>Ga0136557_1000312_pt1 | contig 38999 bp, 35 predicted proteins | sample AntRauTorckE6832_FD_104796 | JGI IMG/M metagenome (GOLD analysis project Ga0136557, IMG submission 104796) | Saline lake microbial communities from Rauer Islands, Antarctica - Metagenome Torckler E6 #832 | ecosystem: Environmental > Aquatic > Non-marine Saline and Alkaline > Saline | place...
GTGCAATGGGTACAAAGCTTAAAGTAGTTGTTATTGCAATAAATGCTGTCTCATAAGTCTGACTTTATTGAACCCAACAAAAAGCCAATACGTGTATCGCGTATTGGCTTTTTTATTATGCTGGATGAATTAAAGCAGTTTTAGCCTACTCACCATAAATCTTGATGCCAGCTGCAAAGCTACAACGTTGAATACGTGCTGACTGGATAATCGCATCACGTTCGCCGTATAGACGCGATAACTTGGCATCACGCGCTTTATTATTGTTGCTTTGACCAACCCCAAAGCTGATATTAGGGGAGATGCCCCAGCGCCCTGCAGATATCCCAACACCCACACCTGTCGATGCTAAGGTTGATTGCTCGTTACGGGCAGCATTCACATAACTATTGACACGGATATACTCTTGATTTAATGCTTGGCAATCATAGCTCTGATAGGTGCTTGGCGGGATGTATTGCGGCGTAATATTACCCGTAGAAGCACAGCCTGAGAGACCAAAAATGCTAGCGGTTGCTAGTAATGCTGTTACAGTAAGAGTTTTCATAGCGGCTCCAGTAAGCTAATATTGCGTTTTTATTTATTTAAGATAGCAAAAATATTCTCATTAAGATATTGAAAATACATAGAATATTTCGTCATTTTCATTGCAGGAGTATTTGTGCTTATCTAAGTGCTTATCAGAATATGTTACCCGGTTTGGTAAAGGCAAGTATCACAATACCCACATATGCTGCCCCAGCAATGAGAATACCGGTTTTTCTTTGGCTCGGTGTTGCAGTATTATTAAAGGCTTTTATACTGGCGCTGATAGCAGCCACAAGCAAGATGATTTTGGCAAATACCCATTGTACAGGTGCATTGGCGCTCATCAATTGCATCAGCATACCAACGCCTGAAAGAATCATAACAGCGTAGAGGATGTGCGACGATATCTTGACCACACGCGGTGCTTGCTTATTTGCGCTTAATACCAGATAGCTTTGATATAAAAACAGCACAATCAACAGCACGGCCATGAGCATATGTAAATGTTTCATTAAATATGGTTCCCTTTAAAATTATATTTTTCATCGATAGCATTTGATTATTTATTGCAAAAAATAAATATCATTTAGCCTTTATTTTGTCCAGCACATAACGGGCTGTCAGGGTTTTGACCTTGCCACTCTGTCGGTGTATAGGCATGAATCGCTAAGGCATGGATTTGACCACCTTTTGAGGTTAACAATGCATCTGCCAAATGATAAACCATTTGGTGACGGGCAACCAAGCGCTTGCCTGTAAACGCTTCGCTGACCATAATAAGTTTAAAATGACTTTCTTTACCGTCAAAGTAACCGGCATGATTCATTGATTCGTTAACGAGTTGCATATGCAGCGGTTGTAATTCTTGCAACTGCTGACTAAGTGCGTCGGCAGTAGGGGTGCTACTGGTGGTAGAGGTAATGGTAGTCATAACAATCCTTTATTCTATTAAGCTTCATTGTCGTTAGACAATATATCGTCACCATTATAGCAGACGCTGATATCGAGTCTGCATGGTATTGATGGAATGCATTCTATGAGTAACAGGTATAAAAAAGCAGAGCGCCACATGATGATATGGGCTCTGCTTGTCATGACTTATGAGTGTCTACTTTAAAAATTCTGCTTAAAAAGTACTATTAACGACGTGCTCTTTGATAGAGCGGCATTACTTTTGGCATCAGTGACTGCAACTCAGCGATACGATTGCTACTAGTTGGGTGAGTGCTTAAGAATTGTGGTGGCTCGCCTTGGCTGGCGCGCTGCATTTTTTGCCACAAGGTAATAGCGGCTTGTGGGTTGTAGCCTGCACGTGCCATTAGCTCAAGACCGATTTGATCCGCCTCAGCTTCTTGGGTGCGACTATGCGGACGGCTCAAACCTAGGTCACCAGCGACGTTTGCAAGCTGAGCTTGACCTTGTGATAGACCAAAAATACTGGCTGCGACACCGATACCGGTCTGAGTTGCATATTGACGCGATAGGCGCTCACGTGAATGCTCACGTAAGGCATGAGACATCTCATGACCCATAATAGCAGCGATTTCATCATCACTTAAGTTCAGACGATCGATAATGCCTGTGTAGAACATGATTTTACCACCCGGCAGCACAAAAGCATTCAAGTCGTTAGATTTAATCGTATGCACTTCCCATGGCCATTTTGCCGCATCAGGGCGATAGACGCCAACTTGATTGACCAAACGATTAGAGATATTCTTCAAGCGATTTAGCTGGGCAGTGTTGGTATCAAGCAAACGTTTCGATCGTGCTTCTTGTATCGTTTTATTATAACTCTGAGCGGATAGTTGCAATACTTGCTCACTTGATACGAGTAGCAACTGCTGACGATCAACGCCAACGGCACCCGTACTGGTCGTGCTAGTACAACCTGTTAATGCCAGTGCTGACAATGAAGCTGCCATAACTGTCGTGGTAAGTAGTTTTTTCATAGTAAATGTCCTCGCTATAAATAAGAAAATTAAAGTAAATAACAGCAATGTTGATGCAGTAGAGGTAAGGGAAGCTTATTATTGACGTTCTACTACCTTCTCTCAATCTACTAAAACAGTAAAATTCTACCTGAACCGTCCTTGTGCATAAGTATAATTATGTTAACTATTAAAAACCAATAGAGCAAAAGTAACAATACAAGGTAGGATTGTAAGTGGCATTCATGTATAACTTGCGGATAAATCTGCTTGAATAATCAAAAAATATGTTAAAGAGAACATTTGAGCAATTATTTATAAAAATAATTGGATATCGATGGTTAGAAAAATAAACCATAAAATCAATTGTATATGAGAATTATCGTCGTAATAAACACCTAAAAGTTGTGATATCTATAAGAAAGTTAAAAAAACCTGTTGACACGCTCAGAATATTTGCTAAAATAGCCAGCCTATCGAGACGTAGCTGTTAGCAATAACGCTATAGATTGATATTAAGCGGGAATAGCTCAGTGGTAGAGCATAACCTTGCCAAGGTTGGGGTCGAGAGTTCGAATCTCTTTTCCCGCTCCAAATATGGCTTGTAAAAGCACTAAAGCCTCACTTCTTATAAGAAGTGAGGCTTTTTTTATGCCTGAAATTTGAGTTAGCCATCAGTTAGCAGCATCCACAGCCAATGGCAATGCCTATAGTGGCATGATACTCAGTCAAATATAAATCATTACAAAAACTGCATGAACTTAGCACATTAGTACAAACTATCCCACGCATAATCATTTCTAGTCAGCGCTTCGATTACAATCGCGTTGAAATAGTCGTACTGGCAACTGCTTACTCTTAAGATTGATGCAGGTATTAGCCGTACGCTTTCAATAGCTATGCATTTAATAGTGCTGTAAACGAGCTGAGCACATTTATATTTGAGCACATCTATATTGAGAAATCATTATGCAAGAATTTCAACATAAAGCCTTTAATGAACTATTCGATTTGTCAGGTAAAGTTGCCATTGTGACGGGCGGCGCAAATGGTATTGGTAAAGCCACAGCGCTACGCTTAGCAGAAGCGGGTGCTAACATTGCTATTGCTGATTTAAAACTTGAAGATGCACAGGCAGCAGTAAAAGATATTGAGGTGCTTGGGGTAAAAGCACTTGCCGTAGAATGTAATATTCTAAAAGATGATGATTTGGTCACTATGGTCGATACAGTAGTCGCTGAGTTTGGGACTGTTAATGTCTTAATCAACAATGCGGGCGGCGGTGGTGGCGGTCGTGAAAACCCAACCACAGCATCGATCGATGCCATTCGCCGTGATTTTGAGTTAAACGTCTTTAGTGGCTGGCGCTTAAGTCAACTGTGCATGCCGCTTATGAAAAAATCAGGATATGGCTCGATTGTATTTACCACCTCGATGTCAAGTGTTAATAAAAGCCCGAATATGAGCGGCTATGCAGGCTCAAAAGCGGCTGTCAATCACATGGTAGCAAACTTGGCGCATGATTTCGGTCCTGAAGTACGCGTCAATGCGGTAGGTCCAGGGGCTACGCGTACCGATGCTTTGAAGACGGTACTAACGCCAGAGATTGAGAAGAAAATGCTAGCAAATACGCCTATTAAGCGTTTGGGTGAGGCGGATGATATCGCTGGTGCTATGTTGTATTTTGCTGCGCCAATATCGACTTGGGTCAGTGGTCAAACCATATTTGTGAATGGCGGTGGTGTACAGACTTTGGATTAATAGACAGTAGCTTTTATGATATAGGTAATCTACTTTTAAAAGAGTACAAAACTACTGGGTTTAATTATTCGCAGCCTCTGTCTGCGTAGGCACAGCAAGCAAGAAAAATTAACCCTAGTAGTGCTTTATAAAATTTGTATTTCTTTTATTTAGGACTGACTATAGGAACGGCACTTAATAAGAGATTGGGTGCCGTTTCTTTATTGTATAGTCGTTTCCATTTAAAAATAATATCGACTCATTATCTGATTTAGCTATGATTTACTAGCTCGCTTACGTCCCATTAAGCTATTTGCAACCCATGCCGGACCAATCAACAAGAATTGTAAATCTTCAAAAAAGGAGGGCTTTTTGCCTTCGATCTTATGACCGATAAACTGCCCAATCCATGCTACCACAAAGATGGCGGCCCACACTTTAAAGCCCCAAGGTAACAAGGCCATCACTGAAAGGCAAATAAGAATAAACATTCCCATTGCCATAAATAGTGGCGTTGATAAGCGCATATAAAATAACAATACCAAGGCACTCATTATTAAGGTAAACCAAACGGATATGGACATCCCCATCCCAAGTAGACTGACAAAAATAGCCGGAACACAGAGCCAATGGATTTTTTTATTGATAAGATTTTGATGACTGACTGAATACTCACTGAGCCATTGCTCAAGCGTGCGCTTGGACATTCGTTTTTTCTGAGTGACAGACATACCAACCTCCTTGTTAGTAAATGAATGACTGATTAATAGATAAATAAAGTTACTTACGACTACCAGTTGTAGCACTAATCTGAGTAATTCGCCATTTTATCTGTTAGACCGTAGAGTCAAATACTCTCATCTAAAATCCTTTCATCTACTCAAACTGAAGTGCCACATTATTTTTCATATAGAATCGGCCTATTAGTCTTTATTTTCTGATGTGTGTCGGTGTCTCGACCGATTCTTGCTCGCTGCGGTACCATTCATAGAGCCCGACAAACGAGTTTACTTGATAGACCATGGTCTGAATGGCAAATATGTAATTGCCTGACATCAAGTTTACGGTCAACCAAACGAAGTTGGATAAAATCCATAACCACCAGTTAAACGAATAGCGCAGAATCATCGCTGCCTGAGCGGTAATAGACAGTACGAAGGCAATGACGTTAATCCAAAAGAAAGAGATAAGGCCTAAAAATTTACTATTATCATCTTCAACGACCGCATAACCATAGCTTGCTAGTAAATTATTTACCGTTGGGAATAAGGCAAGTCCAATCACCATGAAGCTAATGGTCAGTAGCCAAATCCATTTGCTCGCAGATTTGGGCACCATATCACCATCAGCATCAGTATGCTTTGACCAATAAAAAATACCATAGACGTGGGTAAAGAAGTTGAACAAAGGCGCAAGCATCAGACCAACAGCGCCAGAGGTCGCTTGTACGACCACTTCACCGGCTGTCGCGCCCATACCAAAGCCATTGCCTAAAATGTTTTTACGAAAGGATAATGAAACCACGCATACCAGTCCGATAAAAGACACGCCTAAGTAAAACCAATCGAGCGTGGTATGTTCGGTGGTCAGCCAAAACCCTATAGATAAGGCAAGCACACCGCAAATGAACCAAATGACAATCCATTGTATGGCCCATTTCCCAGTGATATTGTCTAGTAGCTGAATACGCATGGCGTTATATTCCTAAAATAAATAATAGTGTCAGTGATGCTTTTTTAATTTGGGTTATCTTTTACGGCTCTTGACCATAAACATACTGGTCGATAAATAACAATGCTTGCTGATAGCGCGCCTCATAATCTGGTTGATCAATCATATGTGGTTCAATATCATGACGGGCGAAAATATCCAATAGACGCGCCTCAAAACGACCACGTGCCTCAGGCGTACCCAAAGAGCGCATACCATCATCAATCCAAGGCACATTGTTATCGAGCATAATCGTATGGTCTAAGCGAAACTCATCAATGCAAGCGGCCACAAAAGGATGGGTGCGACCCTCGTACTCTTCACAAAACGCTTGGGTCGTGACAAAATCGGTATCAATTATCGTCACTGGCACCGTGGCTATGCTTGTTGCATCACGAATCGCTTGCGCATGGTGCAAGGCAATCGGTCCATAATCGCTATATTGTAATCCAATTTCGGTGCCGCCCAAATCTGTACCGACATAAACCCGTCCCATCTCAAGCGCAAAGCTAGCACCATAATAATTGGCCAGCTTATGCACCAAGGTCGTCTTACCTGAGCTTTCGCCGCCGACAATAGCAACCGTCTTAGTATAGTTACTGCGCGCTTGCGGATGTAGCGCTGACCAATATGCGACCGGATTTCGTGCAATGGCATAAGAGTCAAAGTCAGGCTGTAACGGTGTTGTGACCACCTGCATGATCAGTTGCTTACAAATATCAGACTGTGCTAAAGGGTGGTTCTCTGCGACAAATAATACAGTTTCAGTAGGCAAGTTTAACGCATCTATCAAATGTTGCAGCTTAGCGTTACTGGCAGTGATATCAATCGTCACATCTGCAAAGCTTTCATGTACTGGTAGCTCAATCTCATCAGTGGTATGAATATGGATAAAAGGTAAATCAGCACAAGCCATTTGTAACCAACGCGCTTTATCTTGCAACGTGATTTTAAAATCTGGATGCGGCGACGGATGCGTCATAATGACAAGATGCAAGTTTTTTGCTTGTCCTGCTGCGTCCAATATACTGCGCATGTGCCCTAAATGTAGCGGCTCAAAATGTCCAATCATCAATCCTGACTCGTACATAGCTGTCCTTATTCAAACTTACTGAGTGCAATTTTTTTTTAGTTGTCTAAAGTTTTTAGTATTTATAAGCATGGTATAAAGGTTCGTGAATACTTACCCGTAGATTATTGTAAATAGTCCCTATTTTATGGTGTATTTATCAATAAAATAATGATTTATCTACTTATTATGTTTTCGTTTTACTAGATTGTGATCCTAATAAATAAGCTATTATTTTTAGGATAGAATAATAAGGTCTAAGCATTTGGTTTCATTAAAGAATATAGCACATGTAACAAAAGGTGTAATATGCGAGAAACAAAGCCAACTTTGAAACAATTTGAAATAACTATTTAAAATCAGAGGTTTACGGGTGCTAATGAGAGGTTAGAGTAAGCTTAAGTAGCATAAATTCACAAAGCACGTCTACACAGCCAACAGATATAATAGAAATAATTGTTATACTTATTCATAAGTTTAAAGACAAACGTAAAACGTCTTTAAAATAAAATCATAAAGCAGTTCATAAAAGTAATACTAAAATAAATAATGAAAAGAGGTATTTGATTTGGCTAAGTTAGCAAAATTACATCGTTCACAGAATAATCGCATGATAGCGGGCGTGATGGGTGGCGTTGCAGAATACGTCGGTTGGTCACCAACTTGGGTGAGATTACTGTTTTTTATTGTCTCAACTTTGAGTGCTGCAGTACCTGGTATTTTGATTTATATCATATTATGGATCATCATGCCGAAGGCAAATGGTCAGTCTTATCAGTAAAGTATTGATTTATAAGAGCAGTGATAAAGTAAAATAGTTCAATAAGAAATTGCAATACCTCAAAAAACAAAAAGCCTGAACAATCAGGATGCCCAAGACATACCTTTCCTCCTGCCCAAATGCTCACGCATTTGGGTATTTTTTTATCCATACCATTGATTGCTTTTAAAATTAGAATTCACTCATAAATCTACTTATTGATGATCCATACACTGAATATTTCGGCATAGGGTGTAAATTTAGTTCAGGTAAATATAGATAAAATAGTCAATTTTTAGTAAGGTGAGCAGTCAAATAGACTCGTTGCTATATAGGCGATACGAGCGCTATCAATATTTTATTTCATAATACTAATTCCACAGTGGCTTTATTACGATGCCCCAAACTATGACAATCCAAACTATGACATCACAAGCGACAACCTCGATGACACAAGAAAAAGACTCTCAACCGATGACATTTCAAGATTTAATCATGACCTTGCAGAACTATTGGGCGGATAAGGGCTGCGTGATCTTACAGCCTTATGATATGGAAGTCGGCGCAGGTACGTTTCATACCGCAACATTTTTGCGCTCATTAGGTCCTGAGCGCTGGAACGCGGCCTATGTGCAGCCATCACGTCGTCCAACCGATGGTCGCTACGGTGACAACCCAAATCGTTTACAACATTATTATCAGTTTCAAGTGGTGCTTAAGCCCAATCCGCCTAATATCCAAGAGCTGTATTTAGGCTCACTTGAGGCAATTGGTATTGATCCATTGGTGCATGATGTGCGTTTTGTAGAAGACAACTGGGAGTCGCCAACGCTAGGTGCATGGGGACTTGGTTGGGAGATTTGGCTCAATGGTATGGAAGTCACACAGTTTACATACTTCCAGCAAGTGGGTGGTATTGAATGCTTCCCTGTGACTGGCGAGATTACCTATGGTCTTGAGCGCTTGGCAATGTATGTGCAAGGCGTCGATAGCGTATATGATTTGGTTTGGGCAGATGGTGAGTTTGGTCGCGTTACTTATGGCGATGTCTTTCATCAGAATGAAGTTGAGCAATCTACCTATAACTTTGAGCATGCAGATGTGCCGATGATGGGTCAGATGTTTGATTTTTATGAGCAACAAGCGGACAAGCTAGTGGCTGAAGGTTTGCCATTACCAGCTTATGAGATGGTGTTAAAAGCTTCGCATGCGTTTAACTTACTCGATGCGCGTGGTGCGATTTCAGTGACCGAACGTCAGCGCTTTATCCTACGAGTACGTACGCTAGCACGGAAAGTGGCCTTTGGATATGTTGAAGCACGCGCTAAGCTGGGCTTCCCGTTGGCTGATGAGGCGCATCGTCAAGCGGCGCTCGATAAGTATTTGCCAAAAGAAGACGCTGACATGGCAACTGAAGAATTAAACACAAACCAATCAACTAACAATAATAAATAGGAGCATCCCATGAGTACTATTCTATTTGAACTGGGGTGTGAAGAGCTGCCTCCAAAAAGTCTAAAACCTTTACGTGACGCATTACAAGAAAGTGTTACCGAGCAATTAGCAGACGCTAATATCAGCTTCGATAGTATCAAAGCCTTTGCGGCACCGCGTCGTTTAGCAATACAGATTCAAGGCATTAGCGATAAACAGCCGGATCGTACTGAGGAAAAACGTGGACCTGCGATTAAAGCTGCCTTTGATGCTGATGGTAATCCTACCCGTGCGGCGATGGGCTTTGCAAAAGGTTTGGGTATTGAAGCCAGCAAGTTGACCACTATTAATACCGATAAAGGTGATTACGTCGGTTATGTGCAAACGATTCAGGGTCAAGCAACCACTGAGCTGCTACCTGCTATTTTTCAAACCGCACTTGATAATTTGCCGATTGCTAAACGTATGCGTTCAGGCGCGAGCCGCAATGAGTTCGTGCGTCCCGTACAGTGGGCAGTCTTGATGCAAGATGATGCTGTTATTAATGCGACCATTCAAGGTCATCAGACAGGGAAGCAAACTCGTGGTCATCGCTTCCACAGCCCTGACTACCATAACATTGGTTATGCCAATGATTATGAGCAACTGCTTGATGGTTTAAAGGTGGTGGTAGATTTTGATAAGCGTCAAATGCTGATTAAAAACCAAGTTAAGGCGCTGGCAGATGAGGTCAACTCTGATGCTATCGTACCGCAGAGTTTGTTAGATGAAGTCACCGCTTTGGTTGATTTCCCGATTGCCCTGCGTGCAAGTTTTGAGGCGCGTTTTTTACAAGTCCCGCAAGAAGCGCTCATCTCTACCATGCAAGCCGATCAGAAGTATTTTTGCTTAACGGACAAAGCAGGTAAATTGCAGCCATATTTTATTTTTATTACCAATATTGAGTCAAAAGATCCTAATCAAATTATTGAAGGTAATGAGAAAGTCGTGCGTCCACGCTTGGCTGATGCAGAGTTTTTCTTCTTACAAGATCAAAAGCAGCCATTATTTGCGCTGACAGAAAGCCTAAAAACTCGCGTCTTCCAAGACAAGCTGGGTACGATTTGGGAAAAATCTGAGCGCATTGCTAAGCTTGCCGCCTTTATTGCCGCCTTAATGCAACAGCAAGGTCAGCAGATTGATATCGATCAAACAGTGCGTGCAGGTATTTTGTCCAAAGCAGACTTGGCAAGTTCACTGGTCGGTGAATATCCTGAATTACAAGGTATCGCTGGTACTTACTATGCACGTTTGAATGATGAGCCAGAAGCCGTAGCAGCCAGTTTAGAAGAGCAGTATTTGCCCAAGTTCAGTGGTGATGTATTACCACAGACGCCAGTTGGTATTTGCTTAGCATTAGCAGATCGTTTGGACACGCTCGTCGGTATTTTTGCCATTGACCAAGCACCGACAGGTTCAAAAGATCCGTTCAGCTTACGTCGTTCAGCGATTGGTATCCTGCGTATTCTCATTGAAAAGCAGCTGCCAATTAATCTAGTGGCTCTCATTGAGCAAGCCATTAAGGGCTATAGTACCGCGGAAGGTAGCAAGATTGACAAGATGGGCGACACATTTACCCAAGTGATGGCATTTTTGAACTCGCGCTATCGGGCGATGTATACCGAGCAAGGCGTTAGCGTTGATACTATTCAAGCAGTACAGGCGATTAATCCACATATGCCACTTGATTTTGATCAGCGTATTCGTGCCGTTCAAACGTTTAGCGACTTACCTCAAGCGTCGATGCTTGCTGATTCAAACAAGCGTGTTGCCAATATATTAGCCAAGTCAGAAGTGAGCGTTGCTGACACTGTTGATGAAGCTCTACTATCTGAACCTGCTGAGCAAAATTTATATGCGAATGTGAAGCAAGCACAGACAGGGGTACAACCACTACTTGAGCAAGCGGACTATACGCAAGTATTGCAAACGCTTGCTAGCTTAGATGAGCCGTTGACACAGTTCTTTGACAGTGTGATGGTCAATAGTGAAGATACGGCGCTTAAAAACAACCGCTTAGCGCTGCTTAAGCAAGTACGCGCATTGTTTTTAACTGTGGCTGATATCAGTGAGCTACAGTTATAGTTTGGTCCCTGATAGCTTAGTCACTATAACGGCTAAATAATGTATTCTATAAGATAAAAACTGGCTCAATGTGGCCAGTTTTTTATATGATTATTCTGAAGCGTTGCGTTTATAATTTATTCAGCCATATTTGAAGGAGCGCTGCCGTGTTAGCTGTTATTATTATCATCATCATTATCTGGGTTTCGATGTGGGGATTTTATAAGTTCATGTACCCGCGTGCGCCCAAAAGCATGATGCCCAAAAAAGGCGATGTTATTACACCGCGTCAGTGTGACTTTTGTGGCAATAGCTTGGCTGAATATCGTGGCGTGCTTGAAAGCAATATTAACGCTAAAACGATTGATATCAGCGTTGATGCTGATGCCAACATGGGATCAGAGATTACGGATGAACCAACATCTGGTGAGCTTTTCTTTTGCAATTATGAGCACCAAGCAGATTTTCATGCAGGTAAGGTTCATCAGCCATAAGTCTAAAAACAGCATTATCTAATGACCATAAAAAACGCTTAGTTTCATAAACTAAGCGTTTGATATATTTATAAGTATCAAGAAATGCATTGGCTTATAAAATAGAGTGAGCGTCTTGAATAACTTTGTTTAGCAAAGCCATAGACTGCTTATCCTGTTGCCCGCGATCTTCTTCACCTCTTTCATGAGTTTGGATTTTTTCATATAAATTTAGGCAGCATAATACCAGTAAGCTTTCTTGACTAAGACTTGGTGCGTCTCTTTTTAAACTTAAAGCAAAATCGTTGATATAAGATACCGCTGAACGCAATTCTTCTTGTTCATGTACTGGGCAGTAGATAGGATAAGTAATGCCAGCAATCGCAATATCGACTTTCTTGATTTGCGGCTCAGGTGCGCTATTTACTTTAGCAGTGGGGCTGCTTTGCGTATTTGCATTAGTTGATACAGTTTTCTGTGCCTGACTATTTTTTACTTGGTTGGTTTCTACTTGAGCATTCTTTACTGGGCTGTTTTTCTGTTTTTCAGTGATTTTGTTATGGTTGTCGGTCATGATAAATCCTACAATGTCTGGTCAATAGAGGGGAAGAGGGATGCTGTCATCGTGAGCGTTTGTGAGCTTCATTAACGAAAATAGTGATAGCTTTTGACTATAAGACACTACTGGCTTTCTGTTTGATCAATACGGGTTAAGCGCTGCAATACCACTTGTGTACGCTCCGCTGCCAATTCATTCTTCTTTTTTAAGTCACTGTTTTGCTGCTTGATATCGCTATACTGCTGCTTTAATTCATTATTATGCTGTTTTAGGTCATGGTTTTGTTGTGCTAGCAGCTCAATCTGCTTATGAAGTTTATCTTGCTCTTCACCGATCATATGGTGCGCTTCAGCCAAGCTTTGGTAGCGTTTATCAAGGTCATTAAATTGTTTTTTGGCACCATCGCGTTCTGTATAGCTGCTATCTAACTTAGTTTTTAGGGCGCTAAGCTCTTTCGGGTCGGTTAATGGTTGTTGCTTGAGACTGCTAAGTTCAGCACTGACAAGCTGATACTGTTTTTTGATGTCGAGTATCATTTTTTCTAATATTCTAAGTTGGTCATACATAGTCAGTTTTTATCCTTAACAAATAAGCGTAAATGAATGTTGTTGTCTGCGTTTAATAATGCCATAGGTGACCGCATAATATCTATACCAACAAAGTAATTACCAGCATTGGGCTCGATCTCTTTATTTTTTATGAATCACTGCCTCATCGATAACATTGTACTGATTTTATTTTATAAGCAATCATTAACCATCAATTATTAGGACATCTATTATGAATGACAATATCTCTGGCTGGAATACATGGTTAAAGGCTTTTGACGACTGGACTGATGTGTCTATCAGTGAGGTACATGGTCTAATGACGGGGCTGATGACTGCTTGCGACGCGCCTGATGAACAGGTATGGGCCAAGGTATTTGAAGAATTGAGTTTTGCGCCATTACCTGACGAAGCGTTGACCTTGCTGACTGAAGAAGCCGAAGACACCGTATTTCAGCTAAAAGACAAGGATGATGCTTATTCCTATACGCCGCTTGTGCCAGATGATGAACATGACCTATACGAGCGCGTAATGGCATTGAAACAGTGGGCAAATGGTTTTATGACAGGTTTTGGTATCACTGATTGCCGTCTGAGCAGTGAAGAAAACGAGATGCTTACTGATTTGGCAAAAATTGGTGGCATTCGTTTAGAAGACGATGAAGATTTCGAAGGCGGCGAAGAGTCTTATTTGTACATTTATGAATTTGCCCGTATGGTACCAGTGAGCTTTGCCACTCGTCAGCGTAAGCCTGTGAAAGACATTGCGCTAATTGCTGGTCTTGCTATCGATGCCAAAACCACTAAAGAGTTACAATCAGAAGGTAAGGCTTCTAATACTAAGCCAAAACCGATGCCACCTGTCATTGATGTGATGAATCAGAATCATCCATCGTAAGTCAGATCCGTCATAAAGGGTTTGGTAAGATATGGGGTACTATAAAACCTAATAAAGGACTGTAATTTGCTATAAGGTAATAAAAGGGAGACTGAGATGATAACTGATAATGATGATAAATCTGATGATATGATTCATTTGCGCCGCTCTATTGAGCTTGCTACCGAAGCCTTAGAGGCAGGTGATGAGCCATTTGGGAGTGTGTTGGTCGCTGGTGATGGTCAAGTGTTGCACGAAGACCGTAATCGCGCCAATAGCGTCGATGCTACTTATCACCCTGAGATTGCTGTTGCCCAATGGGCAGCAAAGCATATGACGGCTGAAGCGCGTGCGCAAGCAGTGGTTTATACTTCCGGTGAGCATTGTGCTATGTGCTCCGCCGCTCATGCGTGGTCAGGGCTTGGTCGCATTGTTTATGTTAGCTCCTCAAAACAGTTGGATGAATGGATGCAGGAGATGGGTGTAAAATCTTCATCACCAATCAATTCATTAAGTATTCAAGAGGTAGCACCAAATGTGCCAGTTGAAGGTCCGATTGCTGGATTAGATGCAGAAGTGAAAATGCTGCAACAACGTGCATTCCAAAGACGCTAAGCTCTTTTTATCTTTATCGTATTAAGGATTTTTTATGACTGTATCAACTCGTACTGATGGCTTATCTCACGCTGTAATGGATACTGATTATCCATCGAATAGCATTGACTGGCTTACAAGGCTGATTGCTTTTGATACGGTCAGTCGCCATTCAAATTTGGCATTGATTGAATACGTACAACGCTATTGTGAGCAATTAGGCTTAAGCGTAGATTTGACCTTTAATGATGCCAAAAATAAAGCGAATTTATTTGTCACCGTAGCAGCAGGTGGCAATGCTAATAACAGTGCTGATATCATCAATCATGGTTTGGTGCTATCAGGGCATACTGATGTTGTACCAGTTGATGGTCAAGCATGGACATCAGAGCCGTTTATTGCGACGATTCGTGGTGACAAGCTATATGGACGCGGTGCTTGCGATATGAAAGGCTTTATTGCGTGTGCGCTAACTTTATTACCAAAAGCGGTGGAGTTATCGAATAGTGGTCAGCTGAGTCGTCCTCTTCATTTGGCATTGTCATTTGATGAAGAGGTTGGCTGTCTAGGTGCGCCATTAATTTTGGCAGACTTAAAAGCTCGCGGTATCACTCCTGATTATTGTATCGTCGGTGAGCCCACCAATATGGCGATGGTCGTGGCGCATAAAGGTATTGCTGTTTATCGCTGCCGCGTCCACGGTAAATCTGCGCACTCATCATTGACAGCAACAGGTGTGAACGCCATCAGTTATGCCAGTCGTTTGATTGGCTATGTTGATACCTTGGCAGAAGAAATAAGCCATCGTGACGATAATGATGCACTGTTCGATGTCCCTTATTCGACATTGTCTGTGGGCACCATACAAGGTGGTACAGCGACCAATATTGTGCCCAATCTGTGTGAGTTCACCTTTGATTATCGCAACCTGCCACACATGACACAGGACGACATTCTGCTACCGATCCAAGCAAAAGTCGCAGAACTAAGTGCACAGATGCAAATGCGCGCTGCCGATACCGGCATTGAGCTGATGCAAGAAGAAAGCGTACCGGCAATGACAGATAATGACAGTGCCGAGCTACAAGCGCTGATAGCGGCACTGACAGGTGACACTCAACGCCATAAAGTTGCTTACGCTACCGAAGGCGGACAGTTTACTAATAGCGGTATCCCAACGATTATCTGTGGTCCCGGCAGTATTGAGCAGGCGCATAAAGCCGATGAATATGTTAAGTTAAATGAGATTGAGCGCTGTGATAGCTTCTTACAGCGTCTATTAGAAAGTTGTACTATGGATAAATAAACCGCAAGGTTTAGGTCGTGGTTGGTATAATAAACACCGTCTTTATGGCGGTGTTTATTTTTTCGTTTAGTCAGTTTAAAATAAAACAGTAGGGGTTGGTTGATGTCTTGGCATCTGTTTGCGGTATTTTTTGCAAGTACGTTTTTTATCTCAGCGACACCGGGCCCGAATATGCTACTGGCATTTCAGTATGGGATTAATTACGGGGTCAAGCGGACATTATGGACGCTGGCAGGTCTCAGCCTTGGGCTCTTTATCCTGTTGCTCTCGACGCTACTAGGCTTGGATGTCATTAGCCGTCAGTCGCCATGGTTATTGACGGTCATTAAGACAGTCGGTGCCATTTACCTTATTTATTTAGGTGTTGCTTCATGGCGTGATAGTGGCAGCAATAGTAGCTTAATGGATGACGCCAATGCCATGAGCGAAGAAATTAGCGCAGAGTTAACAACAAGCTCAAATCGCCCTGATAGCATTCATAAATCTGAGACACTCAAGCCGCGCTCGCTCTCTAGTGCTGCGGTCAAGATGGCACCTAGTAATGCTATGCTATTTCGCACAGGGATGTGGGTCTCACTTTCTAACCCAAAAGCAATTTTATTTTTTGCAGCTTTCTTTCCTAAATTCATTAATTTTGGTGCGCCACTATGGCCGCAATATATTATGCTTACCTTAGGACTGTTTCTCAGTGAGACGATTTGGCAGATAATATATACATTAGGCGGTAAAAAGCTGGCAGGGTGGTTAGATGTTGGTAAGCGTTTAGCTTGGCTCAATCGTGGTTGCGGCATTATATTTATATTAATTGCAGTCGCTTTATTGGCTGATGTGTTCAATAGTTTTATGATTTAAAAGTCGCTATTAATCATATTCAGTCCTAAATAAAATAAGTACAAATATTATAACGCGCTACTGGTATAAATTTTTCTTGCTTGCTGTGCCTGCGCAGACAGAGGCGGCGCAAAACTTATCCCAGTATCACTGTGTTTGATTTATAGTGGCTTGACTATAGTCATATAAAGGCTGATATTTAATCATAAAAAAGCCGCTTACTAGTGAATAGTGAACGGCTTTTTTGGCTATTTTATTTGCAACAATGATTAAGCTAAAACTGCTTCAATCTCGCCTTTTACCATGTGCGGACTGACAAAATCAGTAATGCGTACGCTCACAATTTTACCCAACATCTCATCCATTTTATCTATCGCATAAGGGAACATTACGGTACGGGTATTGTCTGCTGTACCAATTAGACAATCAGGATGACGATTGGCGACTTGCTCGACCAAGACGCGAGTCGTGGTGCCGACCATCTCATGAGTTTTAGCAAGCGTTGAGTCGATAATAACTTTTTGGAATTCTGCCAAGCGCTCTTTCTTAGTTTTGAAGCTCACATCGTCCGGTAGTTCTGCTGCTGGCGTACCTGGACGCTTAGAATAGATAAAGCTATAAGAGTGATCGAAGTTTAACTCTTTGGCTAGATTTAAAGTATCTTGGAAGTCTTGCTCTGTTTCACCTGGGAAGCCAATGATAAAGTCGCTAGATAAGTGAATATCAGGACGTATGGCTTTGAGCTTATTAATCTGATTGATATAAACATCAATAGTATGGTTACGCTTCATTGCCGCCAAGATAGCATTTGAGCCGCTTTGTACAGGCAGATGCAAGTGTGATACTAGCTCTGGCAGTTGCGCATAGGCGTCAATGATATCATCAGTGAACTCTAGTGGATGGCTGGTTGTATAGCGAATACGCTCAACACCATCGACGTGTGACACATAGTGCAGGAGCTCTGCGAAACGACAAATACTGCCATCGTCTTTTTCGCCGCGATAGCCATTAACGTTTTGACCGAGTAGATTGATTTCACGTACACCTTGTGCCGCTAAGCTGTCAATTTCAGCCAATACATCGTCCAGTGGACGTGACAATTCTTCACCACGTGTATAAGGCACGACGCAGAATGAGCAATACTTAGAGCAGCCTTCCATTATTGATACAAAGGCTTTAAATCCTTCTACTCTTGGTTCTGGTAAAAAATCAAACTTTTCGATACTTGGAAAAGATACATCCACCGTACCAATACGGTTCTTAGGCGCAATCTCACGTTGCTCGTGCGATTGGTCATACAGCTCTGGCAAACGGTGCAACGTTTGCGGACCGAATACCATATCGACATAAGGCGCGCGCTTTTGAATGTTATCGCCTTCTTGCGAAGCCACACAACCACCAACACCAATAACAAGATCAGGGCGTTTTTCTTTCAATTTGCGCCAGCGACCCAATTCTGAAAAGACTTTTTCTTGGGCTTTTTCGCGAATGGAGCAAGTATTCATCAGCAGTACATCGGCTTCGTCGATATTATGCGTCACTTCCATGCCATGTGAGTCGCCAAGGACATCGAGCATTTTGCCCGAGTCATAGACATTCATCTGACAGCCTTGGGTGGTGACAAACACCTTTTTGGTAGCTGCTTTTTCGACAGGAGCTTGTGCTGAACTTAGTTCATTGAGTGCGGTGATCACAGGCGTGACAGCGGTAATGTCAGAGGCAGCAGCGTCATCGATGCGGGGATTGAATACAGTAACACTCATAAGGATAAGTCCATGATTGACCAAAAATATAGCGGGCTAGCCGATTAACAGGTGACGTATTTTATCACAACCCCGCGCTAATGTGAAAAGTTAGCGTCTGCTCATTATTATAAGTAGATTGGATTATTTATAATAGTATCAATTGCTTATCGATGATTATTTGGTTATAACTAAGATACATAATGATTGATGCCGATTTGTACGCAATACCACCTTCGTGTTACGCGGTGCTATCCAATTTATTAATGAAAAGTAAAGCTTATAGTTGAAAGTGCAACGAGTATAGTATGATGAATGTCATCCTATTAGCGTCATTGAATAAATCCTGATTTCTATCTGTCTAAAATATCAATTTAGGAATGTATTTTTTAAACCTATATTTTAGAATCATTTGATTAGAGTCACTTTTTTAAAAGCCTTTTTAAAATATTATTTAATACCAATTATATAAGACCCACTATAAAAGAGAGTCAGTATGAAAAAGCCGCAGGTTGCTCCTGATATGATTGATAAAAACACCTATCAAAATGACACACATAAGAGTTCTAAAAAAATGACGCTTAAAAAAAGCGCGCTGAGCTTGGCAGCGGCTGTCGGTGCTTTGGGCTTTTCGCAAGTAGCCTGTGCAGAATTGACATGGGGTGAGAGCGGCAGTTCTGAGCAACAAGGCAAATATCAAGTAGAGCGCTATCAGCCTGATGGCTATCAACCAAACAGTCAACAAAACACTTCTCAACAAAGTACTTTTCAACAAAGTACTTTTCAACAAAGTACTTTTCAACAAAACAATGCTTATCAACCAGACAATGGCGTGGGTTCATTCACTGCAGCAGCCATTGCGGCAGAGCGCGGCGATGTCAATGCGCTTTATAATTATGAGCAAGCTATGAGCGGTGGCTTATTTGCCATGTATCCTACTTACTGGCGGATGAATGTAGATTTGAATTCGCAAAGCCCTGCGGCAGTGTCGCAGTTTGTGCGTCAATATCCAGATACGGTCATGGCAGAAAAACTGGCCGCTGATTTTGCTGAAACCAAAGCGGGTTCAAATGATTATGCTGCCGTGCGCCAAGTGGCAAATCTGATCACCAATGCTGATGACAGTGAGAAGTGTGCGGTTGCGCTTGGGTTTAATAATGGCGGCGATACCATGCGTGCTATGGCAGCGAAGTCTGATGTCTGGTTGACCACCAAAAAACAGCCAGCTCTATGTGATCAGCTAGCGCTTGAGATGAATAATAACGCCTTAATTAGCAATCCAGAGAGAGTTTCTCGCCTCAAACGTATGCTGCGTAAAGGCAAAACCGGTGATATCATGGCGTTATCTTCGCGCTTAGGTATGCCCATTCCTTATGCATCACTGAGTGACATCCAGCTTAATCCATCATCGTTCTTTAGTCGTTTCGCCCGCGAACCTGCCAGCCAAACCAATCAATATTTGTACCTTTATGCGATGGGACGTGTTGCCGAAAAGTCTTATCGTGAGGCGGCGTTGCAGTTAGAGTTTGATATAAAGCAAGACAATCAGCGTTCAGCCAAACTGTTAACCGATGATACTCGCCGCGCAGCTTATCGTACTCTTGGTGTGCAACGCATGAATCACAATACCGATGATGGTTTTAACGTTGAAGCCGTCGACTGGTTCCGTAACAGCTTAGACAATGACTTTAGTTTTGAAGAAGCAGAATATTATGCCATGGCAGCGATTCGTTTTAGTCGCTGGGATGATGTGGTCGAAGCCATCTCAAGAATGGATGCCGAAACCCAAAAAGCCAATCAATGGCAGTATTGGTTGGCACGCGCTTATGAGCAGTCAAATGATGGCAGCAAGCGCAATACTGCTAAGAAAATGTATCAAAATCTCGCTAAAAGTAACGAATATTATGGTTTGATGGCAAAGGAAAAAGTTGGTCAACGTTTTGATGCCAGCCGTTTGGGTGGTAGTAATTTACCTAATGTCAGTAGCGCGGATCGTGCGCGCGTCATGCAAAATCCACATTTTGCCCGTGCATTTGCGTTATATAACGCTGATGCCAGCCGAGCTTATGCCAATCGTGAGTGGAACTGGGCGGTCAAAAAAGCACGTGATAACCGTGATGAAAAATTAATCATTGCAGCAGCGCGTCAAGCGTATGATATGGGCTGGCTCGATCGTGCGATATATGCCATTGACAATACTGACAACGTCAATAGCCTTGCAATATCGCATCCGATGCCGCACCAAGATGCTGTAGTACGCTATAGTCAGTCGGCTGGTATCGATCCCGCTTGGGCATATGGCATCATGCGTCAAGAGAGCCGATTTGTAGCCTCTGCGCGCTCAAATGTCGGGGCAAGTGGACTTATGCAAGTCATGCCAGATACCGCAAAATATATTGCTCGTAATTTGGGCGAGACATATAGCGCAAGTCGTGCCAATAGCGGTGATACCAATATCCGTTATGGTACATGGTATATGGGTGATATCTTTGGGAAGCTAAACAGTCAGCCTGTATTGGCAACGGCGGGCTACAATGCTGGTCCAAACAATGCCAAGCGTTGGCAGCCAACCTATGGCTCACTGGCAGCGGATCAGTACGTTGAGTCTATTGCTTTTCCTGAAACACGGAATTATGTCAAACATGTGATGGAAAATGCCACCATCTATAGCAGCTTATTGAGTAATGGTCAGCCAATCACTCAGCGTATGGGTACCGTACCTGCCGCATTTTAATTTGAGTAATAGCAAAAAACCATTAACGATAAAAGGTTAATGGTTTTTTTACAGCTGCAATTTGTTAGCTTAGCAATCGTATTTTGACGACCAAATTTTTTCAATAATGACAATGGTCAACATAGATGATTCATCTATCATGCATGTTTACGTTTTTGCTATAGATTAAAAGAGGGTTTTTGCTACCATTGCTGTCATTATGAGTGATTTTTTCACAAGGTGTTTTTGAGGTACTCAATCGATGCTTTGAGCTTAATTAGCCAATTTGAGTAATACTACCCGAATCTAGAAGCTATTTTGCAAAAGCTGATTTTTATCATTACTCAATACTTTACCTTCATATAATAAAAAATACCTCAATCTGCCTATATCGTTTCACATTAGGCATCGGTGAACTCTTTAAACCAAACTGGGCTTGATGCCAAAAAACAGTGATATCAGAGTACGTAAGTGACAATATGACAAGTAAACAGTATAACTATAGCGGTTGGACAGCTTTTAGTATTGCCACTTTGCTACTGTTGCAAGGGACAATGGCTATGTCTGCCCAAGCAGCTAACGCGAGTAAAAGTGGTCATCGCGTGCTGATGATTGAGATGACACCAGCATTATGTAACTTGCAACCAACGCGTTCGCGTATGCGTCAGTGTCTAGAAGGCTATTCCTTGACTGTGTCAGGTTTAGACATGGGTTATGGAGAACGCTGCGGACGTGGTAGTGAACCGCGTATCACACCGCTACAGTTAAAAGTCGTCAACCGTATTATGCCCGATACCACAGTGCGTACCCAAGCGTGGCAACGTTATGGCGCTTGTAGTCCATTAAGCTCCAGTAATTACTTCCGCCAAATCACTAACTATGCGGGCGCTCTCAAGCTGCCAAATGAGCTAAACACGGGCAATAGTTATACGGTATTAAAATCTCGCTTTATCGGTCAAATGACCAGCTTAAATAGTGGTATGACTCCTGCTAGTGTCGATCTGATTTGTCAGTCAGGTACGCAACGTCAAATGATATTAACGGATGTACATGTCTGTTATGAAGGCAGTGAATTTGGCAACTGTCATAATGTCGTGGACAATTGTGGCAGTAAATTCGTTATTTCAGGCGGTAAATAATCCGTCTTTATCTGGTTTGATTATCTCTCCTTTTACATCGTACACCCTACGTTTAACCTATTTATATCCTGCTATATAAATTGCCAATATATCATCGTATAAAATGTAACAATATAGTTAAGGATAGGTTTCTTGCTTTATCTAGACGCTTAATAGACTGAAGTGCTACACTAGCTCTCGGTTTATGACTACTATATTAATCGAGTAAGCATTCAGCGAGTAAATCGCTATCTAAATCGATAATCACCAATTAGAATCGTGAATATCTAATCAATAATTAGGGAGTATTCAATGTCAATGAAACAGCCTGTACGCGTTGCCGTGACTGGTGCCGCTGGTAATATCAGCTATGCTATGTTATTTCGTATTGCTTCTGGCGAGATGCTAGGTAAAGATCAGCCAGTGATTCTGCAATTACTTGAAATCGCTCCAGCACTTGATGCCCTAAAGGGTGTGGTCATGGAATTAGAAGACTGTGCATTCCCATTATTGGCTGGTGTCGTCCAAACTGATGATGCGACTGTGGCTTTTAAAGATGTCGATTATGCGTTACTCGTAGGCTCACGCCCTCGTGGTCCTGGTATGGAACGTAAGGATTTGCTAGAAGCCAATGCTGCGATTTTCTCAGCGCAAGGTAAAGCATTGAATGATGTTGCAAGCCGTGATGTTAAAGTATTAGTAGTAGGTAATCCTGCTAACACCAACGCTGTCATCGCTCAGCGTAACGCACCAGATTTAGATCCACGTAACTTCACTGCCATGACTCGCCTAGATCATAACCGTGCAATGGCACAGTTAGCTGGCAAGACTGACAGCACGGTTAATGACGTGAAGAAAATGATCATCTGGGGCAACCATTCATCAACTCAGTATCCTGATTTGACGGCGAGCACTGTAAATGGCAAACCGGCGTTAGACTTGGTTGATCGCGCATGGTACGAAGGTACTTATATCCCAGAAGTACAACAACGTGGCGCTGCAATCATCAAAGCACGTGGTGCATCATCTGCCGCTTCTGCTGCCAATGCTGCTATCGCACACGTGCGTACGTGGGTCATGGGTACTGATGAGAATGATTGGGTATCTATGGGTGTCTATTCAAACGGTGAGTACGGTATTGCTAAAGGTTTGATTTACTCATTCCCAGTGACTTGTGCTAACGGCGATTGGTCTATCGTAGATGGCGTTGATGTGTCATCAGATTTCTCAAAAGAGAAAATGGCAGCCACTGAGCAAGAGCTGAGCGAAGAGCGTGATGCAGTAGCACACTTATTACCGTAAGCTTTTAGGCTATTGTCATATTAGGGCTGTTTATATTCAGCACTAAGTAAAAGGTCCTCATTTATCATGAGGGCTTTTTTTGTTTGAATTTTAGCGTGCCGTCAGCATTAATTATGTTGTATCGATAAATAGCCTATTTATGATGCCTATTTCCGCATAATGCTTAAAGGTTAATACAATTGATAACGTTAGATAAACGTTGATTAACAGCTATTACTATAAAGCTTGCTACAATAATCAGGTTCATTTAAATAATAAGCATAAGTAAATTTTGCCATTTAAGGAGAAAATGTATGTTAGGCGAACCTGAATATAGTATGAGTGAGTTATTCGCTCAGTTGGGTCTTGATAGCTCTGATGAGGCGATTGATCATTTTATTGAAAACAATCAATTAGCAAAAGAAGAAAAATTGACAGAAGCCAGTATCTGGAATGACAATCAACGTATGTTCCTACAAGAAGAATGGGAAAAAGATGCAGCGTGGGTAGAAGTGATTGATGAATTGAATGTCCGTTTGCACCCACAGGCGTAAGTTATCAGCTAGGCAATAAAAAATAGCCTGATAATAAACCAGTCATTAAAAAACCCACAACTTTAAAGGTTGTGGGTTTTTATTTATCAATGATTTGCTTAAAAGGGTCACTACTTAACCACCCGTTTGCTTGTCTCGCCATTCAATCAATTCTTGTACATCATGATGAATACCTTGTTTTAGCGCATCTAAACTTTCGTAATGACGTTCTCCATGCAAATAATGCAAAAAACGCACCTGCAAGGTTAAACCATATAAGTCGGCTTGTAGTTGTGGAAAGTGTACTTCCAAACGCCAATCATGGGTTTTGTCGACGGAAGGTCTAGTGCCGATATTAGCAGTACCAAACAAACTGTGTGCCTGCAAACCTGCTATGCCTTTATGACCCTCATCTGCACGTTTGACTAAATCGCTTGGTATAACATTGCCATCATTATCTAGGCTAACCACATCGACCGCAAAAATACCATGTAAGGCAGGCTTGATACGTTTTAGGTCAATATTAGCGGTCGGGAAGTCCATGGTGCGACCAATTTTATCACCACCAACGACCGTGCCAGTAATAGCGTAATCTCGACCAAGTAATGCATTAGCCGCATTGATATCACCTGCCAATAAGAGATCCCGAATACGAGTGGAGCTGATGCGTGCTGCTTTATGATTATCGTCAGTAATCGTATCTAGATTGGTCACATGCAAACCATAATCGCGTAAAAACTGACTGTCACCAGTACGATCATGCCCAAATTTAAAATCATCACCCAATACCAAGGCTTGTACATTTAAACGCTGTGCTAAAATATCTGCAAATGCCTGCGCTGATAATGAGCGAAATTCGTTGTCGAAGCCTGCCACAATCAAGGTTTCAACGCCATATTCTGCTAGCAACGCTTGCTTTTCAGCAAGATTGGTTAAACGGGCTGGGGCAGCAGCAGGGGCAAAGAACTCTCTTGGCTGTGGCTCAAATATCATCACGGCAGAGCCAAGATTACGCGCCTTTGCAAGTTCGCGCACTTGAGTAAGCATCGCTTGATGTCCCAAATGCACGCCATCAAAATTGCCAATAGTGAGCACACAGGGCGCTAAAGCTACTGGGTTGGTATTGGTAGGCGAAGCGTCTGAAGACGCCAGCAGTTGCTCAAGAAAATAGGTATTCATAAATGTTCAGCTATGATAGATGAAACCAGATAAAAAATGAAAAACACATTTGGATATAAAGTCGATGTGTTTAAAATCAGCCATTATAAAGTAAAATAGCCAGACTAACATCCTATAGTCTGCTGATAATGGCAGAACGATATTGTCCGTTTTATATCATAGTTATTTTACTGACTGAAGCTTGTTTGATTACCTAGAGATCGCTTTATAGGGTGATCAAACTATTAACGATGAATAACCCATTACGGAGGTGCTATGTCTGCAATAACAGCTAACCCACATTCTAAACCTATTTTTGATCGGACTAATTTGCCTATATTGACGAATAAGTTTGGCGATACATTTATGGTGCAGTATGCGACTGCAAATGATTTATCTGAAGTTTTAGCCATTTATAATCAAAGTATTGCTGGTAAGCAGGCAACAGCCAATCTAGAACCAGTGACTTATGAAGAGCGGGCAGCTTGGTTTGTAGAACATATCGAGAGTGCAACACGACCTATCTATGTCGTTAGAATGATAGATATAGCTATGGAAGACGATATGCATAAAAAACGCCCGTCAATTGTCGCATGGGGCAGCTTTAGTGATTTGTATGCGCGTCCGGCTTATCATATTAGTAGCGAGATCAGCATTTATATTCACAACAACTATCATAGTCGAGGTCTAGGCAGTTTATTGCTTCGCTGGATGTTGCAGCAAGCGCCAAGCCTCGGTATTCGTAATGTTGCAGCGCTTATTTTTGCCCATAACCAGCCAAGCTTGGGGTTATTTCGTAAGCTTGGCTTTGAGCAATGGGGGTTGATGCCACAAGTCTGTGATATGGATGGATTTATCGCTGATGTGGTGATGCTGGGTAAACGGGTGATAGATAATGACAATAATATCTAAGATAACTATGGTGACATTCCTGCTTTAAACAAGCATTTTTTACCCCAATATTTTCCATTCACCATTGATTTTTTGCAGCTCATAAGCCAAAGGCGCAGGCTCACTTTGACCTTTTAATCTTAGCTCACCTGTGACCGTGGCTTTTGTTTTATCGCTATTGTACTTGGTATCAATAATAGTGACCGCTTCAACCGTCTGCTTAAAGGCAAACTGGGTGTTTTTTAACTCTTCAGCGAAATTCTCCATATCGACTTTATAGTATGACGCTGCTTTCTTAACGTCGCCATAATATAAGGTATCAAGCGCTAGTTTCACCGTATTTTCTGGTGTACCTGCTTCGGTTCGATTGGTTAGTATACTTGGCTCTTTTACAGCCGCTGCGATAGGGCTGATATCTTGACTGACGATGTCGTTATCTGTCTTAGCCGTATCACTGTTAGCTATGCTATCAGTCTTATTAACATCAGCAGTACTATCGACATCATCCGTGCTGTTAACAGTATTTATGGCAGATGAGCCGTCTGTTGTCTCGTCTGCTGGCTGGGTCTCTACCTTGTTATTATCGCTACAACCGCTTATTAATAGTCCAGCACTGAGTAGACCGGTCGCAAAAATCATAGGTAAGCGTTGAGCTGCAAGCTGCTGAGTAGTCATATAAAACCTTAATATTGAGTAATTTAACAATAAGCCATTATGGCAACTATCAGCAGTATGCACTGTCAATTCTCATATTGAGCTTGTTTTGGTTTGGTAAACCAATAATTTATCACACCCTTTTAACCATGTTTGAGTTGGCGAGGACGGAAGCCTGTTGCTAATAATACTCCGCCGTAAACCAGCGCACCGACCACACACATAATCAGCAGCGCAACCAAACGTTGCCACTGTGCCTTGTCGGTTGGAAAGTACGGTAGCATGACATAAAGCACAGCGATCATAGCACTGGTAGAGATTGCAAACTGCGCAAACAGTTTTTTCCAGTGACTGCCAAAACGGAAAATATCACGCTTATGCAAGAAGTAATACAGTAAGCCTGCATTCACAAATGATGCGCCAGTCGTCGCAAGTGCCAGACCGCCATGCAATGGAATCTCAAGGAAGTAAAATATCCCAATGAAGATAACACTAAAGATCATATTAGCAAAAACGGAAATAATACCGATTCTGACGGGCGTACGGATATCTTGACGAGCAAAAAACGCAGGGGCAAAGACTTTTATTAACATAAAGCCTAGGATGCCACCCGCCATGCTTTTTAGCGCAAGCGAACTCATTTGCGCATCACGTAAAGTAAATTCGCCACGTAAAAATAGCGCTTGCATGAGCACGTCAGACAGAATAAACAGTGCTGCCGATGCAGGTACACCGACTAAGATAATTAAGCGAGCTGCCCAATCGATGGTCTTTTTAAAACTGACATCATCTTTTTGGGCTTCACTTTTTGATAGGCTTGGCAAAATGACTGTACCAATTGCCACACCAATTAAACCAAGGGGTAACTCGCTCATACGCTCAGCGGCATATAGCCACGAGACTGAGCCGCCAATCATCAAAGAGGCAAAGATAGTATTTAATAGCAGATTAATTTGAGTAACCGACACCCCAAAGATAGCAGGTAGCATCAGCTTTAATATGCGTCTGACGCCTTCATGCTGGAAGTCGATTTTGGGCATCACCAGTAGTTTTTGTTGGGATAACTGTGGCAATTGCAGTAGGAGCTGTAATAAACCAGCGATAGCGACCGCATAACCTAGCGCCATAATGGGCGTCTCAAACATAGGTGCAAAAACCAGCGCGCCACCAATCATACACAGATTGAGCAATACAGGTGCAAAGGCTGGTGCCGCAAAACGTCCGTAACTTTGTAAAATGCCACTGGCAAAAGCGGTCATGGAAATAAATAATAAGTAAGGGAAGGTGAGGCGCAACAGCTCAGCGGTAATCGCAAACTTATCAGGTTGATCAGAAAAACCGGGCGCAAATAAAGTCACGACCCACGGTGCCATTAAAATAACCACTACGGTAAGCATCGATAAAATTAACATCAGCGCGCCTGACGTGCGACTGACTAATATCTGTACTTCTCGTAGACTATATTTTTCTTTATATTCAGATAAAACAGGTACAAAGGCCTGACTAAATGCGCCTTCAGCAAACAGGCGTCGCAGAAAGTTCGGTATCTTAAAGGCGACCAAGAAAGCGTCCATCAGACCGCCAGCGCCAAAGACGCCTAATAACACAATATCGCGTACCAGACCTAAAATACGCGACAGCATAGTCATACTACTGACTACCATGGTTGAACGAAATAACCGACTTTTTGCCATGAGAACCTATTATGCCAATTTGTTTAGTGATGGTTGCTTGCTGATTTACGAGAGTCAAAAAAACTGTCAGATTATAGCACTTTCATAACCTAGGTAAATGCATTGAATATGGAATATGTATTCTTCTATTTCTTGAGATTTTATCCTCATTGAAGTAAGGTTTAGCCCTCAAGAAGGCGGGCTACCATTTCACGCAATCTTGTCCATTCAAAACAATCACCGGGGTCAGTCTTGCGACCAGGTGCAATGTCACTATGACCAGTCAGATGCCGACGGGTTTTGGGATACGCGTCATAGATTGCGACGATTGCGTTTGCCAATGCTTCATACTGCGCCGCGCTAAAGGGCACAAAATCTGACCCTTCAAGCTCAATGCCAATGCTATAATCATTACACTCAGCTCGACCAAGATAGCTCGACCTGCCAGCATGCCATGCACGCTCGTTAAAATTCACAAACTGCGTCATCGTACCGTCACGCTCGATAAATAAATGTGCGGAAACTTCAGCACCTTTTATCGTCTGAAAATAAGGATGGGCGTCCCAGTCTAACTGATTGGTGAACAAGGCTTTGACGTAGTGGTTGCCATCAGAACCGCACGCGCCAAACTCGTTAGGCGGTAGGCTAATATTGTGAATAACAATTGTATCAATGCGGATATGTTCAGGTCTTTTATTAGTGTTTGGCGATGCAAGCCACGTGGCGGCAGATAATTGACCCTCGTTGATAGTCATTGATGATGCTATAGACATAATGCTCTCTTTTATTGTGGTTATTAATCAGCAGAAGAATGCGTTTTATCGTAAATTTGGTATAAATAAATAGCAAATATATCGTCATTTCAGTATAAACAAGAGAGACGTCAATAATATTTTGCTAAAAGTCTATTGTTACTCATAAATTTTTAATGAGCGTCCATCACGCGATAAGCGTATCACCTTTACAGTGCGAGATTTTACTTATGTCCATACACTCAGTTTCAAATCGTATTGCGCTAGATGGAACGCCAATACAGCTTAGCCGCCGTGCACGTTTGTCATTGGCGATAGCTGGACTGCTGCTAACTGCGCAAGCACAAGCATTTTTACCAACGCCTGCATCACTGGTCACGACTGGTGAGCTTGCGCTTAATACCGATGCCAATACCAATACCAATACCAATAATAACAATGCTAAAGCCGAAACAGATGCAAATCAGCTGCTAAATCTATGGCGTGAGCAGGCTAAGACAAAAAATCTTGCCCAAGATACGACATGGCGCCGCTTATTATATTTCTCTGATGAGAAAAAAGGCTTGTTTGGCAAAAATAAAAATATCAGTGCGGTCGATGACGCTCGCTTCTTTTTGAGCCCAAATGGGCGTGAGGATTCAGGCGCTGAGCTTGATGCGATGCTTGTTGCCTTTGCTGATGAAATGGCTAATAAAACCAATAATTCTAAAACTAATCATACTGCCCAAGCTAGTAATAGCAACTCTGCGCTATGCCGTTTCCCAGCAAGAGCAAAATGGCTAAGTGATACCTTGGCTATTGATAAGTCAGCGATGCAGGTAACTTGTCCAGAGCTGACGGAATGGATGCAAAAGCTTGCCCCTGAGCAGCTGTCTATTATGTTTGCCCAAGAGTACTTAGACAATCCTCTGTCTGCTTTTGCGCATACCTTGTTGCGTATCGATTCAAAAGCAAGTGTGGCTGATCTAAGCCAAATTCATCATGCTTATGCGCTAAATGATACGGTCGATGGCGATACCAAAGATAACTTTGTATTGTATGCCATCAAATCTATGACGGGCGGCTATAACAATCTGATCGAGATTGACCCTTATCCAGAAAAGCTTGCTAAATATCTGCAAGACGATGAGCGTGATGCGTGGACATATCAATTGGATTTGACCCCAGAGGAAGTACAGCAAATCATATTGCACGTTTGGGAAACCAAAGATTTAAAATTGCCCTATTACTTTACCTCTGACAACTGCGCCTCTGAGATTTTGCGCCTGATAGATGTGGTACGTCCAGAGCAGCACTTATTAAGTCAGCTGCCTTATGCCGTTATTCCATCAGATGTGGTACAGCTGCTGAACAAAGAAGGTTTTCTTGCTAGCACCAATTATACGCCGGCTGATAGTACCTTACGCCAAGCGCAATTGAACAAAGTCAAACAGGAGCGTGAGCAGCTCGGCTACCATAACAACCCAAAACAGACGATTAATGAGATTAAGTCGGCCCAGCTCAATAAAGTTTCGAGCATGTCAGCTGATGGTCAGGCGTTACTCACTCACCAGATTGCGGTCTCAGATACCAATCCTCTCAATCGACATTCGCTGCAAATGGGCAGTATTGGCATCGGTCAGCGCGGCGATAATAATTACATCGATCTTGGGGCGCGCGCAGGCTATCACGATACCCTTGATCATCCGTCTGGTTTTCCGCAGTTCTTTGATTTAGAAGGTGCTTCTGCGACTTTACGTTTGTATGACACAGATAATGATAAAGCCAATCAGCCAAAAAGTGTGGTGTTACAGAATTTGACTTTGATTAAAGGGCGTTCTTTTAACCCTGTCAATTCGGCTAAGAAGGGCAAAACCTGGGGCGCGAGTATAGAGGCCACGCGTGTAAACGATGGCTCGCAGCAAGCCGGTACCGACCATTTAGTTGGTAGCTTGGGCTATGAGTCTGGTTGGTCATGGGCATTTGGTACGCCTAGTGCAGGTACAGGCGAGATGCCGCCGCAGCTTTGTTATACCTTTTTGGCAGGTACCGCGCAAACGGGGCGTGGTATTAATAAAGGCTTTCGTGTCGGCGCAGGCGTAAACGCTGGCTGTCGTTATCAGATTAACAATCAGTTACGTGCGCAGGCTGAATTGCAATTGCCATATTGGTATCATGGCAGCAGCGACGACTCTAATGTGCGCGGTCATTATTGGCAGCCGATATCAAGCTTAGGGCTGCAATACGATATCGATAAAAAACAAGCATTACGTATCAATGCCAATTATGAATGGCAAGATCGCATTGATGCCAATGACGATATACAGCTGTCATATCGACGTTATTTTTAGCAGCCACCAGTATTTTTAGCAGCATCTTCAAAGGCAGGCAGGAATTATGATGAATACGCATAATATATTAATTATCGGTCAAGGTGACATTGGATTACCAGTGACCAATAAGCTTGCGCAAGATGGCTTAAATGTCACAGGGCTGGCACGTAACGAGCGACAGCATTACGTGCTGGATGATAAAGCTAAATTTATGCAAGCAGATGCGTTGACGCTTAGCGCTGAGCAACTGCAAGACTTTACTCATATTGCTATCATCGTCACCCCTGATGAGTACTCAACCGATGGTTATCACAATAGCTACTTGGCGATTAACCAGCATTTAGCGTTGCTTGCGGACAAACTATCCAATCTTCAGCGTATTGTTTTTATTTCTTCAACTGGGATCTATGGGCAAGATAACGGTGAATGGATCGATAAAGATACCGTGCCGATGCTGCCTAAACGCGAAGCATCACAGGTGATATTGCAAGCAGAGCAAATGCTGAAACAAGGTTTTGATGATAAAGCAATTATCATTCGCCCAAGTGGTATTTATGGGCGCGAGCGCTTAATGCGTGTGCGTAAAGCTAAAGAGTCAGAGAAAAAGCCGATAGCAGCTGGCGTGTGGACCAATCGCATTATGGACTCTGATTTGGTCAATATTATCGCCAAAGTACTAACGATAGAGGTACCAAAGCCTGTTTATATTGCAACCGACTATTTGCCAGTGACTTCCTTTACGCTGACCACTTGGCTATGTGAGCGACTGGGTGAAGCACTGCCAGTACTTGATGATAAGAATAGCGCCATGACCGGAAAGCGCCTACATAGCAATATTCCGTTAGCGTGGCTGACGTATCCTGATTGGCAAATGGGATATGAAGATATTTTGCGTCATCAAGACTCATAAGTTGCTATAGCGCTTAAATACGTTTTCAAATATATTGTTCATGAGTGCTGTTTTATAATAGCACTCACTTAGGGAGATTTCATGACCCAGCCTTTTACTTCTGATGAGGGTTTATTCAGTGTTGATCTTGTGGCAGAGGGTCAGTTTGCAAATAATAATGCGGCGCAATCAGCCGTTTTATTCAGTAGTGACCAGCCTGCGATTGTCCATCCTAATTTTGATCCGACGCAAGTGCCATTAGATCCTGCAAGACCGCTGACAGATATTCCAGAACCAGCGCGACGCTTAAATGGGCAATTACGCCGATTATATGGCAATGCTGCCCGTTTTTATCAGCCTGATAAGGACAGCTTGTCAAAATGGTCGCTTATTGCGTCAGAGGCATTAGCAGAACATTTATCATTACTAAACGCTGCTAAATTGATAGCGCTGCCTGATAGTTTTTATCACAATCAGAGCGAGCAGCCATTAATGTCGTCGTTAAATGAGATGGTTTTACTAGATATGTCAGATATTCAACAAGCAATTCGGGCGTATCCAAGATTGAATCGTTATGGATTTTCAGAGACAGAGAGCGAAGAGAGTGATAAAGATATTAATGCTAAAACCAAAGTATCTGCTGCACTATCTCTGCGCACCCTGACCAAACGCTATAACCCTGATGAACTTTTAAATAGTATGTATGCTGATGACTGGCACGTAATACTGCAGCCGCAGCAGTTCGAGTTAGGTGAAGGCAGCTTAGCGACTGATATTATGGCGTGTAGCGTTGCTGTTCATGCTTTAAAGCAGTGCAGCCGTCGCAAAAGTATCAACCAGAGTTATAGTGCCGCGCAAATTTGCCAGCATATACGCAGCTACTTACTCAGTCAGAGTATCTGTGAGCCTGCTCAGCGGCATGCCTATCGCCAAATTCGAATTTTTGCAGGGCATGTGATCATAGCCGCTCATCATTTGTGCTGGAACATTCAAGTGAGTCGTGATGGTCACTGTTATTTTGACCTCTCTTCACGTTGCGGTCTTCTGACCCGATATCCCAATATGCAAGATTATGATATCAATGGTTGGTCAAGTTAAGCGCCAACGCCTATAATGCGCGTCATGATAATCATTTTTAAACCTTTCTTTTTGTTCATAGGAATTCTCTAATGCCCCATGCCCAATACGCTAACAATGTCCCATTTTCATCTCATGCCTTTATTCAACTGGCGTTAGACAACCAAGTCTTAAAGTTTGGCGAGTTTGTCTTAAAGTCTGGTCGCATTAGCCCGTATTTTTTTAATGCAGGTTTGCTTGCATCAGGTGAGATGTTGTCGCTATTAGCACGTGGTTATGCAGATGCCTTAGCTGAACAGATGGCTGCTACAAATGAGGGTAAAGGCGCACAAGAACTGGTTATTTTTGGTGCCGCTTATAAAGGTATTCCGTTTGTGGCAGCAACTGCACAGGCTTTATGGCTACATCATGGTATCAATGCCAACTGGGGCTACAACCGTAAAGAAGCCAAAACACACGGTGAAGGTGGTAATTTGGTCGGCGCTGACGTCAGTGGCAAGGCGGTTTGGGTATTGGATGATGTCATTACCGCTGGTACAGCGATGCGTGAAGTGGTTGAGATTTTAGAACAAGCTGGCGCACATGTTGCTGGTATTATTGTGGCGCTTGACCGTAAGGAAAAAGGCTTAGCAGAGCGCTCGGCAATTCAGGAACTGGCGGCAACGTTAAACGTTCCAGTGCGCGCCCTTGTCGATATTGACGACTTAATCAGCTATCTGGCAGAGGGTGGTCATTCGAATCAAAATGCAACCCAACTTGCAAAAATGCAGCATTACCGTGCTCAATATGGCGTATAGTTAATCGAAATCTTTGCTAACTATATTTGCCTATATGGGCATGCTGATATGTGATTTGTATGTATTTTATCTATTAATAACATCCTGTAAATGAGTATTCTTATGAGCCTAGAACAGCCAAAAAAATCTTTGAACATACTTGTGATTATGGATCCCATCGAGCAAGTTAATTATAAAAAAGACACCAGTCTGGCTATGATGTGGTCGGCCCAAGATCGCGGTCATCGTCTGGGTTACTGTCAGATTCATGATTTATGGCTTGATCGTGGGCAGTTGATGGTCGATACGCAGTCAGTCACTGTCAAGCGTGATCCTGAGGATTTTTATACGTTAGGGGATAAGACGACAGGTTCGGTCAGCGATTATGATGTGATTTTGATGCGTAAAGATCCACCGTTTGATATGCGCTTTATTTATGCAACTTACATGCTTGATCATGCCAAAGCCGCAGGTGTACTGGTCGTCAATGACCCACAAGCCATTCGTGATTGTAATGAGAAATTGTTTGCCACTTGGTTTAGTGACTATATGAGCCCAACGATTGTGACCAGTAAACAGGCTCACATTCGCAAATTTATCGCTGAGCAGCAAGACGTTATTGTCAAGCCATTAGATGGTATGGGCGGTACGGGTATATTCCGTTTGACTGCTGATAGCCCAAATATTGGCGTGACGCTTGAGATGTTGACTGAGCTTGAAACGCTACCGATTATGGCGCAGCGTTATCTACCAGAGATTAAAGAAGGTGATAAGCGCGTACTTATTGTCGATGGCACTGTGGTTGACTATACCTTGGCTCGTATTCCAACAAAGGGTGAGACGCGTGGCAATCTTGCCGCTGGTGGTAGCGGTGTAGCCATGCCGCTGACCGATATCGAACGCCAAGTCGCAGAAGTGGTCGCGCCTATTGTCAAAGCAAAAGGTTTAATGTTCGTTGGTTTAGACTTAATTGGCGGACGCATTACGGAAATTAATGTCACCAGTCCAACCTGTGTGCGTGAGATTGATGATCAATGTGGTACAGACATTGCGACCGATTTTATCATCGCAATAGAGCGAAGACTGGCAATCTGATAAGCTGCTAAAGTTTGTTAGTTAAATAAGCTGTAAGGATAGAGTAATGTAATGCTCATCTACTGGCACAATGAGTAAAAATAGTTGTGCTAACATAGATCGTTAAAACGTCAGGGAACTAGTGTTTTGATAACGATTTCGCGGTATTTACCAAAGCCAAGTCGCGATTATTCACGGCTTGGATTTTTGTTATTGGTCGGGCAGAAATGACTATATATCAGACCACGATTTACACTATACTATGCGGGCTTTTAAACAGCTCTAATGACCCGATGAGTAAGATGGCTATAGGACAATAAGTCCTTCATATCAATACAAAAAAGATAGGCAGGCGTTTCATGAAGACACCGCACATATTAATGATGGCTGCTGGTACTGGCGGGCATGTATTTCCAGCACTTGCGGTTAGTGAAGAACTGACTAAGCGCGGTGCGGTGATTCATTGGTTAGGCACACCAAACGGCATGGAGAATGGTTTGGTGGCGCCAACCGGTTATCCTTTTCATGCGATTGAGATGCAAGGCTTACGCGGTAAAGGGATTGGGCGTTTGCTTAAAATGCCCGTGACCTTGCTGTCTGCGACTATGGCGGTTATCAAAATCATTCGTGGTAATAATATTGATATAGTGGTTGGCTTTGGTGGTTATGTCAGCGCACCCGGCGGCATAGCAGCCCTTTTGACCAAGACACCGCTTATTATCCATGAGCAAAATGCCATTGCTGGCATGAGTAATCGCTACTTGGCAAAGATGGCGACCAAAGTCTTGCAAGCGTTTGAAAATACCTTTGGTAATAGTCAGCTTGATGCAAAACTTGAAACAGTTGGTAATCCAGTACGTAACGCGATTACTGGTGTCGCCGAACCTATAGCGCGTTATGATATAAATGACCGCTCAGCATTAAAACTGCTAGTGGTTGGCGGCTCACTGGGTGCACAAGTGCTAAATGAGACCGTGCCAAAAGCACTGGCGTTAATAGAACGTCCGTTTGAGGTACGTCACCAATGTGGACGCAATAATGAAGCTGCCACACAAGCAGCTTACGATGAGCAAGATTTAAGTATGCACAAGTTTACCGTACAGCCATTTATCGATGATATGGCAGCGGCTTATAACTGGGCAGATATTATTGTTTGCCGTGCTGGTGCGTTGACCGTTACTGAAATCCAAAATGTGGGTATTGCCGCGATTTTTGTACCATTGCCAAGTGCGGTTGATGACCATCAAACGGCAAATGCGCGGACGTTGACATTACATAAAGCGGCGATTCTATTACCGCAAAATGAATTGACGCCCAAACGCTTGAGTGAAGAGCTTGCAGCCCTTGATCGACCTGCTTGCTTAGAGATGGCAAAAAAAGGTCATGCGCTTGCCAATCGTCAAGCCTGCCAGCACGTTGCCAATATTATCTGGCAAGCTTTGTAGATAAACAAATAAACACCCGATATTTTTGCCTTATTATATTTTATCCGTCTTATAAAAAGAGAAACCCTTATGCCAACCTCTGCTAAAGCCTTAACCAAACGTTTGATTGAAATACCAGAAATGCGCCGTATTCAGCATCTACATTTTATTGGTATTGGTGGTTCAGGGATGTGCGGTATTGCTGAGGTTATGAATAATCAAGGCTATCAAGTGAGTGGTTCTGATATTACTGAGAGCTTAGTGACCAAACGTTTGGCGCAGATTGGTATTGATATTGCTATCGGTCATGATTCCAAAAACATTGCCAATGCCGATGTCATTGTTGTATCGTCTGCCATTGATCGTAGCAATCCCGAAGTAAAAGCAGCACTCGAAGCACGTCTTCCGGTAGTGCGCCGTGCCGATATGCTTGGTGAATTGATGCGTTATCGTCACGGTATTGCTATTGCTGGGGCGCATGGTAAAACCACCACGACCAGTTTGCTGACCACTATGATGGCAGAAGGCAATTTAGATCCTACTTATGTGATTGGCGGTAAGCTTAATGTTTCGGGCAAAAATGCCGCGCTTGGTAGCAGTCGTTTTCTAATTGCCGAGGCTGATGAGTCTGACGCCTCATTCTTGTCATTGCATCCGATGGCGGCGATTGTCACCAATATTGATCAAGATCATATGGAAACTTATGGCAATAGTTTTGATAAATTAAAGGCAGCTTATATCCAGTTTTTACAAAACATGCCGTTTTATGGTTTGGCAGTGGTCTGCGGTGATGATCCTGAGCTGTACGCGATGATTGATGATATTGGGCGTCCAGTATTGACCTTTGGTCTTGAGCCATTTAATGATGTACAAGCCGTTGATTTGGTCACCGAAGGTACAAAAACCCATTTTACAGTACTACGCCGTGATCATGAGCCATTGCGTCTGACACTGAATATTCCGGGCGTGCATAATGTCTACAATGCGCTTGCAGCCATTACTATGGCGACTGATGAAGGCGTCGATGATGCTGCAATCACCCGTGCGCTACAGAAGTTTGAAGGGGTTGGTCGTCGTTTTGAGCAACATGCCTCTGTGGAGATAGATGATGGTAATGTGCTGCTGATTGATGATTATGGTCATCATCCAAAAGAAGTTGATGCCACCATCAAAGCGGCGCGTCAAAGCTTTCCTGAGCGCCGTTTAGTGATGATGTTCCAGCCTCATCGTTACAGCCGTACCCGTGACTGCTTCGATGATTTTGTCGAAGTACTCTCAAGTGTTGATGAGTTATTATTGTTGGATGTCTACTCTGCTGGTGAAAGCCCTATCGCTGGTGCGGACACCAAAGCCTTAGCACGTAGTATACGTTTGCGCGGTGCCGTCGAGCCAACGATAGTGGATAAAGACAATATTGCCCCTGTCATGCAGCGATTATTGAAAGCAGGTGATATGCTGATCACCCAAGGTGCGGGTAATGTCGGGCAAATAGCTATCGATCTCGCCGCCAATAATCTTTATATCAAATAAGCCTTAGAAGCATTAGAAGCATTGCTTTAAAAATATTAGGAGCACTAACGATGACCATGAATAATACTGAAGAAAATAATAATATTGATGAAGATGGCGTTAATGTTGAGCAAAACGCTACAGATAACAGTAACAACAACATTAAAGGCAATGTTCAAAATAACGCTGCCCCTATTATCAATCCAGAAACAGCTTTAGCAGCTGCTGCACAAGCAGAGCAGGATAAAGTAGCTAACAATAGCCAAAGCGCTAATACGTTACCCGCTATTAAAGAAAGTAAAGTAAAAGAGGCGAGTGAGTTTGGTAGAGTTGCTGTCATTTACGGTGGTAATAGTAATGAGCGTAGCGTGTCTTTAGACAGCGGTGCAGCTGTATTGCAAGCACTACAAAACCAAGGGGTTGATGCCACGCATTTTGATCCTAAGCATCAAGACATTACTGAACTACGTCAGTATGATCGTGTATTTAATGTCTTACATGGTCGGGGTGGCGAAGATGGTCTGCTGCAAGGCGTGCTACAGTGGTTTGATATTCCTCAAACCGGCTCAGGTATTTTAGCGTCAGCACTTGGTATGGATAAAGTACGTACCAAACAGCTGTGGCAAGGCTGCGGATTATCGACTGCACCGTTTTCACTGCTAACCGCTGATACCGACTGGCAGCAGGTGGTTAATATGTTAGGACTACCCCTGATTATCAAGCCTGTTCATGAAGGCTCAAGCATTGGTATGACTAAGGTTAATAACCTTGATGAGCTTCCTGCTGCCTATGTAACCGCCGTACAATGTGGCGATGTAGTGATGGCGGAGCGCTGGATAACTGGTCGCGAGTTTACTATCGTTATCATTGATGATGAAGCTTATCCTGTCATTCGCCTAGAGCCTGCGGATATCACCAATTTTTATGATTTCGAAGCCAAGTATAATCGTAACGATACCA
>Ga0136557_1000316_pt1 | contig 38826 bp, 35 predicted proteins | sample AntRauTorckE6832_FD_104796 | JGI IMG/M metagenome (GOLD analysis project Ga0136557, IMG submission 104796) | Saline lake microbial communities from Rauer Islands, Antarctica - Metagenome Torckler E6 #832 | ecosystem: Environmental > Aquatic > Non-marine Saline and Alkaline > Saline | place...
GCGGAACTTTATTAGCCGTATCCTTACTTCTTATCCGAATTGCCAGTGGTACCAAGATCGCTAGCCTTCAGTTCAAAGACTATTTGGCAACCCCATATGCTGCACTTGGTGTACTCATTTATTTTGGTACCGGATTAGTCGCCATTTTCACAGGTGGATATTTCCTCGACTACGAACAGCTGCCTATACCCGGACTTGAAGCTGCTGATTTACGCTATTGGGGAATTTTGATCATTGAATTAGGAATTGGACTAACTGTAATGACCGTCCTTGTATTGATATACGATAATATGGTAAAAGGAGAAGATTATGCTTGATTTCTTTATGGGACATTACGCATACTGGTTTACCATCATTCTGTTGGCTATCGGACTTTATGGTATGCTGATGAAAAAAAACCTGGTAAAAAAAGTCATAGGACTATCCATTTTCCAGGCCGGCGTGATCTTGTTCTTTGTATCTGTGGCTATGAAAGAAGGTGCTACAGTGCCTGTTAAAGCCTATGGACTCCCCGTAAGCGAAGTTTCCAACTACATGAACGCCCTTCCACATACCTTGATGCTGACAGCTATAGTTGTGGGAGTTGCAACCCTGGGTGTGGCCTTTGCGCTTCTGATCAACATTTACAATCGCTACGGCACCCTCAACGAAGAAGAACTTTTAGATAAGATTCAATGATCGGATCCGAAATACCGGCGTTAATACCCGTTACATATATCTTTTTTGCGATCCTGATTCCCGTAATCGGACTCTGGAAACGTGAGATCACCTGGCACCTGAGTCTGCTTGGAACCGGTATCGCCACTTTTTTCTCCGCCTGGGGATTTATGCATCTCATTCAAACTGGCGAAACCATTCGTTATTTTTTCGGCGGATGGATGCCTCCTGTTGGCATCGAGTTTGTATATGACGGCTTAGCCGCTTTCATTGTCCTGGTGATCAACGCCATTGCCTTCCTGGTACTCATTCATTCCAAAGAGATCAGCAAGGTCGAATTTCCCGGAAAGAAAATGGCCTATTATACCGTCTCTATGCTGCTTATGCTCGGCTTCAACGGAATGGTGCTTACAGGCGATCTCTTCAATCTCTACGTATTCCTTGAAATTTCTTCACTCTCCAGTTACGCCCTCATCGCGATCGGTGAGAAACGTGCACCATACTCTGCATTCAGATATTTGATCATTGGTACGGTTGGCGGCTCCTTCTATTTATTAGGTGTTGGGTTTTTATACACTGTCACCGGTACCCTCAACATCATCGATATGCATGAGATGTTACCTATGGTTATCGGACATTCTTCTGTGATCGCAGCCCTGATACTTATGATAGTTGGAGTTGGGGTGAAAGCAGCTTTATTTCCACTTCATGGATGGCTACCTGATTCTTACACTTTTGCTTCTTCCACTTCCTCGGCCCTCATCGCGCCAATCGGAACCAAAGTTGCAGCTTACATTCTATTCAGAATAATACTGTTCTTATTCGGTGTTGAACTGATCGACGAGCAGCTTCCTGTTACAACTATAATTGGTATTTTTGCCGGAATCGGTATTCTATATGGTTCCATCATGGCCATTGCTCAGAGCGAATTGAAGAAAATGCTCGCTTACAGTTCGGTTTCCCAGATCGGTTATATCATTATGGGGATCAGTCTGGCAAACCCGTTTGGGTTTATTGGAGCGGTACTGCACATTCTCAATCACGCTATGATGAAAGCCCTGCTCTTCCTCGTCTCAGGAAGTTTGAGGCTCAAGGAAGGTCACTCCCTCATCACCAAATTTGACAATTCATACCGTAAGAAATATCCATGGACGATGGCTGCATTTACCACGGCCGCCATTTCTATGGTTGGGCTTCCTCCTCTCGCCGGTTTCTTTTCAAAATGGTATCTGGCATTAGGAACTATTGAAAACAGCAACTGGCTGTTACTGGCTGTCATATTGATCAGCTCCCTTCTCAATGCCGTGTATTTCTTCCGAATTATAGAAAAAGTATATCTGAACAATCCCGAAGCGGAATCACCTGAAGAATCTGAAGTTGTTGAAAAAGATGAAGTCGGTTTTAGCATGATGTTCCCAATGGCCGTGATGGCGATCGGATTGTTGCTAGTAGGTATTTTTAATGCCTACATCGTAAATATAATTTTCAACATGTTTCCGGCAGGATTTTAAATAACAAACAAACGCAATGGAGCTTACGTACATCCCTTTATTAGCTGTTCTTGTATCGCTTGCTGCGGTGCCGTTCATCTTGCTGAGTTCAAAAAAACCGAATCTCCGCGAGTTCTGGACTATCCTGGCCGGGGTTATCAAATTCCTGCTGGTTCTTACTTTGTTGCCATCAGCCCTTCAGGGAAATGTGATAGAGCTTGAATTGCTTGAAATTGCTCCAAATCTGCCACTCGTTCTCAGAGCCGATACTTTTGGGGTTTTCTTTGCACTTATTGCCTCTGGATTGTGGATCTTTACCTCTTTTTATTCTATTGGCTACATGCGCGGTCATCATGAGAAAAAACAGACTCGCTACTTCGCCAGTTTTGCCATTTGTTTGAGCTCCACCATTGGTATTGCCTTTTCAGGTAACTTGCTGACCTTTATTATTTTCTACGAAATGCTAACACTGGCTACCTATCCGCTGGTTATTCACAGCGAGACCAAAAAAGGAATTGCAGCAGGTCGTAAATACCTAACCTACACACTTACTGCAGGATTACTACTGATCGCTGCCGCGGGTATCACCTATTCCCTGACCGGAACACTTGATTTCCAGGCCGGCGGAATATTTGACGGCGTTGAGCTTTCACAAACCATGGCAGTAACCATTTTTATTTTATTCCTTGGCGGTGTCGGGGTGAAAGCAGGTATCATGCCATTACATAGCTGGCTGCCTTCAGCAATGGCCGCCCCGACTCCTGTTAGTGCTCTGTTACATGCCGTGGCGGTAGTTAAATCAGGGGTTTTTGGAGTGATCCGTGTAGTTGGGTTTATTTTTGGTCCAGAAGTGATGGCTGAATTCGGACTCAATGAAATTCTGATGGTGCTGGCCGGGATAACCGTGATCGTAGCTTCCCTTCTAGCCTTCGCACAAGACAATTTAAAACGACGTTTGGCATATTCTACGGTAGGACATCTTTCTTACATTGTATTAGGGGTCTCCCTTTTGACCGAAACCGGGTTGATCGGAAGTATTATGCATATATCCTTCCATGCCACCATGAAGATCACCCTGTTTTTCTGTGCGGGAGCAATAATGGTCAATCTGCACAAAAAAAATATCAGCGATCTGAATGGAATTGCAAAAGTGATGCCGTGGACCATGGCCGCTTTCGTGATCGGTTCGATGGGGCTGGCCGGAATTCCACCCGTAAATGGATTTGTAAGTAAATGGTACCTCGCCACCGGAGCGCTTGAAGGAGGAATGATGATCCCCGTGATCATTTTAGTGATCAGTGGATTATTGAATGTGGGATATTTCTTCCCAATTATTCATCGCGCTTATTTTCGAAAAGGAGGTCCTGAATTAGAAGGACACACAGAAGCTTCACCATTTATGGTAGTTCCGTTATTCAGTACGGCGGTTCTCTCCATTTTATTTGGATTGAATCCTGATCTCTTCTTCAATTTCTTTGATATGGCAACCTCGGTAGCATCAAGCATTTTTAACCCACTGTAACTATGAAAACCTGGCACTGGATAGCACTTGGTACTTTACTCATTGTGAGCTTAATCCTGGAGTTCACCTATCTCGCAGATTATGCCTCCCACTGGTGGAATCATGTGCCTGCATTTTATGCACTTTTGGGCGGACTCGGATGTGCTGTTTTAATTTTTGTTTCCAAAGGATTAGGTAAAATTTTCATCTTAAGCGACGAAGACTACTATGATCGTTGAGCTTCTTTCTATCCCGGCAATTATTTTGATTTTAGGAGCTTTTGTTCTCCCGCTGTTACCGGAGCGCATCCGAAGTACGGCCTTCATTACTTTTCCACTGCTTGCCTTGGCTATGGTTTGGACAATGCCGGAAGGAAACCTTCTTCAAACCCCATTTGCTAGTTATGAGCTACAGCTTTTGGCAGTGGATGGCTTGAGCCGGATCTTTGGGATCATCTTTTCTTTGATTACCATAATTGGGGGGATCTACGCTTTTCATATTAAAGATCTTGGACAACAAAGCTCTGCACTTGCTTATGCAGGTGGTGCTTTGGGAGTAACATTTGCAGGCGATTTCTTCACCCTTTTTATTTTCTGGGAAATTATGGCTGCAGCTTCCTCCTACTTAATTTGGGCCAGAGAAACCAAAGAATCTGACAAAGCAGGTATGCGGTACCTGTTGGTTCACATTTTCGGCGGGGGATTATTGTTTACAGGAATCTTGCTGCATCTCACAAGCGGGGGCTCTTTAATGATCGAAAGTATCGAACCTGCTTATACAGCAGCGAATATTTTCATGTTGTTGGGTGTGGCCTTAAATACGGCCGTTCCCCCACTCCACGCCTGGTTAGCTGATGCTTATCCTAAAGCCACTATCACCGGGGCAGTTTTTATGTGTGCCCTTACCACCAAGTCTGCCGTTTATGTGATGATCCGTCTCTTCCCCGGCTGGGAAATACTGATCTGGGTTGGAGTAGTTATGGCGATCTACGGAACTATCTATGCTCTGCTAGCCAACGACATTCGTGAAATTTTGGCCTACAGTATCATCAGTCAGATCGGATATATGGTAACAGCCATAGGCATTGGTTCAGAGCTGGCATTAAATGGAGCAACTGCTCACGCCTTTAACCACATCATATACAAATCACTGCTATTTATGGCGGCAGGAGCTGTTATTCATGCAACCGGCACCAGTAAGCTCAGTGAATTAGGTGGATTTGCTAAAAAAATGCCTTTGATCATTGGGCTTTATATGGTCGGTGCATTATCCATTTCTGGAATGCCATTCCTAAACGGGTTTGTCAGTAAGACCATGATCTCAGGCGCACTAGGTGACGCTCATCTTGAATGGCCTATTCTGCTTTTACTGATCGCAACCATCGGGACCTTCCTTCATACCGGACTCAAACTTCCCTATTTCACTTGGTTTGCTGAAAAGAAAAGTGAGCTCGAAGTCTCATCCATCCCAACAAATATGAAAGTTGCCATGGGAATTGGAGCCTTTTTCTGCATCCTTTTTGGATTGGCCCCGCAATTACTTTACAGTCAGCTTCCTTATCCAACCGATTTCAAGCCATTTTCCATATATAACTTTGTGGAAATGACACAGATCCTAGTATTAGCATTTGCAGGATTCTGGTTCTTAAAAAAACATCTCAATATTTCTTCGACCATTTCTCTGGATACAGATTGGTTCTACCGCCGACCAGCTGATCTTGTACAAAAAGCATTTGTTCAAGCTCCAAACAATCTGTTTGGCTTTACAGAAGATATAACACTGAAACTTGCTAACAAGCTCTCTGCGTTATCCAAGAATCCTATCAGGTATATGCTCCCGGCTTTCACATCAGAGGGCAGAGAAGTTAAATCTGATGGATTCACCGCTTCCATGAGTGCCGCACTCGCTTTTATACTCTTTGGATTTTTAGTAGCTATTTTGGTGGTATTCCTTTAATTATCCTTTGGATTGGATAACTTCGAGGAATCAATCAAAACTCTAAGGCTTTTTTATTCTTGAAGTATTTATTCAGCTTTTTCTTTTTACTCATCTGGATCTCTTTTCTTCCATTTTCATTTCTCAAAGCTCAGTCAGGATCTTCCTCTAAACAGAATAGTACTAAGGTTGACTCTGTAGAATTTGCCATATTACCTGCCCTGGGCTATAACTCTGACTGGGGTATTGTAGGCGGTGGAATTTTAAGCCGATACAGTTATAAAAATGACATAAACCCATTTCACTCTTACTTTACCGTTTTCGCGCTAGCTTCTACAAATGGACTCTTTGCAAGCTCTTTCTTTTTCGATAAACCTAATATTTTTGGAACCGATCAAAGGCTGAGTTTTGATATTTATCTCTCCCGTTTCTCCCAAAATCAATACTATGGTATAGGAAATTATAACAAGATAGAGTTAGAACCTGAAGGCAATCCGGAATTTTACCTTTATGAATCTTTTACCTCAGAAATTGAACTGATACTCAGAAAGCCGGTCATTGAAATGAATTCCAGATCCAGAATAGATGTCTATGGTATTCTAAATGCAAATTACCGCACCCCATTAGGTGATAATTCAGGAAGGTTTATAACCCAAGACGAACCTAAAGGTATAGATGGGGCCCAAACATTGAGTCTGGGAACCGGAGTGATCTTGGAAAACAGAGACAGTGAATTTAACCCAACAACCGGAACCTATGCAAAAACAGGCTTCCAAGTTGGAAATAACTACATTGGCAGTGGGTATAACTATCTGAATATTACAACTGAATTTAGGGGGTATACTTCATTTCAGTTTGGACGGCAGATCACTTTTGCCAATCGACTTAAATTTAACCATACTTCAGGATCACTACCCTACTGGAAACTGGCTGAACTTGGTGGGGAAGAAACCATGCGTGGTTATCCCGAAAACCGGTTCCTTGATGACAATGTGCTCTTTCTTAATTCCGAACTCCGGTCATGGCTGATAGAGTTTCCAACTTATGATATTAAATTTGGCGCTACCTTATTTACAGATGTTGGCCGCACGTTTCATAATGGAACTGCCATAAAAGATGTTTTCAATGATCTGAAGTACACCTTCGGATTTGGCTTCAATTCCTCATTCTTCAATGAGAATTTTATCCTCCGGGGAGATCTGGGCTTTTCTGAAGAAGGATATGGAGTTTATTTCACCTCCGGCTATATGTTTTGATCTTCCCCTCGCTTTTATCAATAAGTGGAACTCAACAACCGGCGGTTTCGATACATAATTTCTTTTGACCGCTCTTTCAAAAGTGTAGCCGCATCAATCAGCATAGCCTCATTTGTCGGGAATTCTATCCTTTCTGAATTGATCATAACATTTGAAGCTTCTGTTAACGCGCGCTTATCTCCTGAAAAAGTAGCATATATGTATTCAAAAAGTGCCGTAACACCTATATTCTCTGTTTTAACCAATTGATCCGTACGCAGATCAATGTAGTCAAGTGTTCCGCCTACCATTGCTTCTTTCACTTGTCTTGTCTTTGAGATCTCAGCTTCAACAATGATCATATTGGGTTCTCTGATGTCATTACCAAGCGAGTCTTTTTTGACATTCCCCCTTTCATCCAGCACATATTTAGTGCCATCCTGAATTTCCCTCGTCTCTTTTATCATCTCAGTTTCCACTCGTTCTGGAGTTACATCAATGGTATTAATGTTCAACACAATGAAGTAGTCATATTGCTGATCCTCGTCTTCAAAAACACTGTACTGTATCCACCGGTCATTAAGATCGCTCATCCCTATTTTCCTTAACTCGGTGTCAAACCGGCCCGGAAGTACAATTTCTGAATTATTTTCAATAACGAATAGAACCTGATTAGTACCTAAATATTGAGATTCCCGAAGCATCTGATCAACTTCAGCATAATCTGTATAAATGCTCTTCGTTCTTTCAAATTCATAATATGCTCTCCGCGCATTTTCTCTGCCGCCCAACTCTAAATATTGTAACCCTTTCTCATATGAAGTTTCTGCTGCCTGTGATTTAGACTCGATAAGCTGCTCATCGTAATCGATAATGACAAACTCATCCATTAATTGAGTAGGCAGTGTTTTTATCTGGTCTTGTCTGTTATCCAGGCTTTCGTACAGAAGAAAGATCTTTACATAATTCCCTTCCCTTCCTTCCTTCTCAAGAAAACTGATTTGATCCATATCGAAGCTATTAGCTTTTGAATAGGCTTCCTTCAAGACGTATAACTCTTTTTCATTATCAGGCTTTTTTCGAAGCTTTTCTACTGCCTTATCAATTGCCCGGTCATACTGACCTTTTTGAAGAAGTTTTTCTGAGGAATTACATCCCGCTAATAAAATGATCGCTAAAAAGAGTACGCCTATTCTATAAATCATGGTAGTCATATTAAATTTTTCAGAATAATAATATAAATGTATAAAAAAAGCCTTTCTGAATTACGATCAGAAAGGCTTCAAATCTTATGAATTACTTTGCTATTACCATCTTAACAAATTGATCTTGCTCACATCAACAGTGAGATTATTTCGGAAGATCGCAATGATAATTGCCAGTCCAACTACAGCTTCTGCAGCAGCTACTGCTAAAGCAAAAAACACCAAGATCTGTCCGTCTATATTGCCGTGGTGACTCGCAAATGCCACCAATGATAAATTTACCGCATTCAACATTAGCTCCACGCACATAAAGATTACGATGGCGTTGCGACGAATCAATACCCCCACAATACCGATGGTAAACATGATAGCACTAAGTCCTAAAAACCAATCAATTCCTATCATAATTAAATATTCTCTGTTCTTTTAATTTTATGCTGAGCGATCATTAGAGCACCAACAACCGCAGCGGTCAATAGAATAGCTGTTAACTCAAAAGGAAGCAGGTAATCCGTATAAAGTACGTCTCCTACCGCTTCCACGGTTCCTATAGTTGCCATCTTCTCAGAAATGGCTGGAAGCATCTCAGTAACACCCGCAAGGCTGTAAAAGATCTGTCCCATCACTCCTATTGCTAAAAAGAAAGCCAGGAAATATTTCACCCTGAATTTATCGAAAAGCTTTTCTTCGTCCTGCACATTCAACAACATGATCACGAAAAGGAATAAGACCATAATAGCCCCGGCATAAACCAGTATTTGGATGATGGCCAGAAACTGTGCGTTGAGTAGGAGGAAAATTCCGGCAAGTGTTACCATGTTTACAACCAGAAACAGGGCACTGTTTACCACATTTTTATTGATAACTACAGCCAAAGCCGACCCTACGGCCAAAACTGCTAACATGATGAATAAGTAAACGATCATATGTAATCTTTTTAGTGAGCGTCAAAGGTAGCCATATTTGTTTCCGCCTTCAAGAAGCGGACGCCCTAATTTTAGAAATTTTGCTCTTTTTTGTGATTTTAATTCCACCAATGGCATTAAATGTTATACAAGAAAATATATTAGACCGATTCCACCTACCGTCCAGCAATAATATGAGAAATAGTGGAAACCTTTTTTCTTAAGAATCAGAATGAGGTATTTAAGGGCATAAAAACCAGAAATAAATGCGGTCAGGAAACCAACAACAAGGCTAGTGAGTTGTGCATCACTCACCCCGATCTCGATCATTTCGGTGATCTGAAGTAGCATTGCACCTGCTATCACAGGAATTACCATCAAGAATGAAAAGTTAGCTGCTTCCTCTCGCTTCACCCCCAAATACAAAGCGGCAGAAATTGTGGAACCGGCTCTGCTTACCCCGGGAATCATTGCAAAAGCCTGTGCCAAACCTATCACAAAACTATTACCCAGTTTGATTGGTTTTTCAGTGTCGCCTACAAAACGCGTCAGGAATAATATAAACCCGGTAATGATCAACATGATGGATACAAGCAACGGATCCATGAATATTTCTTCTATCGGATCTTTCAGTGTAAAGCCGATTGCCATGGCAGGGATCATACTAACTAAAATAAAGCCGATCATTTTTACCTGTGGATCGTTCTTTTCCTGACTTGGGGATTTTAAAAACCTCAAACCGGAAAGAAATAAATCGCTCAATATCTTTCGATAATAGATGAGGATGCTGCACAGGGTTCCAAAGTGCACAACCACTTCATAGGTGATCCCTGCTTCAAGGTCGCCACCTAAGATATATTTACCTAATACAAGGTGTCCGGAGCTACTTATTGGTAAAAATTCCGTGATCCCTTGAATAAGACCTAATAAAAATGATTGTAAAATATCCATAACTTATATTTGAAGACTTTTTTAAGCCGAGAAAATAATCATATCATCAGCTAACTCTAAAAAAAAGAATTTAGAAAATGAGCGAATACGCAATTGACATGGAAGCACTGACTAAAAAAATTGAGAAAGACAGTGCCTTTATTGATGACATCCGAAAAGAACTGGATAAAGTGATAATTGGGCAGCGTTATATGATCGACCGACTTTTGGTTGGGCTGCTGACCAATGGGCATGTTTTGCTTGAAGGGGTTCCCGGTCTTGCCAAGACTTTGACCATTTCAAGTTTAGCAACTGTATTGGATACTGCGTTTCAGCGCATTCAGTTCACCCCCGACCTCCTCCCGGCTGACCTTATAGGTACCCTGATCTACAATCAGAAAGAAGGAGATTTCTTTGTTAAAAAAGGGCCCATCTTTGCGAATATAATTTTGGCAGATGAGATCAACCGTTCCCCCGCCAAGGTCCAAAGTGCTCTGCTTGAAGCCATGCAGGAAAAACAAGTAACTATAGGTGAAACCACCTTTAAATTAGATGAGCCTTTTCTGGTATTGGCTACTCAAAATCCGGTAGAACAAGAAGGGACTTATCCACTTCCGGAAGCTCAGGTTGACCGTTTCATGCTAAAGCTTAAGATCGATTATCCAACTGAGCAGGAAGAAATGAAGATCATGAGGATGCAGGCTAAAACCGGGAAAAAAGAAGTTCTCAATAAAGTGGTTGACCCAAAAAAGATCCTCGATGCCCGCCAGACGATCAATGAGATCTACATGGATGAAAAAGTTGAACAGTATATTGTTGATCTTGTTTTTGCCACCCGAAAGCCAAAGAACTATAACCTAGATGATCTGGAAGAATTGATCAGTTTTGGAGCCTCTCCCCGCGCCACTATCAACCTAAACCTCGCTTCCCGTGCAAATGCCTTCATGGAGCATCGCGCATACGTTACGCCCGAAGATGTGCGTACTATCGCAATGGATGTATTACGCCATCGTATCATTCCTACCTTCGAAGCGGAAGCCGAAGACATTACCTCTGAAAATATCGTGACTAAGATCATGAATACGGTTCAGGTTCCTTAGTTAATAACACGGCTATCCATTATTGACCCTACATTTTATCATATAAAAAGCCCCATTCAACTTAATGAATAGGGCTTTCTTTATTGTAAGACGAAACTATTCAGTCTTGCCTTCTTCTTTATTTGACTTATTTCTCAGTTGGTCATATCCGATAGGAACAGCAAAACATAAAACTGCTAGTACTGTTATAATAATTGTGGCAAAATCAATTTCCATTGTTCTAAAATTTAATGATTGTTACAACATACCCGTAATCCTTTCCCAAGGACGGTATGATTAAGAGTAGATTTCGGTAGTGATCACCAAGACTTTATGGCAATCAGATGAACAATGGATGGGTCAGAGGTAAGAGTGAAACGGAAAGATCCGTTTCTTGATCGTTAAGCTGATCTCCGTGCGTTTTGAACGTTCATGCGATATTGCAGCTTTCCAACGATAATACTTTTCGGAGGTATGAATTCTGCATGAATCCTCTTCCGTTAAACTCTCTGCACTAACTAAAGAGCTATTGCCTGGAAGATGTAGAACCCTTTCACCCTTTTGATGGACTGAAAATATAAGATCATGAGAGGCGGTTGCATCAGATTGAAGGTGACTTGCAGGTTGAATTTCAGCCTCATGACGAGTTGTGTTCTCTCCCATCATCGCAAAAGACTGCAATGAAAGTAAAGAGCTGAAAAGCAGCGTTAATATTTGAATCCTGATCTTCATTAACTAATGATACGAACTTGTGAGACGATAATTATCTGTCTTTAGAATAATACCGAGATTTTATTTCATAAAAAAAAGTCCTGCACATGAATCATGCACAGGACTTTTAAATTACTTAGCTAAGTTGAGAATTATTCTTCTTCGTCAGAAGCGTCTTCTTTCTCTTCTTTTTTAGCTTTGGTTTCTTTCTCAGCTTCTTCAGCCTTTTTCTTTTTGGCCTTAGCTTTATCAGCTTTTTCCTGAGCTTCAGCTTTCTCTTTTTCTTCCATGTCTGCTTTTAAAGCAGCCAATCCTGACATCTCACCGAGCGTAGGAGCACCGGTTTCTGTATTCGAGGTATCAACTTTCTTCTTAGCTTTCTTGGCTTTGTCTTTATCAGAGTCAAGCTGGCTGATCTCGATGTTCTTGTTGTTTTCATCGAAGTTTAGTACGAATGCATCCTCTACTTTATCGCCTTCTTTATATTCAGCTTCAGTAGATTTAGTGTAATTAAGGAATGCTTCAGCACCTAATGGAAGCTTCACAAAAACTCCTTTGTCAGTAGTTTTAATTACTTCCCCTTCAACAGTGTTTCCGGGAGCATACTCTTCAGCATATTTCTTCCAAGGATTGTCTTCCACTTGCTTGTGGCCAAGTGTAATTCGACGGTTGTCGAAATCTACACCGAGAATAACAACTTCTATTTCCTGATCTTTGTCAACAACTTCATTTGGGTGATCAACTTTCTCAGTCCAGCTCAGGTCAGAAACGTGAATCAAGCCGTCAATTCCGGGCTCAAGCTCAACGAATACTCCAAAGTTGGTAAGGTTGCGAACAACACCGGTATGTTTTGAACCAACAGGGAAGCGCTCCAGGATATCTGCCCATGGATCTTCTTCCAGTTGCTTAACACCAAGAGAGATCTTCTTCTCTTCTTCGTTGATGTTCAGTACAATACATTCAATGATATCATCTTTCTCTACTAGTTGCGAAGGATGCTTGATGTGTTGTGTCCATGACATCTCAGAAATGTGAATCAGTCCTTCAACACCTTTTTCAAGCTCGATGAACGCGCCGTAATCTGCTATAGATACTACACGGCCCTGAACTTTATTTCCTTCAGGATATTTTTCGTTGATTTTTTCCCATGGGTGAGGCTGCAATTGCTTCAGTCCAAGAGACACTCGTTTGCTCTTCTCATCAAAGTCGATAACAGCAACATTCAAGCGTTGGTCAAGTTGAACGATCTCGTGCGGATCATCAACACGGCCCCATGACAGGTCAGTAATGTGAAGAAGTCCGTCAACACCTCCAAGATCGATGAACACACCGAAATCAGTAATGTTTTTAACAGCACCTTCAAGAACCTGACCGGCTTCGATGGTTTCAAGAATTTCTTCACGCTGCTCTTCAAGATCAGACTCGATAAGCGCACGGTGAGAAACAACCACGTTTTCAGCAGCCATGTTTAATTTCACAACCTGGAATTCCATGGTTTTACCCACATAGGCGTCAAAGTCACGAACAGGTCGTACATCAATTTGCGAGCCGGGCAAGAAGGCATCAATACCTAATACATCTACAACCATACCACCTTTGATACGTCGCTTGATGTAACCTTCAAGAATATCACCGTCGTCATGAGAAGCTTCAATTTTCTCCCATGCCTGCAGTATGTCTGCTTTACGACGAGATAAGATCAGCTGACCTTCTTTATCTTCAACACGGTCAAGGAATACTTCGATCTTATCGCCCACTTCCATTTCTTCGAGGGCTTCATTCGAGAATTCGTTGACCTGAATGATACCTTCAGATTTAAATCCGATATCAACAACAACATATTTCTCATCAACAGAGACAACCGTTCCCTGTACAATTTCTTTTTCTTCAATTTCATTGAGGGTATCTTCGTACATACCCACCATTTCACTGTACTCGTCATCAGTATATTCATCAGAAGGACGTTGCAGGTCTTCAATTTTGAATACCTCTCCTTCTACATCACCTGAGTACACATGGGTAAGTGTTTCTTTTCTCTCTTCAGCAGCTGTTTCTTTGGCTTCAGTTGCTGCAGCTTCTTCAGCTGTTGTTTCTTCTTTTTCTTCCGCTTCAGTTGCTTCCGTAGTTTCTTCAACTACTTCTTCGGCTGCTTCCTGTTCGGCTTGTTCTTGTTTTAATTCTTCAGTCATTATAATTGGTTATTGGTTTACCTCACAATTGACTTTCAACTGTGGGATAAGTTAAAATTTAAGTTTTATTCTGTGATGTTATTACTTCTTTGATCTTGTTACTTATAAAAGTGACTTGTTCATCGAATGTCATTTCAGAAGTATCTACTAAAATAGCATCGTCAGCTTTTTTAAGGGGATCAGAATCTCTGTTTGAGTCCTTATCATCCCTTGTGGCAATATTTTGCTTCACTTCTTCAAGTGTAACCTCTTTGCCACTTCCCTTTACTTCTTCAAATCTGCGTCTTGCTCGTGTCTCAAGATCTGCAACCATAAAAAATTTTAAAGCTGCATCCGGAAATACGGCAGTTCCTAAATCCCTTCCGTCGGCTATATATATATCTTCTGCAACAACTTTTCGCATCAGATCATTTACAAACGCCCTTACATCAGGATTTGAAGCCACCTCACTTACATTCTCAGAAACTTCCATACTCCGGATTTTATCGCTTACATCGCGACCACCCAGGAAAGCATGAAATTTTTTCTTTTTGAAATAAAAGGAAATCTCACTTTCTTCAAGCTGTTCAAAGAACTGTTGGTAATCTTTTTGGCAATTCAAATAAACTAGTGTAGCCACACGATACAACGCCCCTGAGTCAAGAAATTGAATCTGAAGTTGTGCCGCTACGGCTTTAGCTGTTGAACTTTTACCCGATCCTGCGGGCCCATCGATTACTACTATCATAACAGATCAACTAAATTAAACTTATATTGTTAATTATTCAATCATTTCTTGTTTAATATTTTCATAACTCTTAATTTTGGATTCTCGAAAAGATTCGAGTAATAATTAATTTCAAAAGCATATTTCGCAATGCCAATAACCAAACAAGCCAAAAAACGAGTACGCCAGGCTGAGCAAAGAAAGAAACACAACCGTAGCCGACGTTCTAAAATGAGAACATTGGTGAAAGAAGTCTATGAGATTTCTGACAAAAAAGAAGCTGAAAAAGCTCTTAAAGATGCTGTTTCCTACCTCGACAGAATGAGTGTTAAAGGAATCATTCATCCTAATAACGCAGCACGCAAAAAAGCACGCCTTACTAAGTTCGTAAACAACTTATAAATCTAGTTGCATGGCCAACCCTGAGTCGAAAGCATTACTTGTAATTTTAGATGGATTCGGGTTGGCTAAAGATCCAACCGTCAGCGCTGTAGATAAAGCTGAAAAACCTTTTATAGATTCGCTTTTCAAGACATGTCCACACTCAAGGCTTTCAGCAAGCGGTGAAAATGTAGGACTCCCCGACGGCCAGTTTGGAAATTCTGAGGTAGGCCATCTTAACCTCGGAGCAGGCAGGATCGTATGGCAGGAACTTTCCAGGATCAATAAAGCCATCAGCGACGGCTCCTTCTTCAAAAATGAAGAACTCATCAAAGCCGTCGAAAGCGCAAAACCCCGAAATAAGATTCATATTATGGGGTTGTTTTCAGATGGTGGTGTTCACAGTCATAACGAACACTTGTTTGCTCTTCTTGAACTCTGCAAAAAGCATGAGATCGAAAACGTAAACGTTCATGCCTTTACTGACGGTCGCGACACCTCGCCTGATGGAGGCCTTGAATATGCAAAAGAGTTTGAAGAACAAGCTTCAAAAATTGGGGCGGGTAAACTATCCTCAGTTATCGGGCGATATTACGCCATGGACCGCGACAATCGCTGGGAACGTATCAAGCTTGCTTACGATCTTTTAGTACATGGTAAGGGTGAAAAATTCAACTCTGCCAGAGAAGGACTCAAGGCTTCTTATGATTCGGGTGTTACAGATGAATTCATTAAACCTATTTTTCTGGATGATTCCAGTGAGTCTCGCATTGAAAAAGGTGATACCGTAATATTCTATAACATCAGAGGAGATCGGGCGCGACAAATATCAAGAGCACTAAATGAATCTGGTTTTGATGAATTTGAAGTCGAAGACCTGGATCTGCACTACACTACTTTTACTTCCTACGATGAAACCTTTGATTTTGCCCGGGTAGCCTATGCACCTCAGGAACTTACGAATACCATGGGCGAATGGATAAGTAAAAAAGGCTTGAAACAATTTCGCATTGCCGAAACCGAAAAATATCCGCACGTCACCTATTTCTTTAATGGCGGGGTTGAAACGCCAAACAAAGGTGAAGACAGGATTGTGATACCAAGCCCTAAAGTGGCTACTTATGATCTTCAACCCGAAATGAATGCAGAGCAGGTCACAGATACACTTTGTGAAAAACTAGCCACTGAAGAATATCAATTTGTTGTTCTCAATTTTGCCAATCCAGATATGGTTGGGCACACCGGTATTATGGAAGCAGCGATCAAGGCAGTTGAAACTATCGATACGCAGCTTAAGAGAGTCATTGAAACAGCTAATCAACATGGGTATCGCTCGCTGATCATTGCCGATCATGGAAACGCAGACTGCATGATAAAAGAAGATGGCAGTCCACATACCGCTCATACAACCGCACTGGTCCCGGCCATAGTGGTAAATTATCCTAAAGAGATCAACTTAAAGGATGGTATATTGGCTGATGTATCTCCTACGCTCCTAAAGCTTATGGGCCTTGAAAAACCGGAAGAGATGACCGGTTCTTCATTATTTTAATACTTCGCTACAGCATTTAGTTTGCATTTACTATACCGCCCTACTACCTTCGAGTAGTAATGAACTAAAGCAGTGTTTTACGCGTTTTTTATCTGAGCAACAGAAGAAGATTTTATTCATAAAAAAAGGACACAAGGATACGCCAGATGGAGGGAAATTTTTCAAGTAAAGTTCGTGATGTTATCCAGTTTAGCCGAGAGGAAGCTCTAAGGCTAGGACATGATTACATCGGAACTGAGCATTTAATATTAGGAATTGTTCGATTAGGAGATGGTGTTGCAGTACGGATCTTAAAGAATCTGGATTGCGATCTCTTTAAACTGAAAAAAACTATAGAAGATACCGTACGTGGAACCGGAGGCTCAGTTCAGGTAGGTAATATACCTCTTACCAAACAAGCCGAGAAAGTTCTTAGGATCACTTATCTGGAAGCAAAGCTTTACAAAAGTGATACCATTGGAACAGAGCATCTGCTTCTCTCTCTATTAAGAGATGATGAGAACATAGCCGCTCAGATCCTGCAACAGTTTAGCATTTCTTATGACGCTGTTCGGGAAGAGTTGGATCATATCATTTCTGGAAAATCTCGTGAAGATCAAAGCGATGCTTCATCAATGACTGCGAGTGCTTCCGCATCAAAAGGACCAACCGGATCAGGAAGTTCAAGAGAAAAGAAAATGGAAAAATCAAAAACACCCGTACTCGACAACTTTGGCCGTGACCTAACTGAACTCGCTGAAGAAGGTCGACTCGACCCTATAATTGGTCGTGAAAAAGAAATTGAACGAGTAGCTCAGGTTCTGAGTCGCCGTAAAAAGAATAACCCCGTACTTATAGGTGAACCGGGAGTTGGTAAAACTGCCATCGCTGAAGGTTTAGCTACCCGAATTATAGAACGCAAAGTATCTCGTGTACTCTACGACAAGCGCGTAATTGCACTCGACCTTGCTGCTTTGGTAGCCGGGACAAAATATCGCGGACAGTTTGAAGAACGCATGAAAGCGGTGATGACAGAACTCGAGAAAACAGAAGATGTTATTCTGTTCATCGATGAACTTCACACTATTGTAGGTGCCGGTGGGGCAAGTGGATCTCTGGATGCATCAAATATGTTGAAGCCCGCTCTGGCCCGAGGTGATGTTCAGGCTATTGGTGCCACTACCCTGAATGAATATCGACAGTTTATTGAAAAGGATGGCGCTTTGGAGCGTCGTTTCCAAAAGATAATGGTAGATCCGACTTCACCTGAAGAAACTAATGAGATCCTTAATCAGATAAAGTCAAAATATGAGCAACATCACAGTGTAAGGTATACTGATGAAGCGATCGAAGCTTGTGTTAAACTGACCGATCGATATGTAACTGATCACTTTCTGCCTGACAAAGCTATTGACGCTCTTGATGAAGCAGGTGCACGGGTTCACTTATCAAATATCACGGTACCGCAAAATATCATCGATCTTGAAGAAGAGATCGAAACAACCAGCGAAGAGAAAAATTCAATGGTCAAAAAGCAGCGATTTGAAGAAGCTGCAAGACTTCGTGATAAAGAAAAACGACTTATTGAAGAGCTGGAAATGGCTCAACGTGAGTGGGAAAAAGAATCTGAAAGCATCGTATTTGATGTAACTGAAGAAGATGTTGCTTCTGTGATCGCCATGATGAGTGGTGTTCCCGTAAATAAGATCACCCAAAAAGAAGGGCAGAAACTGCTGAAAATGCGAGAAAGCCTTTCCGGCAAAGTGATCGGACAGGAAGAAGCCATCATTAAGCTAACCAAAGCTATTCAGCGTACGCGTGCAGGACTTAAAGATCCTTCGCGACCTATCGGTTCATTCATTTTCCTTGGGCCTACCGGTGTAGGTAAAACTGAAATGGCCAAAGTGCTTTCCAAATACCTTTTTGATAAAGAGGATACCCTTATTCGTATCGATATGAGTGAATACATGGAAAAATTCTCCGTATCTCGACTTGTAGGTGCTCCTCCCGGATATGTAGGTTATGAAGAAGGTGGAATACTGACTGAGAAAGTTCGTCGCAAACCTTACAGCGTAGTACTTCTGGATGAGATCGAAAAAGCTCACCCTGATGTATTCAACATTCTGTTGCAGGTACTGGATGATGGAATCCTGACCGACAGCCTTGGAAGAAAAGTAGATTTTCGAAATACTATTATCATAATGACCTCAAATATTGGGGCCCGTGATATTCGTAATATGGGTAAAGGAATTGGCTTTGATACTGATGATTCTCCTTTCGATTACGCGAAAATGAAATCAACCATTCAGGATGCTTTGAAAAAAGTTTTCAATCCTGAATTCTTGAATCGTATCGATGATGTCATCACCTTCAAGCCGCTTGAGAAAACTGACATCTTCCAGATCATTGACCTGATGAATGAAGACCTCTTTAAACGGATTAAAGAGCTCGGCTTCACGGTAGAAGTGACAAAAGCAGCCAAAGAATTCATTACCGATAAAGGTTTTGATCAGAAATATGGTGCGCGACCACTTCGAAGAGCTATCCAAAAATATATTGAAGATCCGCTTGCTGAAGAGCTTCTGGAGAACAAACATAATGATGGCTCCGTGATCAAGATCAAGATGAATAAATCCAGAGACGGATTAGAGTTCGACTGGGATGAAGCTGATCCTGACACTTCTAACAAAAAAGAGGATCAAGATCAGGAGAAAGACGCTTCAGAAGAAGCGAAAGAAGCTTAACCCTTATCAACATTATTTACAAAAAAACCCCGCTTACATCAGATAAGCAGGGGTTTTTGTTTTTTGAATAATAACTAAACTTAAAACTGAGCTCTGAGATCAAGTACTTTATTCAATCCTGAAAGAGTATAATTATACCTTCCTGTTCTTTCCAGTTTTAAGGGGATCTGGTCTGTCAAGCTCAGTTGAGAATCGTAACTCTGCCTCTGAATAGCTCGGGCTGTAACATTTATGGCGTGAACCTCTACATTTGTTAACAGCGAGCCGGATTGAGATGCCGTCAAGGCAATTATCGTCTCATCTTCTGGTATAAATTCAGCAAAAAGTAATCGGGACCTAAAGCTGGAACTCCCTATTCTTTCTCCATTCAGTACAGAATAAACTCCCACCCTTCCGTTAGATCGAAGCGTCACATATTTACCATCTTCAGAAAATATCACACCTTCGATGCTTTGGTCAAAGCTTATCTCCACCAATTCAATTCCATAACGATCAGAGATAATGGCAGTATCATCAGTGCCCGGATTATATGTCACAATTGCCATAAATTGCCCGTTCTCCGAAATTTCAACATCACGAATAGCTCTTTTACTGCTGTAATAAATATCTGTTGTTGTAAGATCATGGTTTACAAGCTTTACTCTAGAACCCTCTTCTCCCCCTCTTACTATTTTGGGATTATAAAGTACCACGGTCTTGAATTTTGGATCTGCGGCAAGTTCTGAAATAGATTCACCTTCCGTGCTTTGAGAACTGTTTGAAATAGACTGCTCCACTTTACCCATTGAATCATAAAATAGGAAATTGGCAATATTCTCTCTGACAATGAACCCGCCGTTTAGTTTAGCGTAAATTCTGGCAGAAGAATCGCCTCCCTCTAAATTAACTGGGGAGCTGACCAAGTCAGCACCGTTGCCTGCAAACAAAGTAGCCTTTTCACTAGTTAAAGCTGCTGAAACAGCCGTAATAGTATTTACCGAGGACGAAACAGCTGCTGAACCCACAAACGCAAGGTCATCATTGGTAATTGAAACCTGATGCCCAGAGATCATATATTGATTCAATCCAATATTGGAAGTGGAAGGTGATTCAGAAACCGTTAAAGATTGCGCACCAACTAAATTTGAAGTTGATGCCAGTATTATAAAAAGAAGAAAATTTCTCATTGTCTATTTTTATTTAATTCAACGCAAAGAACGGGATTTTTTGAGACTATTTCTTGCCTTAAGAACCATTATTTGGAATTTCTACACTTCAAACAATGAAATTAATTCTTATCATGAAATATAACTCAGATCAAGTCTTTCTTAATTAACCGATCATTACTACATGTTTTTTTCTATCATTGTTCCGGTATATAACCGCCCACAGGAGATCCGTGAACTACTGGAAAGTTTGACCCGGCAAAGCTTTACCAATTTTGAAGTGGTCATAGTTGAAGACGGTTCTTTGGAAAAATGTAAAGCCATAGTTGAGTCTTTTAATGAGTTTTTGAATATCACCTATTTTTATATTCCCAATGGAGGACAGGGATTTGCCCGGAATTACGGCATGGAGAAGGCCTCAGGAGATTACTTTGTGTTATTTGACTCAGATTGCATCATCCCACCCGAATATTTGAGTGTTTTGGCACCTGTTTTAGAAGAACGGTCATTAGATGCCCATGGCGGTCCTGACGCTGCCCAGGACAACTTTTCTAACCTTCAGCAGGCTATCAATTACAGTATGACCTCAGCTCTTACTACCGGTGGAATAAGAGGCAAAACCAAAGACCGCTCAAACTACCAGGCACGGGGATATAATATGGGGTTATCCCGTAAAGCTTTTAAAACCACCGGTGGATTTGTTGACCCCAATAAAGGAGAGGATATCGAGTTGAGTATACGAATCAAAAAATCAGACCTTAAACTGGAATTGGTTGAGGAAGCCTTTGTTTATCACAAAAGACGAAATACCTTATTCAGTTTTTTTAAGCAAAGTTTTTCATTTGGTCAGAATAGGGTAAACGTGAGCCGATATCATTCCAATGCAATAAAAACAGTACACCTTCTACCTTCCTTCTTTCTTTTATATACTTTGTTTGTACTCATTTATGCTTCTTTCGGAAAACCTTACGGTCAGGTTTTCTTTGGCTCTCTTATTTCGTGGTCAGTTCTCATTTTATTGCATGCTGCATGGACTACCCGATCGTTACCTGTTGCCCTGCTTTCAGTTATAACTTCATTCGGGCAACTGAGCGCCTACGGTTTAGGACTGATCTCAGAATATATTAAAGAAAAATTTTCTCCGACTTTACAACGGGTAAAATAAATTATTACGCCGTAATGTTGTATTAATGAAGCTTCGTAACACCTCGCCAATTAATTACTAATTTTTAAGAAAAAAATGGTTTATTCATTTGGCAACCGTCTGAAATAAACCCTATATTTGGAGTCTTTCGAAGAACGGGGAGTGGCGCAGTCCGGTAGCGCATTCGCTTTGGGAGCGAAGGGTCGCAAGTTCAAATCTTGTCTCCCCGACTAAAGAAAGATTTTTCGGATCATTACCGGGAAATCTTGTTTTTTTTGACATATTGTGAGTTGAGCGCCCGTAGCTCAACTGGATAGAGCAACGCCCTTCTAAGGCGTAGGTTACAGGTTCGACTCCTGTCGGGCGTACTAGCTTTTGCTAATAACAAAAGGCGACATGGCCGAGCGGTTAGGCAGAGGTCTGCAAAACCTCGTACGGCGGTTCGAGTCCGCCTGTCGCCTCATTAGTACTTTGTTCTTTATTTGACATGTTGATTTTTCATTAATGCCGCGTTCGTCTAGGGGTCCAGGACGCCGCCCTTTCACGGCGGTAGCACGGGTTCAAATCCCGTACGCGGTACTATAATAAATGGAGCTCGTAGCTCAGTCGGTTAGAGCGCTAGGTTGTGGCCCTAGAGGCCGTGGGTTCAATCCCCATCGGGCTCCCTTTTATTTTGAGCTGTGGATAGATCATCCACAGTTTTTTTATTGAAAATAATTAATGCCGCGTTCGTCTAGGGGTCCAGGACGCCGCCCTTTCACGGCGGTAGCACGGGTTCAAATCCCGTACGCGGTACACACAAAAAGCCCTGATCATATTTATTGACTGATCAGGGCTTTTTTTAAGTATGCTAATCTTCTCTCAATGTTAAATTCATAAATATACTTCCCTCTGATCCTGTAACATCTGACTCCTCAACATTCAGGATATAGGTATAAAGCCCCGGAGATAGATAGCTTTCCCCTACGTAATCAATTGGCTGCAAAACTGCTTTCTTACCTTGGATTTCAGTTTCGACGTACGCATACCTATATGCCCTTTCAATGTCTTTATAGATACTCATCTCTCCACTTTTAATGTCGCCAAATACAATTTCTCCATCAGGAAAGCTTACTGACAGATATTTCATGTCATAGTCTGACCCATTTTCAATCCTTATTTTCACTTCATCAGAATCAGATCTAAAAATTCCGTCACACCCGTTTAGACCTATTAAAATCAGAATAAGACCACTAAATTTTATAAAATACATTTCAGCCTCCCTCTTTTTTTGGATTAAAAGACTAACGATATATTTAATCAGTAAGTATTTGCTCTATACTTTTTCTTTGATCCGTGGCTTCTGTTTCTCAACATGGTTTTTATTGATTAGCTCTCCCAATAACCCTGTTGAGAAAAATTGTACTCCAACCACCATCAGTAAAATACCCAGAAATAGCAGAGGACGATCACCAATCCCTACTCCGTAAACAAACTTTATGATCGCTAAGTAAAAGTTGATACCGCCCCCAACAAGCAACATCAACACTCCAATAGTACCAAAAAGGTGCATTGGTTTTTGAAGATAACGTTGCACAAAGGTTATGGTGACCAAATCCAAAAACCCATTCATAAAACGGGAAAAGCCAAATTTAGTTTTTCCATATTTACGGGGGTGATGCTTTACCACTTTCTCCGCAATTTTGGAGAACCCCTCTCTTTTAGCCAACATAGGGATGTACCTATGAAGTTCTCCGTATAGATATATATTCTCAATAACCTCCGCACGATATGCTTTCAATCCACAGTTAAAATCATGAAGATTGATTCCTGCTGCTTTTCGGGTTACGAAGTTGAAGAACTTAGAGGGAATGGTCTTTGAGAGCGGATCGTGCCGTTCTTTCTTCCATCCACTCACCAGATCATATCCGTCTTTAAGCATCTGTATCATTTCCGGGACTTCAGCAGGATCGTCTTGCAGGTCTGCATCCATCGTAACCACAAACTCACCATTTGATGTCTCGAAACCTGCTTGCAAGGCAATACTTTTTCCATAATTATGATGAAAGCGTATACCTTTTATAAATTTTTTCTGCTCACTCAATCCGGTGATCACCTTCCAGGAATCATCTGAAGATCCATCATCAACAAAAATGATCTCATAACTATATTGATCTTTCAAGGCATCAGAAATGGCTTTCTCAAGTTCCGGAAGGGATTCATCTTCATTGAAAACCGGGATTACAATACTTACATCCACACTTTTAAGGATTTGTGATTGTTGCAAAATGTATTCTTTTAAATATGTTCAGAAATAGTTTACTTTCACAGCACTAAAAACGTTCTAAAATACACTTTCTGCCTGCTATGAAAAAATTGTATTACTCCATGGGTGAAGTCAGTAAATTAACAGGGTTAGAACCTCACGTTTTACGAAACTGGGAAAAGACCTACACCGAGTTACATCCCAAAAAAAACAGCGCCGGAAACCGCGTGTACAAAGAACAAGAATTAGCTCTCATTTTTAGAATAAAAGAACTTCTTCAGGATAAAAAATATAGTTCTGAAGGGGTTCAGGAAATACTAAAGGACGGAGAACCTAAAAGTACGTCAGAGCTCAGCGCCAAAGCCCGAAAAGACCTTAATGAGATCAAAGTATTCTTAGGCGACCTTTTGGAGCGACTTTAAAGATATCAGAGGTTCATACCTCTCCTTTTCTCAATACCAGTATCATCAAAAACTGAGTACATATCATTACGGCCATCCCTACCAGGTGTAATACTTGCAGTATACGAGGCATATCCAGATAGTACATTCCTACTCCAATAAGCACTTGTAGAAATACTAAAGCTACATTCCACTGTCCCAATTTAAGTACCAATCCCTCTGCCCGATATTTTTTCAATAAGTAGAATAAAAAAGCACCTGCAAAAACTACCAGCCACGAGAAACTTCGGTGTACCGGGAATATAGTTCCAACACTTTCTAACCACATTCCCCTTGGTAAAACTTCTACAGCATTCTTGATCACATCCACTGCTTCGCGAACTTGTGTTCCAAGAACCAGCTGAACCATAGATAATCCAAATAAAACCCACATGGTCCAGAGTATTTTTTCCTTGAACTGCTCTTCTATCCTGATCTTTAGCAGATCGCTTGTAGCCTCATAAGTTGCATAAAGCAGGGTAGCGATGATCACCATGGCCACCAGCATATGTATGGTTATCATGCCCGCATGAAGCCCGGTTTTAACTACCACTCCTCCAAGCCATCCCTGAAAGAGAACCAGCACAAATGCGGCAAATGAACTGTAAAAAACTGTTGGCTTTGTCTTGCGATATCTAAATGAAAGCAGAAAAGTAATGGTGATCAGTAACCCTATCAATACTCCAACCAACCGATTCACATACTCGATCCAGGTGTTATATACATTGAACTGACTTTCATTGAATTGTGAAGGCAGATCGGCTAAACTGGTGGGTGGTATCCACATACCAAAACATTTTGGCCAGTCGGGACAGCCAAGTCCGGCCCCTGCTGCACGAACCAAACCGCCCACCAGGATCAAAAATAAAGTGGCTGCTACTGTTGTTATTGCTGTTTTTTGAAAAGCATTTAATTTCATATTAAAAGACTGTCAAGTAAGAAGAATAATATTTAAATTTGGTGCTGCACAGAGCATTATTTTTACCTATCAAATTTACATGAATTCAGCCGAAGATAACATCCTCATTAAGAGAACTTTTACGGATGTACTTACCGACTATTACCAGCTAACCAAACCAGGCATCACTATGTCGGTATTGGTGAGTATGTTGGTTGGGTTTATACTCGGCAGTGGAGCTAACATTGATTTCATCATTCTCATTCACGCTCTGATAGGAACGTATTTGATCGCTGCCGGAACCGGAGCTCATAATCAGTTTATGGAACGCGTTTCTGACCGCTTGATGAAAAGAACTTCGAAACGCCCCCTTCCGGATCAACGCATTGGGTCTAGAAATGGAATGATCTTTTCTTTAAGCATGATCTTTTCCGGACTGTTTTACCTAATACTGATGGTAAATCCTTTAGCCGGAGCCGTTTCGTTTATTACGGCCTTGATCTATCTTGGCGTTTATACCCCAATGAAAAAAGTTTCCCCGATCAATATTGCAATTGGGGCTATCCCCGGAGCCCTGCCTCCTGTTGGCGGATGGGCTGCTGCAACCGGCAGTATTGCCGAACCCGGAATGTGGCTGCTTTTTGCCATCATGTTTTTCTGGCAAGTTCCTCATGTTCTTTCTATTGCCTGGTTATGCAAGGATGATTATTCCAGTGCAGGACTTAAAATGCTTCCCCGCAAAGATGACAAAGGTTATAAAACCGTTTTTTGGTCTTTCATCTGTACGCTTTCTTTATTTCCTGTAACCTACGCAATGTATCAGCTAGATATTTCAGGGATGATCTTTTTAGTTCTTGGAACCATCTTCGCTTTAGGGTTTTTTGCCTATACCATTAAATTCAGCCTCGACCGAACCAAAGCAAACGCCAAGCAAATGATGTTTGCTTCCATTGCCTACCTACCCCTGGTCTGGATCGCTGTATTTCTCGATCGCTTTATATCTTTCTGATTGAGACTGTTCTATTATCACTAAATTATAAAGATCAAAAGGTTTAGTAGAGTGTGTTGCTAAGCTCCCCCTAAAAATCGCGCTCTCCTAAAGCTCAAGCTTCTTTAATCGGCTTTTTGAGCTAATTCATTTCGCTTCATTTACCTGCCGCTCAATAACTAAAGCATTATTAATATAAATTATATAGATTGATCGAGTCTTGAGAAAAGATGCATGCAAGCAAATACCCTTTCTTTTTAGGGATATCATACATGACACCATAATATTCACGCTTCTCTAACCATAACTAAATTCTACTTTATGTACAGACAGATACTTTCAATTACACTTACCCTATTTTTGACGCTCTCCATAAGCAGTTGCAAACAGAATTCTACAGGATCAGAATCTGATCTTGGAACTGCAGAGGTTGTTATTACCACAAGCGGTGAACAAAAAGGGGCCTATCCATATATTCTTTTCGTTGATGAGACAACGGAGGAGGAAGTCTCAGCAGAAGGCCGCGAAGACGGTACAGAGACCTGGACACAAACCACAACTCTCGAGTTAACTGCTGGCTCACATGATATTGAATTGACCAACCTTGTCCCAAACTGCAGTGTTGAGGAAGATAATCCTTCAACGATAACCATCAGTGCCGGCGAAACTACCCAAGCCGAATTTAACGTGGTTTGCCTGGTAGCGCTTAATAATAAGGTAGTTTTTGTAAGTGACCGTGATGGTCCCACCGATCTGTATATAGCGGACCCGGGTAAGAGTCCTAGTGAAGGCTTCAGTAATTATAAAAAACTCACCAATGATGATTATCCGGAAAGTCACCCGGCGGTATCTTCAGACGGTACAAAAATTGCGTATGTGCAAAGCGGTAATATCTGGGTGATCAATGCTGATGGAACAAATCCTGCTCAGCTTACTGAGAACAGTTTGAATACAGAACCCACCTGGTTTTACGATAACACCAAAATTGCTTTCATCAGCACGCGTGATGAAATCTCACAACTTTATGTGATAAATGCTGATGGTTCGGGCGAAACCAGATTAGCTACAGAACAAGCAGTCAGTGGTGCCTGTTGTGATGCATCAACACCTCTTATTATTCAAGAATTAAAAATAAGAAATAAAGACGAAGACAAAGCAAGCCCGAAGCTTATGCTTTCTATGGGCGGAGGAGACGATGCAGAAATCGTAGTGCTAGATTTAGATGATGATGGAGACGCTATAAGTACAATGACTCCTTTAACCGATAATAACCAATATGATGGTTATCCGGCCTTGTCCCCCGATGGTTCGGAACTTGTCATCGTACGGGAAGATGCAGCTGGAGTCAAAAACTTAGTGCGTATAGATGCTGAAAGCGGTGAAACTTTATCAACTTCTAAATTTGAACGCGGTTTTATTGATGATCAGGCGCATCCCGGCTGGTCGCCTGATGGCACAGAGCTACTGTTTACCAGCGTTGGTCGATCCACTGCAAAATTAAAAGCACAGGATTATAATTCATCCCGTTCAAATAAACCAAACACTATCATTGACACAGATGATACCGCCTTTAATGTATTTCACGTGGTCTGGAGCCCCGCCTGGTAAGTATCTACATTTTGCACAGCATAAAGCCACTTGTTAAACCAACAAGTGGCTTTTTTATGTCATCCGAACATCGTTCATATTCCTGTTGCTAAACTTCGACTTCTTTTATAAAAGCCTTTTTAGTGCGAAAAAGTTAGTGAATGGAAAATAGATAACGCAGATCATGCGTATGATAGCAGGTGATAGTTTCAAATGTGATGGACCGATTAGCGATGGCTGATCTTACCTGCTGACTACAACCTCACCTTAACTCCAACATTTACATATCGGCCTTCGAGTGGAGCAAAAATATCTTTAAAATCCGGTTGTTGCCGACTTCCGGTATAGATGGATCCGAAGTTAGTCTGGCGGGTATCAAACATATTTTCGAGGTTGGCAAATACGGTATATCGTCCCCAGGTTTTCTCTCCCATGATGCCAAAAATGGTGTAGATCTCTCCTTTTGACCCATCATTCAGCTGCTGAGCACTGTAGTAATACGACTCAAATCCGATTCGATAAGAACCGTGTTCCTCAAACATCAAAATTGCATTGATCTGATGGGGTGAATTCAGAGGAACCTGATGCTTGGAGCCCACTGTTTTTTCGATGGCATCCACATAGGTATATCCAAAGAACAGCTTGAGCGGTTCCCGAATGAATGCAAGGTTGGTCTCCGCTCCCCGGCTTCGAATATGCCCGTCCAGGTTTTTGACTCTGAAGAAGTTGTCATTTCCTTCTTCCAGCACTAACGGGTTATCAAGAAAAGTATAATAGAAGAGCTGATTTACTCTGATCACAAATTCGTTATCGAGAACCGTTCGAAAATTCGCATCATAATTCAAGCCATAGGATTCTTCTGCTTTCACCTGATCAAAATCCGGAGCGAGTACATTCTGGAAGGTTCGGTTTTCGGCATCGTCGGTAAACATCTCAGGTAGTTTGTATCCCATTCCTCCCCCAAAACGCATCGACCATTCATTATTCAATTTATATAAGGCTGAGATCCTTGGTAGCAGGAACCATCCACTGCGCTGATCTTCAGGTGCCGGGCTAACCAGGTCTGCTCGGAATCCACTTTCCAGGGAAAGTTGTTCAGTTAGTTCTATGGTATGTTGAATAAAGCCTCCCCCGATCTTAGAATTGAAGTCTCTTTGAACCACCGGATCTCCGCTCTGATCTTCAAAATTATCAGTCCAGAAATTAAATCCTCCAACCCAGCTTCCGGAGTCTCCGAGATAGTTGATCGCGACTTCACTGAAAATTGCAGTCTGATATCCATCAAAATAATAATTAGGGATGGTGATGGAGCGGTCAAAGAACGAAAGGCTGTTCTTTACGCTAATGGAAGTACGCTCAGAAAAACGATGATCGATGGAAAACTGAGTAGATATCCGTTGCGTTTCATGTCGTTCAAAATAGGTGCCGGACCGGTCTTCATTATTGATGTATTCCATATCTCCCCCAAGCCGGTCTTCCACAGAAATATGAGCAGCAGCCATTACTTTGGTTTGATCTCCGGGATACCAAAACAGCTTCGGATTCAATGAAAACCGATCATATTTGGGAACAGCTGAGAACCCCTGACCGGACGGATCATACCCAGAATTTTGGTTATAGGCTGAAAAAAATGTGAGGCCAAAATCTCCAAACCTATCGCTGTAAAACCCACTAAAATCACTGCCATTGCTGCTGGAGACATTAGCCAACACCGATAATTCATGCTCCAGAGCCGGTTCCTTAGAAATCAGGTTGACCAGTCCTGCAATAGCTCCACCTCCATAAAGTGTGGAATTGGCACCCTTTATCACCTCTACTTGTTTTAGGTCGAGAGGAGGAATTTGCATGATGCTGAGTCCGCCTGAAAAACCGGAATACAAGGGAAAGCCATCTTTCAGCAATTGGGTATACCGGCCATCCAGCCCCTGAATCCTGAAGTTAGAATTTCCTGTAACAGCCGAGGTCTGCTGCACCTGAATTCCGGTGCTTTCAGCAAGCAACATCCTAATATCACCGGGACGCATATTCGCCTTTTCTCCTATTTCTTCAATGGTAATGGCCTCTACCCGAGTTGGAGCATTCTCAATGGTTCGGTTACTTCTGGTGGTGGATACCGTGATCTCTTCGTGGTCTTCATGGTCATGGCCCAGTCGGATTTCTATAGGCTGGCTTCGCTCATATGGAATGTCGATCGTTTGGATGTAGGGTTCGTAACCGACGTAGCGAAATAGAAACTCCCAGGATCCTTTCGGAAGATCTTCAAAAGTGGCGAACCCATCAACATCCACAACCTCCCCTCGATCCAATGCTGAAATAAATATTGTAGCATCACTAAGTGGCTCACCTGATTCCTCATCAAGGACCAAAAAGGTGACCTCATTGGGTAAAGGAGCTGAATTTTGAAGGGGAAAATTTATGAATAATAAAATCAAAAATAGTGCAGCCATTGTAGAAAGCGGAGTATGAATTTAAAATTATAGCTCCGAAAATAGCCATCTCTTATTTGCAATGGTATTGCATTATACAGCTGAGCAGGCGCTGCAAATTCCTTTTATAACTACATTAGCATCCATTGGCCTGAAACCGGAAGGAAGTGCCACATTCTGAATGCGAACATCATGCAGACAAAAGGTTTTCAGGCAAGACTGACAATTAAAATGCACATGCCTATGGTCGTCATAGGAACAGGAGCAATCTTTGGCACATAAAGCATATTTAACCTGCCCGTTCTCTTCATTCACCGAGTGAATAATACCGCCTTCTTCAAAGGTTTTGAGCGTTCTGAATAATGTGGAGCGGTCAACGGGTGTGAGTTCATGCTCTAATTCATTCAAACTAAAGGCCACTGAATAGGTTCGGAATTTATTAAGAACCCTGAGCCTAACAGCAGTAGGACGGATATTCTTGGTTGCTAATTCTTGGGCTAGCACTTCGTTATTCATCGTTGAAAAATTCTGTAATTAGGGAGTAAACCATGAACAAATATAAGAAGCAGTGACAGAGGAAGTTTCGTTATTTTTCTCAAAACTGAAAAGATCTATGGGGACTTTGAAAGAAGCCCTCTTTTATTCTTTCTCATTCATAAATGTCTTAACTATTTCAAGAAACTTCTCCTTCTTTTCAATGAATGGAAAATGACCACAGTTGTCTATAACTCTGAGTTTGGAATGTTCAATTGATCGATGTATTTGTTTCCCTGCTGTTTCTGTTAACGGATCATAGTCACCGTATATCAAGAGTGTGGGCGATTGAATTGCCTCCAGGTCTTTATGAAAATCGTAGTTCATTAAGTCTCTTCTCAAATATTGTAATAGACGACTTGTCTGGTCATAATTTTCATTGAGTTCAAGGGCAAGACTATCAATAAGAGATGCCTCATAAAATTGATGCTTAAATCCGATCTTCATTAGTTTTTCTATCGTTTCTGGTTCTCTTTTTTGAAATTCTTCGGTTTGAATAATACTCGTCCGGTTTATGCTGTCATCTTGGGTAAATCTGTCTGCCAATAGTTGATTTGCTTTAGCATCAATTTCTGAACTTGCACCGGTAGAATTGATCAAGATCAGTGATTTAATTTTATCAGGGTGTTTAATGGCATATTTCATCGCTAATAACCCGCCCCAGGAATGTGCCATAAGGTTAAGTTTTTTTATGCCCATTGATTCCCGTAGTGCATCAATATCTTCCAGGAAATTGTCTATCCTAATGGAATTTGTGTCAACCGATATAGATGATCGTCCGCTGGCACGTTGGTCATAGAAGATCAACCGGTAGTCCTCTGAAAGAGGTTCAAGATGTGGAAGGAGATATTTGTGATTCAGTCCCGGCCCACCATGTATAATAAGTATAGGCTCACCTTTTCCTACTATCTTATGGTATAGCTGAGTTCCGTTAACTTCTTTCAGCCCTTCTTTTAAATAGGTCTCTTTTGGTTTTTCCACGCAGCTGCTTAAGAATATTAGCAAAAGATTTAAAGTTATAAGTCTTGTCATCGTCATCATTTTAAAAAGCTGATAGAGTCTCAGTCCATATCGAGCGTGATATCATTAATTAATAAACGACTAAAATTTTAAAACAAGCAACTCTGGAAACCAAGGATTCATACAATTCACTAATTAGAGCCGAGTATCATGGCAAGGATAACCCTCTGGATTAAACACGGATGACGCAGAACTGGCGGATAGTCGCGAATGGTAGCCATGCAATCACAGATAAATTTTGGAATATGGGAATACCCTGCAAACCCTGAGTGATCAAATTTGAATAGCCGAGCCCTTTATGGCAGCGTATATGAATATGAGTGCCAACGAGAATAGCCTCTGCCCGTTAGCTATCAATCTGCTTTAATGTGCATCACAGCAAATGTTTTTACTGAAAGTGTGATAAATTGTGCAACGAATGTTGTTAGGAATAATAGGTTTTCAAAAGATCAGAACTTGTTAATGAATAAGAAGGATACTGGAACTAAAAGAATAAAGAAGCCATGGCCCACTAAAGATGCTATGGAACAGATTTATGAAATGAACCTTTGGGGCAATAAAGATGCTGATTTTTATTCTGGAGCAGGATCTCATGACCCGGCTATAGTAGATCCATATATAGAGGTGTTATCCTCATTTTTGATCTCCTTTGAAACTCCTCTTGTGGTATGCGATCTGGGGTGCGGAGATTTTAACGTGGGAAAAGAACTGGTAAAGCATTCCCAAAAATATATTGCGGTAGATATAGTAGAAGATCTTATAGAACAAAATAAGGAAACGTATAAAGAAGACCATCTGGAATTCCATTGCCTGGATGTCACATCAGATGACCTTCCTTCAGGAGATAGTGCCTTATTAAGACAGGTACTTCAACATTTGTCGAATAAGGAAGTACAACAGATCGTAAAGAAGTTGGATGTTTTCAAATATGTTGTTTTAACCGAACATGTACCTGAAGGAGACTTCGCGCCCAATAAGGATATTATTTCAGGGCAAGGAATCAGGCTTAAAAAACAAAGTGGATTAGACTTATTAGCACCACCTTTTAATCTGAAGGTAAAAGAAAAAAAGCAATTGTTGTCTGTACCTGACAAGGAAAGTAAAGGGGTTATAGTTACTACGCTTTATAAGATGTTTTAAGCTACCATCATTATGATCTTTAGGTTGTGACAATTAAAGATATTATTCTTAAAAGCTAAACTTTGAAAAAGCCTGCTTGATTCATGATCGGATGTAAATATGAAACATCATTGTGTCAAATATCAGTTAGGATTATCTGATACACTGGAACAAATTTCTAGCTCAATACTATTTCATATTGTAGTTAATTTTTTAGTATGCTTGGCAAGCATTTTAACCATAACCTGAACGGCACCTTAATGCCGCATAGTGATATTCTGTGAACCGAATTTTCTCTGTATTCCTTTTACTGATTGTTGTTTCCGGCTCTTATCTGGCCTGTACTGATCTCAAATCGGAGCCTCACAAACCGAATATTGAGAAGCACGACGAATGGGTAATGGATGATTCCCTGGCCAGTTACCTGGATGAATTTGAACGTCATTTTGAAGAGGGACTAAACCTCAAACGTATTCCCGGAGGGGCCGTTGTGATCGTAAAAGATGGTCGGGTTGTATTCCAAAAAGGATTTGGTGTAAAAGAAAAGGGAAAGTCCGAAGAAGTTGATGAACATACCATATTCAGACTTGGAAGTGTATCTAAAGGCTTTGCTTCAGTTCTAACCGGGGTATTTGTCGAAGAAGACATTATCAGCTGGGATAAGCCTGTTTCCCATTATCTGAAAGATTTTCAGCTAAATGATCCGGAACAATCGGATCGGATTCAGATCAGGCATTTATTATCTCATACCTCAGGATTACCCCGCCATGCCTATACAAATTTGGTGGAAGACGGACTGTCATTGGATCGCATTATCCCCCGATTGGAACAAGTTCCTTTGATCGCAAAAGAAGGCGAGCAAATTGCCTATCAGAATGCAGCATATTCTGTGATAGAAAAAGTACTGGAAGCCCAAACAGATACCGACTTTAATACGTTACTGCACAAGAAGCTGTTTGAGCCGTTAGCAATGGAGCATTCTTCAGCAAGTTATGACAGTATTCGGTATGCCGGGAATAAAGCTTTACCCCATGTGTATTATTCCCGTTCACGAGGCCGTGTTCCAATTTCAATTTCCAAGAAATATTATAACGCGGTTTCTTCAGGTGGCATAAATGCTTCTGCCTCAGATATGGGAAAATGGTTACTTCTGTTAACAGGACATTATCCTGAAGTTATATCCAAAGAAACCCTAAATGAAATCTATGAACCCTTAGCCACCATCTATAACCGGCGATTTAGCCGACACTGGAACGGCGTGAATAAGTCGCATTATGGAATGGGGTGGAGAGTGCTTGATAATCAAAGTCAAAGGATCGTGTACCATGGAGGCTATGTAAACGGATACCGCAGCGAGATTGCTTTTGCTCCTGATGAAGGATTAGGGATCTGCATTCTAATCAACTCTAACTCAAGCTACCCGTTGACTGTCATTCCTGATTTATTTGACCATTTTAGATCTGACTCGGCAACAGTTAATTCAGAGTAGAATAAACTACTAAATCGTGCATAAGGGTGAACAGGATAAAATCACCAGCGAAGTCTGATCTATTTCGCGATCAATTCTTCTTTATCTTGCTTTGAAAATTGTTTGATCTCATATTCCCGTTTACAGGCTTCTGACTGATTCGGTTTTACTTCCATATAGACCAGTGACTCCGGCGGATGGGCTCGGAGGTAACGGGCTCCGGTTCCCTGCCTGTGCTGACGCCACCTTCGTATAATATGATTCGTGCATCCGGTATAAAGGCTACCGTCAGTGCATCGGATGATGTAAACAAACCAGCTGTTCATGGGTAGGAAATAATAACGCTATGGAAATTAATTAGTTGGTTTATGATCAGATCAGATAAACAGGAATTAAGTTATCCAATATATGAATTTTAGGCTGGGATCGTATGGGACTTATCCTCATTGCTATGCTTTGGCCTTGCAATGCGGTCCGGAAAATAATTATAATCAAAGGCTAAAGCTTTTTCTCACCATAAAATTTCATACCCTGAGTTATGAAAGATCAGCGAAAAAAATTTAAAGGGTCTCCAAAGAGGTTTCATCCCAAAGGCATTACTATTCTGTATGAGGACTATGATATCATTGTCATCGAAAAAACACATGGCTTGTTAACTGTCCCAACCGCCAAAGAAAAGGAAAATACCGTTGATTATTTGCTCAATGGGTATGTCAAAAAGGGTAATCCTAAATCCAGAAAGAACGTGTTTGTTGTACATAGGTTAGATAGAGACACTTCAGGAGTTTTAATATTTGCCAAGAGCGAACAATCGAAAAAATACCTGCAAGATAATTGGAAGAAAGCTACCAAAACCTATTACACCGTTGTAAATGGAATACTAGAACAGAAGGAAGGTTTAATAAGCTCCTATCTTACGCAGAATGCTATATACCGGGTATATTCAGTAGAAGATCCAGAAGCGGGTAAACTTTCGAAAACGGAATACAAGGTTCTTAAGGAATCGGAGAATTATAGTTTGATAGAGGTGAATCTTTTGACCGGTCGAAAAAATCAAATTCGAGTACATTTTTCAGAAGCAGGACACCCTGTTGTTGGCGATAAAATGTATGGGGAGAAAGAAAAAGAGATCAAGCGACTTTGTCTTCATGCAGCAAGACTTTCAATAAATCATCCGGTCACCAAAGAACGAATGACTTTTGAAACCGAGATTCCGGCATACTTCAATTCCTTACTGAACTAACGAGAAGCTTAGCCATAATAACAAATGCGCATAACGTTACTCCACATTCTCGTTGAAGAAATACAAGCTGATCAAGCATAATTTGAGCCACTTGATGCTTGGTAAACATTGGTAATTCTTCCAATAAACTACTTGTGATAAAGTATGGAAAATGCTCTTCGTGAAATTTGTATCGAGTCCGATCCATCTTGACTTTTCTTTGTTAGAGCGATTGAAAAGGAATTCCTTACAAACTTTTTTTCATGCGGACCAGGAGGTCCTGTGTGGCATTCCCAACGGGGACGTTGGGAACGAGATTATGTAGCTACTTAATCTATGTAAATAGTTATTTTTCTTTTTTGTGTTCTTCAATTTTGGCCAGAGCTACTTCCAAAGCTCTCTTAGTCTCATGGATTTTAAGAATTTGAACAACAGAACCATCATTTGCTTCATCGAAATCGATAAACCATTTTATAACTCCTTCGGAAACAAAATATCCAAATGAAGAATTGTCGAATAAGATGAATCTTGATTCAAGGTAACTTGCATCTGTTTTCAAGTCTACTTGGACCGCTCTTTCCATTTCATATATTGAATCGATAAGTTCAATTAGGTCGTTTTCACTGATCAGAGTGCTTAGGATAGTATCATTGAGGTCTGAGCTACATTCCAACTGAATATAATAGCTATCTCCTGTCTCTGTTAGAAACTTCCACATGCTATAGCTCAGCAAAGATCCTATAGGCAATACTTCCAAGCTACCTAATTTATACTGTTCGATTTTGACAATCTTCCCAAGATTTGGTTCATACTCACCATAAGTGAATTTCTTTGAAATTATGGCCTGTGAGTATCCTTCTACTACCCAAAAAGATGCGAAAAAGAAAAAAGATACCCTTAAAATTTTAATCACATGCTTCATACTGATCCTAAACTTAAAAATATGTAGAGTGTTAACCTTTAGGGTTTATTAGTGTTGGTAAGCCCTATAACATAGTATTTAGCGGACTTAACATTCCGCAATAACATGCAGCATAGTATTTCAAATTCGCATAAATAACCACCTAAACCCTTATTTTTTCTATGTTATGCGGATTTCATTTTACTGAATTTTGTGTGCCATGGGAAAATTCATAAGCCGAAAATTCACTTCCCGTGAATCGCATTGTAATCCTTGATCACCGTTTTCAGGAATTCATCTCCTCTCAGATCGTGGTCTTTTACCCCTAAGCGTTCTTCTATTTTCTTGCGGGTTTTCTGAAGCATGAGGAACCAGTTGTCGTAATCGTAGTGGGAACGGGAGTCGAGGACTTCCCTGATGATGCGAATATCTTTATCACTGAGTTCGGCCACCTGCGGGAATACCGGCTCGTAGGCGTCCGCAACTTCCGCAAATAGCGTGTTGTCCAGCTTCACGTTCTGGCGCTCTTTGATAACACAGGTCTTGCCAAGGATATCCCCGATGCGCTGCCCTTTTCCATTCATTACCACTGTTACAAAAGCCACTACCCCGCTGGTCATCGTAATTTCGACAAGCCGAAACATCCAGCGTACCAAATAACCGCTCAAGCTGGCTCGGGTTCCATCTACCTTCACCACGCGAATGCCTACGATCTTTTTGCCTATGCTGTACCCGTTAGAGATCACTTCTGAGATCAGGTGATACAACATCATGGGAAGCACGAGTACCACATAGAGCACCCATGTCGGACTGCTTTCAATATCAGATGGGTTGGCTCCTAAGCTATTCACATATCCCCAGATCCAGATCACTACTAAATAATACACGCCTATAAAAAATCCATCCAGGAAAAAAGCGAGGATACGCTCTCCCACTCCTGCCGGTTCATAACTGAGTTTTACGTGTTGACTGGTTTCAATTCCTACCATATTGATCACGGATTTCGCAGATTACACTAATTTGATTTTCAACTGTTAATCAAGTAATCGGTCTGACGACTTCAAGTCCGTCTGACCGATGTTGAATTTTTATCTTCCACTACTTTTTCATCCATCAGACGGTTGATCCGTCAGATGGAATAACATGGAATTCGGTTCGTGTCGATTAGTTTGGATTTACTATCTTCTTTGCGAACAAAACGAGCGTGAAGTTATGTGCATGCTCGGTAAAACGAAAGTGGATAAATCTATCTGAATGAGAGAAGTAGCCTTCTTGCGAAAAAATGCGGATAAGTGGAAGGAGTTCGAGCAGCTGCTGAAGGACAAAAAGAATAATGATCCTGATAAGCTAGCCGATCTATACATCGAGCTCAATGCCGATCTGGCGTATGCACAGGCCAATTATCCGGGCAGTAAGACCGAGCAATATCTTAATCAGCTTTCGGTAGCGGTTCATGATGAGATCTACCGTTCCAAAAAGGAAGAAACGGGGCGCATCATCACTTTTTGGACCCGGGAAATTCCGCAGCTTTTTGCCACCAAGCAAAAAGAAATGCTGTACAGTTTTATCGTTTTCAGTTTGGCTATTGGGATCGGAATCCTCTCGTCTGCAAACGATCCAAGCTTTGTGCGTTTTATTATGGGCGATGCCTACGTGAACATGACCATCAGCAATATTGATGAGGGCGATCCGCTGGCGGTGTATAAGAAAGCGGAGGAAATGGACATGTTCTTCGCCATCACCGTGAATAATGTAAGGGTCTCGTTCTATGCTTTTGTAAGCGGACTCCTGACCTCCATCGGCGTAGGTATGGTGCTGCTGAATAACGGGGTGATGGTGGGAGCTTTTCTTCACTTTTTCGCCCAATACGATCTGATCGGCGAAGCCCTTAGGGTGATCTTCATTCACGGAACCCTCGAGCTTTCAGCCATTGTAATTGCCGGAGCCGCGGGATTTGTAGTCGGCAACGGGTTTCTCTTTCCCGGAACCTATTCCCGTAAAGATTCTTTCATCAAGGCCGGCCGGGAAGGGTTAAAGATGATCGTAGGACTGGTGCCTGTTTTCATAGCCGCAGGGTTTCTAGAATCTTTTGTCACCAGATATACCGGCATGCCGCTGTGGCTAAGCTTATTGATAATTTCAGGGTCTTTGGCCTTTATTTTATACTACTTTGTGATACTTCCAATAAAACTAAAAGCAACGCAATGAACGACTTCAAGCTTCAAAAATACCGAGACCTTGGTGCTATTTTAACCGATTCTTTTGTCTATGTAAAAGTACATTACAAAAGTCTTGGCAAGGCGCTTTTGTTTTTTGTCCTTCCATTTTACCTGGTTTCCGGGGTGCTCGTTGGCAATGCCTATACCTCCTTCTTTTCAGCGTTGATGAACAATCCTGATGTAACAGGAGTATCACTTATAGGCGGTGATTTTATTTTGGGATTTTTACTCCTTGCTTTATCATCCGGGGCTTTGCTAACCGTTGCCATTA
>Ga0136557_1000318_pt1 | contig 38578 bp, 30 predicted proteins | sample AntRauTorckE6832_FD_104796 | JGI IMG/M metagenome (GOLD analysis project Ga0136557, IMG submission 104796) | Saline lake microbial communities from Rauer Islands, Antarctica - Metagenome Torckler E6 #832 | ecosystem: Environmental > Aquatic > Non-marine Saline and Alkaline > Saline | place...
AAGGCAGGCTTTAAACGCCTGCCCATGGCCGCCGACGGATCAATACGACAGGGTTGCAAAAAAAGGGACAGCAAAATTTAGCTTCCCCCCTGCTACCGCCCCTCAAGTCCCAGTTCAATGAGTCTTTCCAGCAGCATCGGAAAATCCAGGCCATACTCGGCCGCCGCCTGCGGATAAAGGCTGGTTGGGGTCATCCCCGGGATGGTGTTTGTTTCCAATACAAAAAGCTCATTTTCCTGCGACAGGATCATGTCGGTTCGGGAATACCCTCGCAGCTGCAACGCCTTGTGGGCGGCGACTCCATAGAGTTGCGCCTTTTCGGTGACCTCCTCATCGACTTCGGCGGGGCAGATCTCCATGGTGGCGCCCGGCTCATACTTGGCCTTGTAGTCAAAAAAGGCAAAATCCTTTCCCGGTATTATCTCTATGAGCGGCAAAGGATCAACAGAATCATTGCCGATAACACCGACTGTTATTTCCCTGCCCTTGACAAATCGCTCCACCATTACTCGGCTACCGTGCTTAAGCCCCTTGGTGATGCCCACCCCAAGCTCTGCTATGTTATGGGCGATTGTCATACCAAGACTGGACCCTTCACTGACCGGTTTGACCACCAGGGGCAGTCCGAGGGCGGCCGCTATTTCATCGGGTGTATCGGTGCTCTTGCTGTCGATGACCTGCCAGGCAGCCACAGGCAAATTGTTGAGTTGGTAAAGCTTCTTGGCGAGGTTTTTATCCATGGCAACAGCGCTGCCTAAAACCCCAGAACCCTGATAGGGAATATCGAGCAGATCGAAAAAACCCTGAATGGTTCCATCCTCTCCCCAGAGGCCGTGGAGCAGAAGGAAAGCAAAATCTATGTTGTCTTTGTTGGCCGCTATTTTGGCAAGATCCGTCAAGGGATCATACCTGGTGACATCATATTTTTCGGGGTCAAGCGACTTCTCCACGCCGGCGGCTCCCATAAGTGAGACCTCGCGTTCGCCCGAACGTCCTCCGGCTACCAGAGCAACCTTCAATCTCTTTTCATCCATACCTTTCCTCCTTCCGCTTGAGCCGAGGTTTTTCCGATACGTTGGCATCAATCCTCTGCAAATTATAACAACATGTGGTCAGTTCACAGATGTAACACGTAATTTGCGTTCAACAAGTCTTTTTACCGTTTTCCATGTGGAAAAATATGGGAAAATGTGCAGCTGAATATAAACAATTTTTCCTCGTCTAAGGCTATCAAAGCTTGAACACAGCGTCAAATCTCTGCAGAGTCACGGCCCGGTTCTTCCCCTGAAGAGCCTATGGATGGATTCAAAAATATATTGACAGTAACAGAAGTCTCATTTATATATTAGAGGTTGCTGTTAATAAAAAGGACGTTGACCGTCTACATTTACTATATCTCTGAAGACAACCGCTAAACGGAGCAAACAATGATAGAAGTTGAAGTTCGTGGAGACCTTGAATACGCCATCAGGCAGCTAAAGAAAAAACTCCAGATCGATGGCATCAAGCGGGAGTTAAAACGCCGCGAATACTATGAAAAGCCAAGCGTCAAAAAGCGCCGCAAGCAAGCAGAGGCAAGGCGCAAGCTTCGCAAATTCAATCGCATGAAGAAAAGCTTTTAGGGCCTGTTCACAAATAACATGGCCAAGATTGCGCTCAGATTTGGGTCAGATTTGGTTGTGGTGATCAGCGTAAAACCGCAGGCGTAGTAGTGCTACGTTGAGGATTTTACGATTGAGCCGCAGCCAAAGATGGCCTGAAGATGAGATGCAATATGGCCATGTTATTTGTTGACAGGCCCTTAGCCCCCTACACAGTGACTGCCGGGATTCACCTGCTGCGTTGATGCTGCATTTTCCAGGCACGTCAATTGAATGGCAATGCTTGAAAAAGATGCAAGTGTTGCCTGGAAAAGCACACATTTTGCCTGGACCCCCTATTCACAACCACGGAAAAGCATCCCTTTCGGAATTTTTTCATGCGGTGCATGAGCAGTTCTACTGGTATCTTGTTACCGAAAAGCGGGTCGCGGAAAACACACTCAAGGCATATGGCGCCGATATTGAGTATTTTCTGGGATTTCTCCACTCCAAGGGGATCAAGCATCCGCAGGACGTGGATATAGCTCTCATCCATCGCTACCTCGAAAACGCCCGCCGACAAAGAGTTTCACATCGCACAAATGCCAGGCGCATATCGGCGCTGAAAAAGTTCTTCATCTTTCTTTGTCAGGAAAAGATTGTTAACAACAACCCCTTCTATTCCGTCGATCTGCCCAAAAGCGGCCACACCCTTCCCAAAGCACTCACCATTGATGAAGTCACCAAGCTTTTGAGCCCTCCCGCTGCATTTAAGGCTACAACGCAGCGCAATATGGCCATGGTCTACCTGCTCTACTCCACAGGTGTGCGGGTTTCAGAACTCGTCAAGCTGCCACTTGTGGCCTGCAATCTCAGAAGCGGATTCGTCCGCATCCTCGGCAAAGGCGATAAGGAACGGCTGATCCCCTTTGGAGAGGCCGCCGGAAAAGAGCTGCAGTGTTACCTTGACACCTCCAGATCAACCATTCTCAATGGCAAGCGCAGCAACGCCCTCTTTGTCACCAATCGCGGAGGCGCCATGACTCGCCTGCGTTTCTGGCAGATTCTCAGGGAAACAGCCGTTGCCGCCGGTATCAGCAAAAACATATCCCCCCATATGCTGCGTCATTCTTTTGCCACACATATGTTGGCCCATGGCGCCGACCTCCGCGCCGTACAGCTTATGCTGGGCCACGCTGACATAACCACGACCCAAATCTATACCCATATCGACCAGGATCGCCTCAAAAACATTCATAAAAAGTTCCACCCTCGCGGTTAATCACCGGGAGGTTGTCCGAGAGAACCTGAATAACTATTTGATACGTCTACTCTCTCGTGTTATCTTTTAAGGTAATCTTGCGACAGCGCGCGTACCTCCTTTCTTTCCAACAACTGACACAGCGCGATTGTAACGGCCTCCATATAAAAAGACACTAATGCAAGTAATCACTACTCATCTCAATGCCGACTTTGACGGCATGGCATCCATGATAGCCGCCCAAAAGCTCTATCCGGATGCCCTCATGGTATTTTCCGGCTCGCAGGAGAAGAATGTCCGTGACTTCATTGCCGAAAATCTGATTTACCGCTATGAATTTCATAAACTTAAAACTATTGACAAGAAAAAGATTACCAGCCTCATCGTCGTCGACACGCGGACAGCGAACCGGCTCGGCCCACTAGCTGAATGTCTCACAGCCCCCGATACAACCATCCACCTCTATGACCACCACCCGCAGAATCCCGGAGACATCAGCGCCGATGTCGAGGTTGTCAAGGATGTCGGCTCCACTATTACCGTTTTCATAGAACTATTCCGTCAGCAAGAAATTGACATATCCCCGGAAGAGGCCACCATCTTTTGCCTTGGCATCTACGAAGACACTGGCTCGTTGAGCCACACCACCACCACACCACAGGATCTCCACGCCACGGCATGGCTGCTTGAAAAAGGGGCAAAACTCGATATTGTCAGCCAGTTTATTACCTACGAGTTGACCACCCAGCAGGTGCAGCTACTCAATGAACTGATGAAAACCGCGCATAGCTACGTCATACAGGACATCTCCATTGTCGTTGTAACCCTCACCCTGCAGGACTATATCGATGACTTTGCCCTCATTGTGCGCCGCTTTATGAGTATGGAGAATCTTGACACCCTGTTTGCCCTTATTTCCATGGCGGGAAGGATCTATTTAATTGCCAGAAGCCGGATTCCCGAGGTAAATGTAGGCTATATCGCACGGGACCTGGGCGGCGGCGGGCACCCAACGGCAGCTTCGGCAACAGTCAAGGACATGACCCTCATTGAAGCTCAGGAAAAGCTTTTCCGCGTCCTCCATCGGTATGTCCGCCCCCAACCAATCGCCGAAGAAATGATGTCGCGGCCTGTGATCACTATCCCCACAACGACGACAATAGCCGCGGCCAAAGACGTCCTCACCCGCTACAACATTACCGTTTTACCGGTCGTTCCCGTGTCTTCTGAAAATACCCAAAAAAACCACATACCACTGATTGCAGGAACGATCTCACGACGTGTTGTGGAAAAGGCCATTCATCACGACCTCGGCATGCTGCCCGTCAGCGAGTACATGACCTCCGATATTGAGGTACTCTCGCTGAAGGCGACGCTTGCAGATATTCAGGAACTCATTATCGAGCACCGCCAACGCCTGATCCCCATCATTCATGACGGTGAACTGGCCGGCGTTATCACTCGTACGGACCTACTCAACAGATTGGTGAATGATCCTGCCAACGTCCCCCAGGACCTGCTCCATGAGTCGGATTATCCATCGCTGGAACGTACAAGAAATCTCAACTCCATTATCATCGAATGTCTCAGCAAAAAAATCATCACCCTGCTGCGCCAAATTGGTGAAGTAGCAGACGGACTTAGCTATCAGGCCTATGCCGTGGGCGGGTTTGTCCGTGATCTCCTTCTTAAAAAGCCTAATCTTGACCTTGATATCGTCATCGAAGGCGACGGCATCATGTATGCCAAGAAACTGGCTGAGCATCTCCATGGCAGAGTCAGGACACATGAACGATTCGCCACGGCAATGGTGGTGCTCCCCGATGGCTTCAAGGTCGACATTGCCACGGCACGGCTGGAATATTATGAATATCCAGCGGCCCTGCCCACCATCGAACTCTCCTCGCTCAAGCTTGATCTGTTTCGCCGTGATTTCACCATTAACGCCATGGCTGTTCAACTCAATGCCACAAGTTTCGGCACCTTAAACGATTTCTTCAACTGCCAGAACGACCTTAAGCATAAATCCATCAAGGTTCTTCACAATCTCAGCTTTGTTGAAGATCCAACACGCATTTTCCGGGCGATCAGACTGGAAAAACGCATGGATTTCACCATTGCCAAACATACCCAGCGACTCATTCGTAACGCCGTTAACATGCAGCTTTTCGGCAAAGAGAGTGACAGCCGATTTTTCACCGAGATACAAATCATCCTCTCCGAGGAAAACCCGCTCCCCGCCATTGAACGGTTGGCCGAATTCGATCTCTTCCAATACCTCTGGCCCGATCTCAAGCCGCATGTAAACATTGACAGAAGATTTCGTCACATACTGACTCAGACGCACCGGGTTGTCTCCTGGTTTAAACTGCTCTACCTCGAAGACGATCTGGAAACCTGGATAGTCTACCTGCTTGCAATCATGGCCCGCTCCGGCCCCAGAGAACTCCAAAGCTTTTGCACACGTTTCTCCATCCCCCGGAAAATTACAAACAACCTGCTTGATCAAAAGGAGCATTCCGACAAGATCGGCGAACTATTGCTCTACCGGAGAGCCATGAAAAACTCTGAAATCTATTGGCTTTTTGATGAATTAAGCAATGAAAGTTTGCTCTATCTCATGGCTGTTGCCAGGAAAAACCATGTCAAACGCTATATCTCCACCTACGTTACCACCCTGCGTCAGATATCCCCCATCACAACGGGTAAAAAACTGGAACAACTGGGATACATACCGGGACCGATTTTTAAAACCATTCTCAACGATTTGCTCAGCGCCAGGCTCGATAACGAAGTTACAACAGAGGAAGAGGAACTGGACTTTATTGCCCAAAACTACCCTCTTTGAACACGGCCGGCTGTTTAAAAAAATACAATTATTCAAGACGACATGACCGATTTACTTACCAAAATAATACTCCTGGCTCCTCCGATACTGCTCGCCCTGACCCTGCATGAATATGCCCACGGCTATATTGCCAACCGCCTTGGCGACCCCACGGCGAAGATGTCAGGACGTTTGACGCTCAACCCGCTGAGCCATCTCGACCCGTTTGGTACCATTGCCTTTTTCCTGATCAATATCGGTTGGGCCAGACCCGTCCCCGTCAACGGTGCCTATTTCAAAAACCCGCGCAAGGATATGTTATGGGTCGCACTGGCCGGCCCGGTTACCAATCTATGCCTGGCCGTAACAAGCGCCATCGTGGCTAAAATCATTTTGCAGCTGACCCTGATGCTACCCTATTCCATGATTGCCGAGGCCATTGTTGTACCGCTCTATGAAATGCTCAAAGCATCCATCTGGATTAACCTGGTCCTCTGTATTTTTAACTTCCTCCCCATCCCTCCACTGGATGGCAGCCGAATCGTCATGGGGCTTTTACCCGAGAGCATGACGGCGAGCTATGCATCATTTGAACGCTACGGTTTTATCATTATCCTGATCCTGGCATTCTCCGGTGTACTCTCCAAAATCATCCTGCCAATTATCAGCTTTGCCGGCAATCTGCTGCTGCCATGATGCAGCTGTGCTCAAAGTGGTTCTAAGCGGACCCTTAGCTAACTGATTTCACCGCTGAAAGGATATCTTTTTTGTCCTCCCAATTTGACACTCCCTATCTTTTCATATACGCTTTTGAGATAGAGAGTAGCACGGCTGGAAGCCCTGAAAAATACCCTGAATACTGTGTTTACTGCCATTGAGGCTGTTGTGCACCCCTTTAACAAGGAGTTGTCATGAAAGCAGAGAGCACCGGTAAAATTTTACAAAGAGGCTTTGTTCTTCAGATACTGCGGCGCGTTCTTGTCATTGGCCTTCTCTTCGGCTTGACCTATGGTCTCATCGCCGGGATATACGCCACCAGAACGATCTTCAAAGTGAAAGAAAATTATGCCGTTGTTCTGGAAAAACTCGGGGGAAAACGCGAAGCCGTCACAGATGTCGGCTGGCACATGCGCCTGCCTATCTTTACCCGGATCGAGCAGGAGGTGACTCTGATGAACCAGAAAATGTTTCTTGGAGGACAGATGGAACCGATGCGTATCATCTCCAAAGAGAATGTCGCTCTATGGACATCCGGGCTTCTCACCTACAGAATTCAGGATCTCAACCAGTGGGCCATTGAGAATCTTGATCCCATGATCCTGCTGCAGGGAGATTATGACGGCATAGTTAAAGACATTCTACAGGCCCAGACGGTGAACAACCTCATCAGCGAACGTGAGTTAATCAAGGAAAAAATATTCAAGGCCCTCAAATCCCGGCCCATCAATGAAGGTGGATCATCGCTTGAACAAAAATACGGCATAGAGGTGGTCAGTTTTGTTTTGCGTGATACCCGTTTTGGCGACAAACTTGTTGAAGCTTCGGAAGAAAAAAAACGACGCCAGTTAATCGCCGAGGCCGAAAACTATGCCGCCGACCAGGAGGCAAGCAGAATCAAGAAGCTCTATGCCGCCTACCTCGATGGCATCAGTGCTCTCCAGCGTGAAATAGGACGTAGTGACGGTTCAACGGACAGAGCCCTTCTCAGCTTTCTGGTCCAGCAAAAATGGGCGGATGCCTACGAAAAAAATCAGGCCGGCCAGAATACCGTCGTCATCCAGAGCAATGCGGAAACACCGATAACCCTTCCTCTGCCTCCAGAAAAATCTGTGAACACACCTTAGAAAGGGACCTCGGAAGAATCCTCACAAAGATAGCATTTCCTCACCGGGAGGAGATTGAATGCCTAAACGATATACCAAAAAAATTCAGTATATCCGCCTGCCGGAAAGACGCATAACCGAAATTGAATCGCTGGTAGAGTCATGGCCCTATGACACCAAAGAGTTCATGCGGGCCCGCTTGAACCAGTACAGACCCCCTAGTGGGCTGCTCAATCTGCTCTTTTATACTCTAAAAAGTGCTTTCAGGCGGAAAAGGGCCGGTCACTTCAACGCCCTCCGCGAGCCGCGGATATTGACGGACTGGCAGCGACGCTTTGAGCTCTCCGGCGAAACCGTGCCGCGCCGGGCGTGGAACAATATTCTCGAAAAGGAGGTGAGCAAAAAAGATCGTGCGCTACTGCTCGCCCTGCTCAACAGGGATTTGGCGGATGTCCACATTCCCGATGAATTCGCCGATCTCCTGGAGAAAATTTACAAAGCTCATATCCGCAAAGAATACAGTTCCGACCCCAATGTCCCCAAAGCCCCGCTCATTCTTCTGAGCGGAACAAGCGGCAGCGGCAAAAGCGCCACCGCCATGGAGGCCATCGAAAAAATAATATTTTCCGCCGAGGTCAAGCCGGAGGTCGATCTACGCCATAAAAAAGCCAAAATCATGGCTTCCATGCCCTTCTGGCACTCCATCGAGGATATCGATCCCGAGCTCGCTGCCGAAATCGAGCGCCGCAAGCGACTGCGCCGCTATAATCTGCTCTCCCGAATGCCCCTGATACGGCTGATTTTTAAAAAGAGCATCAGCCATCATCTAAGCGAACTGGAAGAGCAGCACCTCCTTGTCGATTATTCGCGAATAACTCCAAACGACTACCAGACCGCTCTTTCGGGCGAGCCAGGCAACTATCTCAAAAAGGCCTTCGGCCAGCCCTACCAGACATCTATTCGACATCTCGAAGAGGCGCACAGCGCCTTTGCCCGAACCGAAAACACTGCCTCAGGCGGCGTCGAGAGACAGCAGCGCACCCTGGTGGATACCTCCAACATCCTTATTGATGAAATTATCAGCGGCAGCAGAGACTGCCTGCTCATCGCCACATCGGACCAGCCCGAGGTCTTTGACTCGGCAATTTATCGCCGTTTTGTTGAAAAGGGTGTTATCATAGATATTTCCGACTACTGGATGAAAAAGAGCAACCTCCGTGAAATTATCCGCATTGAGCTGCGCCGCAACAATGTCCGTATCCACGATGGCACAACTTGTCGGGAAAACAATGTCACCCTGCTCAACGACCAGGGCCTTGACACTGCTGTCGGTAAATTGTATGCCATTTTCGCCGAACGAGCACTCAAGATCACTCCAGCCTATGTACGCAAACTCGTCAATTTTCTGATCAGTATCAAAGATGATTTCCGCACTGAATACCTTGACGACGCTCTATTGATACGCAATGCCTTTGAACTGGTGGCACGCAACACCTTTGGTGATCTATTCGAAAAGGTGGTCAACCGCATTGACAGAACGGCAAAATGGAGCAGCTACATTGGCGATATCAAAGACACCTTTTCGGAAATGGCCAATAACTGCCTGCACTATAATGTCAGTGAAGAAAAGGGTGTGGTGCTCAACGGTCCCCCCGGAAGCGGAAAAACCTTTCTCGTCCGCTCCTGGCTGAGTGAAAATACCAATATCCATGACATATCCACCAGTCCGAGCGCCCTGCATAACCCCTCGGATCCCATCGACGGCACCATCGCCAACCTGATAAAGGTATATGACATTGCCAAAATGATTGCTCCCTCGGTGGTGTTTTTTGATGAAGGCGACTCACTGGCGCCCAAACGGAGCAGCAGTGGAGGATCGCCCTCGGACAGGCTCACCAACAAATTCCTCTCTCTCATCGACGGGGAGATCCCCCTCTCCAAGGTTTTTACCGTGCTTACCACCAACAGGCTAGATCTGCTCGACCCTGCCCTGATCCGCTCAAAACGGCTCAAAGTACTCGAGGTCTCCGGCCAGCTGGGACAAAAGGATATCAGCGCGATCATCCACAGTACCCTGAAGGATATTCCGCGAGCACCTGATCTCACAGCTGAATCAATCATTGAAGCCGCAAAGGGGGTATGCAACACCCCAGCGGACTATGCCGCCTTTGTGGAAAAAGCACTTTCGCTACGCCAGACCGAACTCACTGTAGTAAAAAAATTCAAATCAATTTCGGCTCTTTCCAAAGAAGAACAGCAAAAGTTCCTCACCTTCAACATCAAGACCATGAGCGGTATCCTCGAGGCCCTGGAAGCCGGACATGAACTGCAAAAAGCGCTCAAGGAATCCTCTGAACGTTTTTTAAAACACTATGATGAGGTGATCGAATTATTTTCACGGGTGGCCGGCGCCGCGAGCTACCCGCTGTCGCAATGCCACTTACGCAATGTTCGCAAGGAGGCCTCGCAGAGCCCCACCAAGAAAGGCAAGGTTGAACTCGACACCTTCCTTGAGGCGGAACTTAGCAGGGAGCCACAGAGAGGATTTATCGTCGGTGTCGGGGCAAATGAAGTGGACGGCGTTCTGCTGCCCATCGCCACGAGTTTAACCTATGGCCTCACCTCAGAGAGGGTACTGGTCACGGGAGCGGTGTCGGCATCCGGTTCAGCCACCGCCCAGATGGAAATGGCTGTTAAGATGACCCAGCAATCCGCTCAGGAGGCTTTAACCCTGGTCAAAAATTATTTTCAGTCCCTTGAGCCAGAAATCAGCATGGCCAAGCTTTTGGGGGAATTTCTTTCCAAATTGACCATCCATCACCAGCTGCTTTCGGCCTCCTATAACGTCGGCGGCCCTTCCGCCGGCTATGCCCTTGCCCTGAATACCCTCTCGGCAATTCTCCATATTGCCATTTATAATGACTTCGGCATCACCGGCGCACCCTGGACAAAGGGCGTGACAAAGAACGAAGTCGGCGGGTCGGTTATCATCGGCGGACATAAGAAGAAGACCGAGAAGGTGCTGCAGTATCTGCGCCGTATGTATATGCCGAATCAGAACTATAACAGCCTGGAAATAGATTTTTTAATAAACTACTGGTCACAGGGCAAGGACATCCTCGGCGTCACTCACTTCGGCGATCTGGTCCCGGAAACGATCTGGCTGGGGGATGATTATGCACAGCTGGTGCAGGAGCTTACCGAGCAGCGTATCCAGTTCAAGCTGGACAAGTACCAGAACAACAAGGACGACGAGGCCACCCAGGAAAATATCATCCGGCTCAAATCACTCTTAAAACTGCAAGCTGAAAAAGAAATTATCAGAAAGATTCGAGCGATACGAACCCATCTTAAAAACCCGAACAAAGACCCGCTGACTTCACTGGAGTCTATATTTGAGGCGAAAGTGCCGGCCACCAAGAAAGTTATAGGGGCTTTGGATCCGCTCAAGGAATACTTCAATAGAGGCGTTTTTCGCCGCCCGGGGAGGAGGGGTTAAAATATTTATTGGGGGACATCAAGGCCAAGAGGCGCTATAATACTGGTATTGAAACGCTGCAGGACATGATCATCAGAGTCCTCTCCAATAGTTGCTCCAATCTCCCGTATCTTGTGCGCCAGTGCCAGACTTCGTTTCCGACACTTCTCCTGCGCCTGCGAGATTGCCGACCAGTCCGCACCACCGGAAAAATTTTTGCAGGCCTCGAAAATTTCCGGAAAAAGTTCCTTGCGCATTCCGTCAAGTAGGCCAACATACAGACTGAGTGACGCCTCACGCCGTTCACTGATAAGATGATAAAGCAGGCCCCGCGGATGGGTATCGGCGAGGATATCTTTAAGAGACCTGCACACAAGTTCAATGACGGAAGCGGGAAAAGTGGTGATTATCCTTTCAAGCATGGCACTGTCCAGCGTTGTTTGCAGAATCTCACCAACCTCATGATAAATAAAGAGGTCCATCTCCTCTTCAACGATGGCATCAAACTTTGTTTTTAAAAGCGCTTGCTCCAGTTTGCCGTCTTTTATAACCCCATGCAATGCCATGGCATGGCGAAAGGCTGCACGGTTGCAGGAGCGCAACTCCTGGATCTGGTCCCAGAGAAAATACCGCAGATTCTCTTTGTGGATATAGACAATCCCCTGCTGAGCCATGGCAAACGGGCTGGCCATTTCCTTGGCTCTTTGCTTTCCCATGATAATCACCCGGCATCCGCAAACTGAACGCTGTTCGATTCTCTCCGCCAGAAAAAAAACAGCCTTCATCGACCTGCCATAGCCGGAGCCATACACCAAACCGGCATCGCGGAGCTTGTCATTGATCGCAGCGACATCATCTGGAGAATAGTCTACACCATCAAGGGACAGAGAGCGGTAGGGCTTATCGACAATGGTCTGCCAGTACTGTTCCCTGGCATCGATCCACTCCAGCAGGTCAGAGGGTTCAGGCTCCTCCCATGGCTCTATACCCTTTTCCCATTTGTAGAGATTGCGAAGCTTAAGGACCATGGTGCACATGGAATAAAGATCATGCCCCCTGCCATCCGAGATATCACAATTAAACTGTATATCTTCCCTGACTGCATAACCATCCATTTCGGCCTGCCGATCTGTACTCATGTTTTCGTCCTGAGGGTCAGCTCAATATACTTTCGACTTTGTCAGTGAATGTATAACCAGTCCTTTAGGGGTAACTACTTATGGGGAAGCGACGTAATGTAACTACCCCCGGCATTTGTAACTGCTTGCAGGGTGCCGGAGATTTTCGCGATCAGACTGGTGAAGCGTATTGGTCATACGTAAGCCAGGCTGATCGCGGGAAGATCTGGTGTCCTGTGAGCAGTTACCCTTAGGGAACCATGCTCTGGCCATCATAGAGATAGCGTTTGATTTTATGCGTTGCCGTTTTGATAAATGGCTCCCGCCGCTCAAAGATATTGGCGATCCTTGAAGTAACCGGCAGTTGGCCATTGAGCTCTTTGCGCATATCCTCAATGGATTTCTCAACATATTCGTGTCGCTGCAACCGGGACTGGTCCGAGGTCAGTTCATCTATCGCCTCATAATCCGGATAGATCCAGGCATCAAGACGCCCATTGTTTTCAACAACCAGCGATTCCACCACCCAGCTGTAGCCATTGATTTTATGCTCGATGGCTTCCGGATAAATATTCTCACCGCTGGCCATGACAATGACATTTTTCACCCTGCCGTGTATAAAAAGATTCCCCTTTTCATCAATCTTGCCAAGATCTCCCGTTGCCAGCCAGCCATCATCGCTGATCACCTCGCTGGTAGCCTCACGATCATTAAAATACCCCTGCATTATATTAGGACCGCATCCATAAATTTCCCCCACTCCGGTTTCCGGATCCGGCTCCACAATCTTTACTTCCCCCCCGGGTATGGGTTTTCCAGTAGATCCCTCAGCAATAGTGGGATCACCAAGGGGGCCGCCGGCAAGCAACGGCGCAGACTCTGTCAGCCCATATCCTATGAGATAGGGGAATTGGGCAAGGGCAAGAAATTTCTCCACTTCAGGATTGAGTGCCGCACCTCCAACTCCCATAAAGCGCAATTTACCGCCGAAAAACTCAAGCAGCTTCCGACCAATGCTTCTATATATCAACTTTCTGCCAAAAGCAGTTTTGCACACCAGTTTGAGCAAGATGTTGCTCTCAATCTTGGGGACTACCCGCTTTTTATAGATTTTCTCCAAAACCAGCGGAACGCCAAAAATAACCGCCGGTTGCTCATGCTGGCAAAGTTTCTGCAAAATTGCGGGCGTTGGTGTCTTTCCGGCATAGGCTATGCGGCATCCCATCAACAGTGGCAAAATAAAGCCGCAGGTAAATTCATAGGTGTGGGACATCGGCAATATCGACAGAAAAACATCTCCCCTGTCAAGCTCAGCAAGCGTGGAAGCCGCATAGGCATTGGAAGTAAGGTTTTTATGCGACAACATCACCGCTTTCGAATACCCTGAAGTGCCCGAGGTATATAAGATCGAGGCGATATCATCCTCATAGACATCGGGAAACTCAAAATCACCATTTTTTTCGGCCTGCGTCAAAACTTCTTCGGCATCCTTAAGGTACAGGGACAGGGAGACGGTCTCAACAATTCCAGGAATATCGGTAGAATCGTCGAGAGTGATTATTTTACCAACAACCTTGGGCTTGATCTCATACACCTTCTCCATCTGCCTCTGCGACGTAAAAAGAATTTTAACCTGCATCTGCTTGAGGATGTGGTGAACATCGGACTCAGGCAAATCCGGCAGTATGGGAACAGCAACAGCTCCAAGTCGGACAATGGCAAGATACGCCGTACCCCAGTTATGCGAATTCTCTGCCAGAATGGCGATATGATCACCTTTTTGCACACCATCCTCGGCCATTTTTGCTGCGAGGCTGAGTATACGCTTATGAAACTCTTCATAACTCAACGGTTCAGCCATGGCCATACCGATGGCAGGCGTATCTTTGTACTTGGCACAACTTGAATCAATAATGTAGTTCAGGGTCATTCCCACTGCCGAACCTTCTACCATAGCTCACCTCGATGCATATCCCTTTTCACTCCTTGAGATTGAGTATTTCCCTTCCATTAAACGGTGTAGAGTATTCCACAAATATGGACACAGGTCAATCAGGAAGAAAATCCTGCTTGCCCATTGCGCCGGGCGTAGGTATATTTCTTCAACACTAGCACAGCATCGGCCACCACAAAAAAGTAACCACAAAACATTCAACCTGTCGTCATTTAAAACATGTCTTTCATACCCTCACATCTGCTGTCGTTTTTTGCGGCCATCTTTCTCTCATGCATAATGGCGGTGCCGGGTGTCATTGAGGCCGTTCCCTCTTCTGCAAACGTCCCAACGGCGCAAAACCCTCTGCCCGTCTTGGGAACCCCCGGAGACTATACTTCCGCCAAAAAAATCGACGTGGAATATGCGCTGGCACAAGCACAACGGCAAATGCTCAGCCAGCTCTCCGCCAAAAGCGCCATTGTCATCGACGCCGCCTCTGATAACGCCCTTTTTGCCAGAAATCCCGATGCTCCTCGACAGCCCGCCAGTACAATTAAAGTATTGACAGGAATGATAGCCCTGAAATCACTTAACACCAATGATGCCGTAGCTATCAGCCGTAAAGCGGCAGGTCAGCCCAGCTCTAAAATCTACCTTGACCAACGCAGACATTACCCGGCCGGCGACCTTGTCAAGGCTGTTCTTTTGGCATCGGCCAACGATGCCAGTGTTGCCCTGGCGGAGAAAATTGCCGGTTCGGAGCAATTATTCGCCAAAATGATGACCCTGCGGGCCAAGCTCTGGGGAGCAAAGAGCACGATATGCAAAACCGCTTCGGGATTGACCGCAAAGGGGCAGCGCAGTACTTCACGTGATCTGGCGGTAATTTTTAAAAACGCAATGGCCGACAACGAATTTGCCGCTATTATGCAGCGCTCCAAAGATCACACCAGCGAGGGGAAGCTTCTCAGAAACCATAACAGAGCATTGTGGCGCATCGAAGGCTCTCTGGGCGGTAAGACCGGCTATACCAATGCTGCCAGACAGACATATGTCGGCAAGTTCAAACGGGGGCAAAGTGAAATCATTGTTGCCATCATGGGCAGTGAGCACATGTGGAAGGATTTAGCAAATCTTGTGGAATATGGCTTTCTAAAACACCATGCCATCACCGTGCGGCAGCAAAAAATGGAGGACATTCAGATTGCCGGCCTGAATTGATTTTTCCCGCCGGATGGAGATAACGGCGGAATCAGGAAAGCATTTCCTCAACAGCAGTCAAAATTTCAGATCTGCTGAGCGGCTTTTCAGCTGTGCGAACATTATCAATATAGGAAGCAATTGCGAGATAGCGCTCTTTGGCGATGGCACCGCCACCGGAGATCGCCAGCACAGGTACATTTTCGCTGATTTCTCGAAGCTCAAGAATCGTTTTCAGACCATCCTTGACGGGCATAACCATATCAGTGATGACCAGATCGGCGGGGCTTTCGCGAAACATATCTATGCCGCTCTGCCCATTCGTTGCTATGGCAACCTGGTAGCCCTCCGCTTCCAGCAATGTTTTGAGCAGATTAAGCAATTGCTCTTCATCATCTATGACAAGAATCTTTTTCATGCTTATTTCCTTTGTAAAAACTTACCGTTCGGCCGCACCTACATATAGCAATTTTTTGGTAATTGTTACAACGAAATTTTAGGCTTCATATTTTTTTTTACCGTTTCGACCTGCTCTACCGTCAAGGTTACGGCGCCGAAATCAACGTTCACCAGTCCATACAGCCAATAGGGTTTGCGGCTATCCAGAATCGCCGCATACTGTCTATAGACACCTGGGAAAAAGGTGGTTTCAACCACACCGTGCTGATCTTCAAAGGTAAGAAACTCCATGGCCTCCCCGGTTTTGGTGGACACCAGTTTACCGCTGAGCAGCCAGCCAAAAAAGCGAATACGTCTGCCAATATACTTTTTAAGCTCCGTGGAGATAACCCCGCCTCTGTTTTCCAGCAATGCCAGTGGATGGCTTGTGCAGAGAAACCCCAAGGTCATATACTCCCGGCGAAACATCTGCCGGGGTGAAGGTGCGGCAAGGCGCGGCGGCTTTGGTAGATTGACGGCGAAAAGAGGCGACTGCCTTTTACCTGCCTGCATTCTTTGAAAGGCGGCAAGCTGCCAGAGCAGGGCCGCCCTGCCGCCTTTGCTCCCCTGACTGCTTTGAGACTCCAGAGAATCAAGGGCGCCGCAGTGGATCAAGCAGCGCGCCTCGTCCTCCGCCGAGCGTGATCGATGAAAAAAATCAGCAGCACTGCGATACCTGCCCCCCCTGCGGCGGATACTGCAGAAATGTTCCATCAACTGTTCCGACAATCCCTTGACAGCCTGCAGGCCGACCCGCATTCGACCGTTTGCTCCCCGCCACTTTATTCCGCTTTCATTGACATCCGGGGGCAGGATGGTGACACCGCATCGTTTGGCCTCGGAGACATAGGCAAAGGTGGAATAATAGCCGCCACCGTTGGCAACAACCGCCGCCATAAACTCCGCCGGGAAGTGGGTCTTTAAATATGCTGCCTGGAAAGAAACCCTGGCATAGGAGGCCGAATGGGGCTTACAAAAGGAATAGCCGGAAAAGCTCATCATCATTTCCCAGATGGCCTCGACCTGCTCGGTTGCAATATTTTTCTCCCGGCATCCCTGGAAAAAGGCCTCTTTGTAATCGCAGAGCCTGTGCTGCCGATCCTTTTTCGACATCACCTTACGCAGGCCGTCGGCCCGTGCATGACTGAACCCGGCCAGATGGACAGCCACCCTGGAGACATCCTCCTGGAAGACCATCAGTCCAAAGGTTTCATCGAGCACATCTGCAAGCTCAGGGTGGAGCGGCGGCCAATCCCCGCCATGGAGACGGCGCACATACTCACGCACAAACTCATTGGCGGCCGGTCGTATAATCGAAGACTGGATGACAAGCTGTTCATAATCACCGCTGCCCGCCTTCTGCTCAAGCAGCCGCATTGCCGGACTTTCTATATAAAAGCAGCCCATGGTTTCACCCCGCGCCACCGTCTGCCGGGTCATCTCATCATCTTCCGGCTGCCATCCCGCCTCCTCGAAGCTCACACCATTGGATCTGACATTCTCCATACAGTCACGAATAACGCCAAGGCTTCTATTGCCGAGCAGATCAATCTTTACCAGACCGGCCTGCTCGGCACCATCCTTGTCCCATTGCATCAGGGGGACCCCCTTGGCCGCCTTTTCAACGGGTACATACCTGCCTAGTTTCTCAGGTGTTATGACCACCCCCCCGGGATGCACCGAGAGATGACGCGGTAGACCGACAAGGCGTGATGCCTGACGAAGGATCATGGGCCAGGGGGCATCGAGATTGACGCCACGCAGCCCCGGCATCTGCCGCATTGCCTCAAGCAGATCACCATTGCCAGGCGTCGACCAGGGAATTTTTTTTGTCAGCCCGGATATCTCGCGCCCGGGAATGCCATGGGCCTTGGCCGTTTCCCGTACCGCCATGCGGGGCTGAAACAGTATATGGCTGGACACCATTGCCGCATGCTCCTTATAATCATCAAGCACCTCGCCAAGTACCTCGTCCCGCTCATCCCAGGCAAAGTCAATATCGATATCCGGAGGATCCGAGCGTCCCGGATTGAGAAAACGCTCAAAATAGAGATTGAATTTGATGGGACAGACATTGGTGATCTCCAGGCAATAGGCCACCAACGAAGCCGCGCCCGACCCCCTGCCGCAGATGCGTCGTTTTTTTCGCCTGCCGTTTGCATCTTTTCTGTGTACAATGTCTTCAACCACCAGGAAATAGGAAGAAAATCCCATCTCTTTAATCACTTGAAGTTCATGCTCAAGCCGGTCGACAACTTCTTCACCAAGATCGTCACCGTATCTGCGGCATGCCCCTTTGTAGGCCCGATGGCGCAGTGCTTCTTCGGCATCACCGCCATCATCGCCATCCCAGGGCGGCATAACCAAACCGAAATTGGGGCCCGTAAACAGACATTGCCGGGCAAGCGCATAACTCTGCTCGATGGCCTCGGGCCAGATGCTCAGCCGTTCTCGGCACTCTTGCGGAGAATCGAAGGCGTTGAGCACCCGCTCTCGATAGCGCTCCTCAATGTTTGAAACTGAGCAATTGCGTGCAATGGCGCGCAGCAGCACAAAGAGCTCTCTTTCTCCTCCATCGGCGATACCACAATCATGGGTGGCAACCGTTGTGATGCCGCGCTCCTCGGCCCATCTTTTGAGCTGGGTTGCCGCCTCGGTCGGCCGGGGACCGAGCTCCGCAAAACATGCCACGCCGCTTGCCTGGAGATACTCCAACATGGAAGTCTCCCGTGCCAGGACAAACAACCCTTCGGCCTGGTGGGCCAGGGCACGGGCCAGGTCAAAATCCGCACGTTGATGGTGCTGGCTGAGCAGACGGCAGAGACCTGCATACCCTGCGTCGTTTTGCACCAGACAGGTGACCGAAGCTTTCGTTTTCAAACAATCTATTTCAGCGCCGACAATGGGCTGCAGCCCCTCGCGCCGGCAGGCCGCCAGAAAGGGCCAGAGACCATACAGATTGTTGCGGTCCGTCAGGGCGACACCGCTGTAGCCAAACCTGCTCGCCCGTTCACATATCCGGGCCGGCGACATGGTACCGCGCATAAGGGAATAGCAGGAACGGATATGGAGAGGAAACATCTGACACCTGTGGAGATTCAAAGAATACGGTAGAGATGAGGAAAAATGCGGGAAGCCAGGAGGTTATCCGAGAATAGGCATTTTCGGATGGCCCCCTAGAGGCTCGTCATATTCCGTGAGGTCATTGGCGCCAAGCCGGGAGAGGCGTAAGGCGCAGCGCGCAAACGGCAGCCCCGTTGCACGCCACATTTGCCAAAACGATGGCGAATCGTATCCAGAGCGCCGAGCAGGTTCTCCTCCACCGGCTGTTGCTCCGGCAGCATGCTCAAAAGCGACAGTTGGGGTGAACGGCGGTGCAGGCGATCACACACTAAATGGCAGCTGCGCAGCCTGGTCCTGCGCCTCCAGGCACGCTCCAGAGCAAGCAGGGCCATGTCGCGCAACACCGTGTCATCACAGCTACCCACACGGCGCGACGCCTGCCTGATTGCCGAGAGGCCATCGGAATAGATGAGCCGTAGACCGATCCGCCGTACGGCCCGGCCACCGTCCCGCAGCTCCGCCCCCGCCTGTGCCGCCATGGCAGCGACGGCACGCCGTACAGATGATTGGTCATTGGTATCATCGGCAAAGTGGTGATCATAGCAAAAGGTGCTGTCCTGCCGTGCACCGCCGCCCACTGCTTGATGATCGATGCCGCGGCTGGTATCGTGGAAAAAATCACCGCGACCACCAAAGGGGATGACCAGTTCCTGCCGGCTCAGCCGAGCGATTTCTCCGATTCTGGCAATGTTGAGCTCATCCAGCATACGCCTCTCCCACCAGTGCAGACCTGGCAGCAGGGACACCGGCAGCGGTGCCAGAAAGGCCTCCTCCTCGCCGGCACCAACAATATATTCACCGGACGGCTTGACCACTCTGGAGGCCACCTTGGCCACGAGTTTGCTGGGCGACACACTCCAGATCGGGGCAATTCCCAGATCATTGCGCACCTCCTTGCGTACCTTCCAGGCCACATCCGGAGCAGGCCCGAACAGCCGATGTGTACCGGTCATATCAACGAAGAGGTGACCATCGGCCCAGCCATGCTCAAAACACGGCGAGAAACGCTTGACTCGTTTGATGCATTGCTGCATGGCACGCCGGTACAGCTCTATTCTCGGCGACACCACCACGGCTTCCGGGCAGCGCTTTTTGGCCTGCGCCAAAGCCATTTTCTTGCGCACACCGTCCTGATAGGCCTCTTCGCTCATATCATACACCACCGCCCTGGCCGCCTGCAGCGGAGCGATGATCAAGGGGCGCCGGCGCAGGGAGTTGTCACACATCCTCTCCACGGCAACAGCGAAATCAGCCACGTTAAAATGAATTATTGAGCGCTCCCGGAACACCGCTCATCCTCCGCCATGCGCGTCTGCAAAAGTTTCTGCAACAGGGAGGCGTTGCGCGGCGCCTGCCCTCGAACATGGTTATTGAAAAAGACATACCCCCGGGAACTGTGCGACGCCATACGGGCCAGAGGCCCGGCAACCCACTCCTGCAGTTCCGCCGCCTGATAGTCATAATCAAACTTCTTCTGCATATTGCTCGATTGCCAGCCGCGCAGATTCCTGCCATGAAAGCGGACATAGAAAAAGTCGCTGTTGGTCACCACATCAAGAGAGGGGAACAACGAAGGAATGGCCGGCGCATCAACGGCCACCAGGGTGACACCCCGGCGCTCCAGCTCACCATACACCTGATCAACAGCCCATGAAGCATGACGGAATTCCACCGCCACCGGCAATCCCTGCAGGCCATCAAGTATTCCGGCAAGATAGTAGCGGTGCGCCTCACTCCTGTCGAAATCCGGCGGCAGCTGGATCAAAACGGTGGCAAGTCGCTCACCCAGGGGAGCAATACCCTGCCGGTAGCGGTGAAGCTCACTGCGCCACTCTGTGCTGCGTTCATGGGTCAGCGTACGCGTCAGCTTGGCGGCAAAACGAAAATCGGCGGGCACCCTCGTCACCATGCGTTGAACAGCTTCGGCACGGGGCATCTGGTACCAGGTGTAATTAAGCTCGACGATGGGGAAAAAGCGCATATACAAACCCAGCATATCAGCGCTTCTGCTGGTGGCCGGATAAAAGCCGCAATCCCGCCATTCGGCGTAGGAGTAGCCGCAGGTCCCCACCAGCAGCGGACAGCCGGCTCCGCCCACGGCAAGCCGGCCCACCGACGGCGGGGTGAACATGGCCTGTTGTGGTTGTTTCTGCCCCGCCATCAGTGCTTCCCCGCCCTGCCATCGTCCATGCTGTCACGCACCACGCCTACGACCTTGCCCTGGACAAGCAACTCGCCAAACTGATAGCACATCGAGGTATAGTTTTGGTTCTCGGGCCGCATCTCAATATGATCGTGGTGCAGGAAAAAGCGTTTCACCGTCGCCTCCTCACCATGGAGCAGCGCCGCCACGATTTCGCCGTTCTCGGCATATTGCCGCGGCTCGCAGATAACAAGGTCGCCGTCAAGGATTCCGGCATCCCGCATGGAATCCCCCTGAATACGCAGACAAAAAAGGTTTTCTCCGCGAAAACAGGCGCCATCGACCACCACGGTAGCCTCCCACTCCTGCTGGGCATACATCGGCAGCCCCGCCGTAATTCGGCCGATAACGGGAAGTTCACGCCCGCGCTCTCGTTTGGTACCGCCATCATTTATCCCGGTCAATCGTATGGTGCGGCTATAATGACCGTCACGCTCCAGCACACCTTTTTTCTCAAGCTGCTGCACCATCTGGGCCACGGCGGTATGGCTCACCCCCATATCGGTGGCAGCCTGTCGTAAACTCGGCGCCTGCCCCTCCGCCGCCATCTTTTCCTTGAGATAGCGGAAAAAATACTCCTGCCTCTCCGTTAATGCCATCATAGCCCCCTGAATGTATATTTACATTTTACATGAAGAGCAAAATAGTGCAAATGTAAATTTACATTTAAGGTGTTTCTTGGGCGACATTACGCAGCATGACTTTTTTGAATTTCTTTACCAGTGCAGTACAAAGAAAACGGCAGGAAGGACAACAGGGGAAAAGTAGAAAGGCGAGCGCTGAAAACATGACCAGGAAAGAAGCTCCCCTCCAGGTCTCTAAAAACTGTAACTCCTTATAGGGGAAGCGACATAATGTAACTCCCCCCGGTATTTGAAACTGCTTGCAGGGTGCCGGAGATTCTCGTAGTAGGGGCACGGCGCGCCGTGCCCCTACGAAAAACTCACCAATTTTCAGCTAAGAGCTCGAAAAAATCAGTGGGTTTAACACAGGCAGGACATTTATCCGGCGCCTGCTTGCCTGTATGGATATAGCCACAGGAAAGGCATCGCCACGTCATCTCGTCGGGACGGCGAAAGACTCTGTCTTGTTTGATATTGGCGGCAAGCTCACGGTAGAGCTTTTCATGCTGCTTCTCGGCAACACTTATGGCATCGAGCGTATCGGCGGCACGCTCAAAGCCTTCCTGCCGGGCAATATCGGCAAACTGGCGATACATTATACTATGCACATAGTTTTCAAGCTCGGCCGCCGAGAGAAGATTGGCATGAGTATCCTGTGTTACACCGGCGGGAAAACTCCAGTTGATTTCCAGATCTCCACCATTGAAAAACTTGAAAAACCTATGGGCGTGCTCAAACTCCTGAGAGGCAGTCTCTGTGAATATAGCGGCTATCTGAATATAGCCGTCCTCCCGGGCCCGCTGGGCAAAAAAATCATAGCGCGTCCGGGCCTGAGCTTCCGCGGCAAAAGAGGTGAGCAGATTCCTGGCCGTGGCGCTTTGTCGAAAAGCAACCATAAAGATACCCTGCGTTATTCTTCAATGATAATGGCATCGGCGCCGCATTCCCGGGCTGCCTGCCGGACAACGTCTTTCAGATGCTCTGGAATTACGTCATATTTGACAATTGAGAGGAGCTGGTCCTCATCATATTCAAACACCTCTTCGCAGAGTTTGTTGCAGTTTCTGTCACCCATACAATTTTTGGTTATTTTTGCTTTCATTGCGGTCTCCCTTTAAACACTTTTCGCGGTCAGCCTAGTGTCCTGTCAAGCCTCACCTGTTGGATCTCACTTGCCCTTTTGACTTCCTGACTTCGTTACTCCTTCGGTTACATAGCGCTGCTATGCGCCCTCAGTCGCGCCTTGCAGGAAGCCAAAATTGCGGCGCGATTTTCCAACACTTGAAACTTGACATGACACTAGTTTACGTTTTTTCTAAGTATATTTTTATTTTAACGAAGTTACAAGAGATTCTATCAGTTGGCAAGGTTTTCAATACCCGGAAAATTAGCACTGCTTTTTCTTTTTCCTTGCTCCATGGCAGCCCCATTGTCTATGATCGCAGAGAACAGATACGAAGATTTGTATTTTCTGGTTCTGCATTTTTCTCCAACAAACTGACGAGGTTCCCATGACTGTCACACTGCCGATAAAAAATGGTGGCGATTACCGTATAGCCCCAAGTAAAATCGTTGCCCTGGGATTAAACTATGTTGACCATATCAAGGAGAGTCAATCTGTGGATGTCAGCAATTTCACTAACGAGGTTCCCACGGAACCGGTGCTGTTTCCCAAAACCCCCAATGTTCTCATCGGCCCCGGTGAACCGATAGTCCTGCCTGCCATGCTGGATGACTACGGCTTTAAAAATTGCCGGACCGACTATGAGGCGGAGCTTGCCATCATTATCAAGGACAGGATCAAAAACTGTCCCGCCGATGAGGCCCTGCAGCACATTCTGGGCTTTACCTGCTTTAACGATATCAGCCAGCGAAATCTGCAGAAAGGTGACAAGGGAGGATGGTACCGCGGTAAATCACTGGACACCTTTGGCCCCATAGGCCCGGTAATCGTCCCGCCGGAGCAGATCGGCGATCCGCAGAATCTCGACATTCAGTGCCGCCATAACGGCACAACCGTACAACAATCCAACACCAGCCATATGATATTCAGCATCCCGGATATCATCGCCTTTATCTCCAGGAACTTCACCCTCGAAGCAGGAGATATAATTATCACGGGAACTCCCAGCGGAGTGGGCCCCATTGCCGATGGCGACAGGGTGGAAGTCGAAATTGAAAATATCGGCACCCTCGACAATCCAGTGACAAAGGAAAAGATTGGCTGATATTGGATGCGTGCCATGCGTACCATGCATTTGGCGGAATATTCCACATCCTACTTTCCCCAAAGTTCAGCTAATCGACCCAAGACCTCACCTGCTGATTTCAAGGGACGCCATTAACCCCCATCCTTGGGGGCTTAACTGCAGCCGTCCGGGCTGCAGATATCCATGAAAACAACACGACAGACTCCTCGCCCTTTAGATACTTCGAGCTGAGCTTTGTTGGTAGTCAGATTTTTCATTTATGAAGCACTCCTCCTCGAGCATTTAACAACAGTTTTGGCTAGATCGGCGAAAACCAGGCTGTGGATCGGCACAATGGAATACCAGTAGGCTCTACCGAGAATTCCGCGGGGAATGAAATGGGCGGTCTGCACCAGCTGCTCCGGCTGGCAGTCAAACTCCAGCCAGGCCTGGCCGGGCAGCTTCATCTGGGCATAGAGGAGCAACCGCTTACCGTCCTTGATATCAACCACCTTCCAGAAATCAAGGGCGTCGCCGACCCGCAGCTCACGGTCGAGCCGCCGTCCGCGATTGAGGCCGTAGCCGCCTCCTATCTTGTCGATAACCCCTCGTAATCTCCAAAAGATATTATACTTAAACCATCCCTTTGGACCACCGAGATCGCAGGCCGCGGCAAAAACATCCTCGGCTGTCTCTCCTTGGCTGTACGGCACGATGCGAACATCGCGCAACACCGCCCCTGAAGGGTCATCAAAATCTTTAATATCACACGCTATCTCGCCACTGCTGTCACACCAGCGCGAGATGACCTGGTTGTGCTGCAGCGCAAGATTGGCCTTTTCCACAGCCTTGGTGAAGGAAGCCGGCTCTATCTGGGGGTAATAGGTGGCGGCATTGTCATTCTGCAACACCGTTTCGCTCTTTAAGCCCCCCACAAGAGCGGAGGCCAGGCGATAGGGGAGGGGTGTAAAAAGTATAAGCCAGTAGGAAGACAATCGTGGGGAAAGCACCGGCACCGGCACAAGAAAGCGCCGCAGCCCCATAACCTGAGCGGCCTGCTGCATCATCTGCTGAAAACTCAAGGGTTCAGCCCCGATATCAACGACCAGATGCTGGTCATAGCTAAGCTCGATTGAGGCTTCGAGATAGGAGAGAACATCATGAATACCAATGGGCTGGGTCTTGGTCCGCACCCAGCGCGGCGTGATCATGGCCGGCAATTTCTGGGTGAGATGCCGAATAATCTCAAAACTGGCACTGCCTGAACCGATAATCGCGCCGGCACGCAACCAGATAACCTGGAGCTTGTCCGGCTCAGCGGAGAGCACTTCCCCGGTTTCTATTCGGCTGAGGAGATGTTCGGAGGCGCTTTCCTTAACACCAAGACCGCCAAGATAAATGACACGCCGAACACCCGCGGCAACGCTGGCCCGGCGGAAGTTTTCGGCACTCTCCCGATCAAGATCCCGGTAGTTGTTCTGCGGCCCCATGGAATGGATGAGATAAAACGCCGTATCCACCCCAACCAGTGCCTGCTCCAGTAACGCCGTATCAAAGGTGGAGCCTTCAGCAATCTCCACCTGATCGGCCACCGCCACCTGGACCTTGCGCCGATTGCGAACAAGCAGGCGCAGAGTATAGCTGCCGTTTTCCAGAAGACGGTGGGTCAATCTTCTGCCGATATAGCCGGTCGCCCCGGTTATGAGTATGGTCTTTTCAGGCATGGTTTCTCAATTTGAGTTCCGTGGGATGAGGCCTGAGATACTGTTGGCCAAGTAGATAGGTTTCATTATACTTTCTGGCATAATGGTTGATCAGCGTCACCGGCACGATCAGCGGCACAAAGTGCTGTTTATAGCTGTCGATTATCTCCAGGAGCTCACGCTTTTCATCAGCACTCAGCACCTTTTTGAAAAACCCCATCATGTGCTGCAGGACGTTGACGTGGGATTTAAACGTTGCTTTGATCTTCATGGCCTCCATCAACTGCTGCTGATACTCGGCGAAGAGTTCCTGCTGATCGAGGCGCCCGGCATCCGCCACCAGCTTGCCCATTTGGCGATAACATTTCTCACAATGTGCCAGGAGCAAAAGCTTATGCTCGGTATGAAATTTAACGAGATCGGCAGCCGTCCCCTCTTGCAGAGTTTCACGCCAGCGCCTGTAGACAAACACCGACTCAATGAAATTCTCGCGTAGCACAATATCGTGCAGCCTTCCCTCCTCCTCCACCGGCAGAAGCGGAAAATGTTCCTTGAAGGCCCTGGCAAAGAGGCCGACGCCGACATTGTGAGGGACATTATTGTCATCATAGACCTTGACTCTTTCCATGCCCGAGGACGGCGATCTGTTTTTGAAGATAAAACCGCACATTCCCTACTTTTCCAACTCTACGACGCGCTTTGCAGCCCAGCTCTGCATGCGTTCCGTGTGATCCACACCTGTCTTGTTGGTTACCAGACGTGGATTTTCCGAATCGCCGACAAGCCGCATAGCCTCACGCGGAATGGGCAGACCGCACTCAACCTCGGGACAGACGGGCACAAAATCAAAAAAGCACCCCAGTGTTTCGGTTATATAACGATCATGCTTATGGCCGCCATCAAAACGAACCTCATTGCCGAGCAGACATGAACTAACCCCCATGCGTATTTTTTCCCGTACATTTCCAGGCATACTCCCCCCCTTCAAGATTATTCAGCTCTATTATGTGGTTAAGAGTAAGATATAGCAGTTTTGGTGGAAAAACAATTATCGCCGATGGTAATTTTAAATTTTGATCCTGCCATAAAGGAATGGACACACAGTTAAGCCACTGTTATTAAATTGACAGGAGGAATATATATGAGCGTTCAACACCGAAGAAAATACGACCCTGACTTTACAAGAAAGCAAACAAGCGCACATGCAAGACGATAAACAAGACGATACGCAAGACACCCATATATCAACGCTGAGCAGCCTGGGCGAGGAATTTATCTACGCCTTGATAGATAATCCCTACGAATGCCCTATAGTAATAGGCAACGATGGCATAATTAAATTCATGAGCCGTTACAGCAAAGAACTCCTCGGTATTGACAGCGCCAAGGCCACCGGCAAACATATCACCGAGGTTATAAATGAAACGCATCTGCATGAGATACTTAAAGACGGCAAAGCCAGAATTGGCGATACGCTCTACATCGCCGGACGCCAGCAGCTTATTTCCAGAATCCCACTCAAAGACCTTGATGGCAATCTGATCGGTGCTGTCGGCAAAGGTATGCTTAACGAGGTGACCAGACTATGGGATCTTCAAAAAAAGGTGGACCTGCTCGACGGACAACTTCGATATTACCAAAACCAGGTCACAAAACTTAAAGGAGGGAATGATATCGTCGGGAATTCGCTTCCCATAAGAGGTGTCAAAGAAAAAGCCCTGCTCGCCGCGAAAACGACCACAAACGTTCTGATAACCGGTGAATCAGGAACGGGAAAGGAAGTCATTGCCTATTTTATTCATCAATCAAGTTTTCGCGCCAACGGACCATTTATTAAAGTCAACTGCGCCTCAATCCCGGCGGACCTCTTCGAGAGTGAACTTTTCGGGTATGAGTCTGGAGCATTCACCGGCGCAAGCACAAAGGGTAAACCAGGAAAGTTCGAAATGGCCCATGGTGGAACTATCCTACTCGACGAAATAGGAGAATTACCTTTATCGATGCAGGCCAAGCTGTTGAGAGTCCTACAAGAACGAACAGTCGATCGCCTTGGAGGGACAAAAACAATCCGGGTTGATTTTCGCCTGATAGCATCAACCAACCGGGATCTTAACGAATTGATCAAGCAAAACATCTTCCGCAAGGACCTTTACTACCGTATTAATGTGTTCAATTTCCATGCTCCGAAACTGCAAGACATGCGAGAGGATATTCCCCTTATTGCCCATCACCTGCTGACGCAACTAAAAGACGACATCACCTGGGGACCGTCAGGAATTTCCGAGGAAGCCATGGTGCTTTTGCAACGATATTCATGGCACGGGAATGTACGGGAGTTGGGAAATGTCATGGAACAGGCCAGCATCATAGCCAAAAGCGATGTGATCACTCCGGAGGATTTGCCTGACCAGATCCGTTACTGCATCGATACGAGCAAAGAGGCCACTAACCTTCCTTCCGGCGGCAATTTGAGACAGATACTAGAAGAGACTGAGCGAAAAACGATCACGACTGTTCTTCGATCAGTCCAGGGCAACAGAACAAAAGCAGCTGAAATTTTAGGGATCCATCGAACTTCTCTCTATGATAAACTCCATAAAATCAAAGAAAGACTCGGCAAAGAGGATACTCTCTGACTTCCCGGCTCAAAGAAGAAGCTACTTTGAAGACTGATCCTTTTCTACAAGGTCAAGGCACGTGAGGCACTTCCGCCAAAAACTTCACCCTCTCCAACCGGTTCCAACAACCACAATGAAGGAAAAACCCTACATTGTCAAAAAAACCCTACACACTCAAACATCAAATATAATTCCAGACAGTTAACCAAAAAATAACATACCCATGCTTTTCCAACTGTCGGCCCCACCCTACACCAAGCCCTCTCCTCTCTTTTTTCGCTTACAGCATTTACGTCAATAAACCTACATTTACAACAACATACACCCAGACAGTTAACTTGGCACCTATCTTGCTTAAGATAAGGTACAATATGACTATAAAAAAATCGCCCCCATTCTTTGATTCCATAAGAGGCATTGGCATGAATACTGAAACTGAAAAAAGTCTGGACCTCCCACAATTACAAGATTCGGCGCTCTCCCTGGAAAACAGAGTCGCCATCCTGACCATGCAACGAGATGATGTTCGCAATGCCCTTACCGGGACATCCCTGGTAAATGATATCGTCACAACAGTTGCCTGGGCCAATTGTGAACCTAAAGCCTCGGTCCTGATTATTACCGGGGAAGGTTCGGCATTTTCCTCAGGCGGCAATGTCAAAGACATGCAGGACCGATCAGACATTTTCCGTGGCTCGCCGATCCAGATTCAGGAGCAGTACCGCAGAGGTATCCAACAGCTTCCCCTGGCGCTGCATTCGCTTGAGATCCCCGTCATTGCGGCCGTTAACGGTGCTGCCATCGGAGCTGGTTTCGACCTGGCATGCATGTGCGACATCCGTATCGCTTCAACCCGGGCACAGGTAAGCGAGGCCTTTATCAATCTCGGCCTCACTCCCGGCGACGGAGGGGCATGGTTCATGCAGCGCCTTATTGGCTACCAAAAGGCAGCGGAATTGACCTTTACCGGCAGAACTGTTTCTGCCGATGAGGCTCTCACCCTCGGAATCTTTCTCGAGGTAGTCGAACCAGATGCCCTGATTCCAAGGGTGTTCGACCTGGCCTTTCAAATAGCTGATAAACCACCTCAAAGCCTGCGATTGACAAAAAGGCTCATGAAAATCGCCCAGCGCAGCGAACTCCCCGACTTCCTCGATCTTTGTGCCGGCTTTCAATCAATGGCGCATTATACAGAGGATCATTTGGAGGCCGTCAACGCCTTTCTGGAAAAACGCTCCGCCACCTTCAAGGGTAAATAGGCTGAACACAAAAACTCTAAGCAATTACTACGAATAGACTTTTCAACTGGCTGACAATTTGTCGCGATAACTCAAAAAGAAAAGGACGAGATTATGGAATTCAAGTTAACGGATGAACAGCGAATGATGCAGGACATGGCTAAAGATTTTGCGCAAAAAGAAATTCTGCCAACCCTGAAAGAAGATGAGGCAGAGCACAGATTTCGCCCGGAACTGGTAAAGAAAATGGCCGAACTCGGATTCTTTGGCTGCGCACTTCCTGAAGAGTACGGCGGCAACGGCTGCGGCTTCTTCGAGTCGGTCCTCCTCGCCGAACAATTGGCTAAGGTCAGTGGTTCCTGGCGGCTTCCACTCAACATGCAGAATATTGGGCCTGCTGTGACTGTTAACAGGTTCGGCACCACGGAGCAGAAAGAGCGCTTTATTCCGGATTGGGTCAAGGGTGAATCCTTCGGTTTTTTTGCCATTACCGAACCTAATTCCGGTTCCGACGTGGCCGGTATGGGAACGACCGCTACCGACTGCGGCGATCACTGGGAACTCAACGGCCAAAAAATGTGGATTTCCAACGCCCACATTGGTGACTGGGGTTTAGTGTACGCCTTTACCGATAAAAGCCAAAAATATAAGGGAATGACCTGTTTCATAGTCAACCTTAAGGACAACGAAGGCATCGTCACAGCTCCGATCGAGACGAAACTCGGCCTGCATTGCTCCCCGACCGGCGAAATCGCCTTTACCCAGGCCAAAATCCCCAAAGACTCTGTTCTCGGCGAAGTAGGCCAAGGCTTCAAAATCTGCATGTGGCAGCTCAATAACACGCGAATAAGCTGTGCCTCCGGGGCACTTGGTATCGGCGGAGGTGCTATCGACGCTGCCATTGATTATGCCAACGAACGGAAGCAGTTTGGTAAAAAAATCGGCTCCTACCAAATGATCCAGGCCCAGATTGCCGACATTGTCGCCGAACACGAAGCAGCCAAACTGCTTGTCTATCAGGCTGCCTGGCTGAAAGATCAGGGGCTTCCCAACCAGTACCAGACCTCCATGGCCAAGCTGTTTGCCTCCGAGGCAGCTGTGCATGCAGCCAGTGAAACCATGAAGATTTTCGGCAGCTACGGTTTCTCCACCGAATTTCCGGCCGAGCGTTTTCTCCGTGACGCCCAGTCTCTTCGCGTTGTCGAGGGCACCAGTAATATCCAAAAGACCATAATCTCCGGGATAGCCCTCGGCGATGCGGAAAACCGTTAATCCAAGCGAAAAGGAACTTTGAGCTATTATGGGTCTATTTTTCAATAAGAAGAAAAAGGATAATACTATGTCACGCAAGCAAACCCCATTGCGTCCCTATTTCGAAAAAATGAACGATATCGGCAATGCTCTCACCGATAACGACATACAGCGCACAGGTGACAACATTCAACTGATCAGAGAGCAGGAACGTATACTTGATACAGAGACAAAACGTGTTAAAGAAGCCGGCATTCCGGCAAAAAAAATCCATGACCGCGGTGGGATGACCGTCTATGACCGTCTCGATTATCTGGTTGACGAAGGGACATGGTCCCCACTTCATACTCTCTACAACCCTCGGGATAATGAGGAAGGATGCACGGGAGTAGTTGATGGAATCGGTAAAATTTCCGGAAAATGGGCAGTGATAATCGGTTTTGACAATAAAGTCATGGCCGGTGCCTGGATAGCCGGACAGTCCGAAAATATTCTGATGGTCACTGATCTGGCCAAACGGCTGAACATTCCTCTTGTCTGGTTGACAAACTGCAGTGGTGTCAAGCTGATGGAACAGGAGACTGTCTATGCCGGACGACGCTCGAGCGGCACACCATTTTTCCGACATGCCGATCTCAACCACATGGGAGTGCCCATCCTCAACGCCATTTACGGCACCAACCCCGCAGGAGGCGGCTATCAAGGTATTAGCCCCACCATACTGCTGGCCCACGATGATGCCAATATTGCAGTCGGCGGAGCGGGTATCGTCGGCGGCATGAATCCAAAAGGACACTTCGATGCCGAAGCGGTACAATCCCTGATTGAAGCCACAAAAACCTTCAAAGCCAAAAGTCCGGGCAGGGTCGAGACTCATTTCGACAAGACCGCATATTTCCGGGAAGTTCATGATTCCGAAAAAGGAGTACTGGACGGCATTAAGGAATATATGGAAATGATGCCGGCCTATGACCCAAAAATGTTCAGGGTCGCGGAACCGGCTCAACCGAAGTATCCAGCCGAAGATCTCAACACGATCATACCGATCAACCAGAAACGCCAATATGACGCTATTGAGGTCCTGGCACGCCTGACTGACAATAGTGAATTCACTGAATACCGCCCCGACTACGGCCCTGAGGTATTCACCGGAATCGCCAAAGTCGATGGTTTTCCGGTCGCCTTCATCGGCAACCACCAGAAGTTTTTTCCGGAATATCCGGACTATGCCAACGGCCAATATTTTGCCGTCGGCGGCAAACATTATCGCCAGGGTCTTATCAAACAGTCCGAATTCGTTACCCTCTGCGGGAGGGACAACCTTCCCATCATCTGGCTCCAGGATACCACCGGAATTGATGTCGGTGATTTAGCCGAAGAAGCCGAACTGCTGGGCCTTGGCCAATCCCTGGTCTATTCGATCGAACAGACCGAGTTGCCGATGATGTGTGTTGTCCTGCGCAAAGGTTCAGCAGCAGCCCATTACATCATGTGCGGCCCCCAGGCCAATAACAACAATGCCTTCACCCTCGGCACACCGATGACCGAGATTTATGTCATGCACGGGGAAACCGCTGCCGCTGCCTCCTATGCGCGTCGGCTGGTAAAGGAAGAGGCAGCCGGCAACGACCTCGAACCGGTGATCGATAAGATGAACCAGATGATACAAAGCTACCAGGAAAAATCACGCCCAGCGTATTGCGCCATGAACGGCTTTGTCGATGAGATTGTAAAACTTCCGGAGCTGCGTCAATACATCCAGGCTTTTGTCGGATCAAGTTATCAAAACCCGCACTCCATCACTCCCGTGCACCAGATGATTCTCCCCAGAAGCATCCGGGGCTGATTCGGCAGGACAGGGACAAGCACCTTTTGGCGCCTCTGTCCCGACACGTGAACATCGCTTAAACGATTTTCGGAGAACACCGCAATGACAAATTTTGCTTTGCAAGACCAATACCCTGATGCGTTCGCCAACTGTTACGGCTGCGGCAGACTCAACGAACATGGTTTGCAGATAAAAAGCTTTCGTGACGGCAACGAGACTGTCTGTCATTTTACTCCGGATCCAAAATACTCAGGCGGAGTCCCTGGCTTTCTCTATGGCGGTATGATTGCCTCTCTGTTGGACTGTCATGCTGCCGCGACAGCATCGGCAGCCAAATCACCGGATGGAGAGCTTCCTCTGGTTCGATTTGTGACGGCCTCGCTAAAGGTCGATTTCCGTGCGCCGACACCAATACACACTGAGCTTGAAATACAAGGAAGGGTGAGTGAACTCAAAGGCAGGAAGGCAGTGGTAGAACTCACGCTCTCAGCAGAAGGCAAGCTCTGCGCCGAAGGATCTGCGGTGATGATCCAACTGCCTGAGGACTCACCAGAAAAATAAAAGACAAACCTGATAACCAACACAACTCAGCTCGAAGTACTCAAGGGCAAGCGACTTCTTTTGGCTTATCCTTGCATTTGTAACGATAAAGGAAAATGGAAATGGAATTTACCAGAGAGATCTACTGGAACGTAGGACATGGATTTCTAACTCTTGGTCCAATGTACCTCCTGGCCCTTACGGCCATCGCCATTCTTGCATATGGCTTTCTCCTGCGCATAAACGTTTATAAGCAGGGACAATCGCTGGCGCGGACGGATAATCCCGGACAGCGAACCGTCAACACTATCAAAACCGCCCTGTTGCAAACCAGTGTAACCCGCGTCACCATCCCCGGTATCTTTCACGGCCTGTTCTTCTGGGGATTTTTCCTACTCTTTATTGGAACGACCATTATCGTCATCCAGGCGGATTTCACCGATCTTTTTTTTGGTGTCAAATTCCTCAGGGGAACCTTTTACAAGCTCTTTTCCATTACTCTTGACCTTGCCGGACTGGTTGCCGTCATCATGCTTGGCGCTCTTTTTGTGCGCCGCTACATCCTGCGCCCCGAAGGACTTGAAACCAAAAGGGACGATGCGCTGATGCATGGTCTTCTGTTTGCTATCCTCCTTACCGGATTTATTATAGAAGGAGCCAGAATGGCGGTTACCGAAATCGATTCCCCCCTGGCCGTTTGGTCGCCGGTCGGTTTTGTCCTGGCAAAGAGCATGTCATCCTTAGACGAAGGGGGGCTGCGCAGCCTGCACCGCTTTACCTGGTGGTTCCATCTGCTCATGGCGATGGGTTTTATCGCATCTCTGCCCTTTACCAAGTTTCGTCACATCCTGACGACAAGCCTTAATAAATTCTTTGCCGACCATGGCCCCACCGGCAAACTGGCAACGCTTGATCTTGAGGACGAGGAAGCGGAAAGCTTTGGCGTGGTCACACTTCAAGACTATACCTGGAAAGACATTTTTGATGCGGACGCCTGCACGCTCTGCAAGCGCTGCCAGGACCGCTGCCCCGCCTTTACCACCGAAAAGCCGCTTTCACCAATGAAAATTATCAATCAGCTTGGCGACATGGCCTTTCAAGGAAAAATGGACGCCGTGGTCGACACCTTCACCAGAGATGCAATTTGGGCATGCACCACATGTAGAGCCTGCCAGGATATCTGTCCGGCATCCATTGAACATGTCGGAAAGATTATTGACGTGCGTCGCAGTCTGGTGCTGATGGAGGGCGAATTCCCCGGCGAGGAGGTCATGTCGGCCATGGAGGACACTGAAGTAAACGGCAACCCTCTGGGGTTTGGCTATGCCTCCAGAGGAGAATGGGCTGAAGAGCTCAATGTCACTGTTATGGCCGATAACAGCGATGTCGATATCCTCTATTTTGCCGGCTGTTTCGCATCTTTCGACGCACGCAATACCAAGGTGGCAAAAAGTTTTGTCACACTCTGCCGGGAAGCGGGCATCAAAGTAGGCATACTCGGCAGAGAAGAAAAATGTTGCGGCGAACCCATGCGCAAAATGGGTAATGAATACCTCTACCAGACCCTTGCCATGGAAAATATTGAAACCTTAGAAAGGTATAACGTCAATACAGTGGTGACTACCTGTCCCCACTGTTTCAATACACTTGCCAAGGATTATCGAGATCTGGGCCTTGACATCGAGGTAATCTCTCATGCCGTCTATCTGGACAGGCTGATGAAGGATGACCGACTCTCCATCGACGGAGCCGATGTATCCTGCACCTACCACGATTCATGCTATCTGGGCAGACACAATGATATCTACGATGCACCACGGCAGTTGATTGGAGCAGCCGGCGGAACAATAACCGAAATGGAGAAAAACCGGGATCAGGCATTTTGCTGCAGCGCCGGAGGAGGAAGAATACTGGCTGAAGAAAAAATCGGCTCCAGAATAAATGTCAAACGTGTACGAATGGCGGCGGCAACCGGGGCACATCATCTGCTTTCCAATTGTCCATTCTGCCTGACTATGTTTGAGGACGGCGTCAAAGGGGCGGAACTCGAAGATCAGCTCATCCCCAAAGATATCGCCGAAATACTGGTGGAGAACCTGAAAAAAAAGACGGACTCCGCTGCAAGAGGACCTTTTATACATTCAAAGTAACTAGTTATGGGGTAATTAGCCATTATATAGGAGGAGAATATGAAAATTTTAGTCTGCATCAAGCAGGTACCCGACATGGAATCCAAATTCAAGGTAAATGGAGAAGGAAACTGGTATGACAGCAGTGATCTGGCCTGGCGCATGAATGAATATGACGAATACGGCGTGGAGCAAGCCGTTCAGCTCAAAGAGCAGATCGGTGATGCCGATCTTACCGTGCTCTGCATCGGCCCGGACAGAGTCAAGGAAACCATGAAAAAAGCGCTGGCCATGGGCTGTGACCGTGGCGCCCACATAGCAGATGATGCTTCATATGGCCGTGACCCCATGGAAATCGCCGGCATCATAGTAGAATTTGCCAAAGACAAGGGCTTCGACCTTATTTTTACAGGCATGCAGTCACAGGACAGGGCAAGCGGCCAGGTTGGTGTGCTTGTAGCGGAAATGCTTGCTTTGCCCTGTGTTACCACTATCATCGACTTCGCCTTCGTAGATGGTGAAATACAGGTCAAACGAGAGCTTGAGGGGGGCATCAAGGCCAAGGTGAAAACCACTATTCCCGCCCTGATCACCTGCCAGCTTGGCTTAAACACTCCGCGCTACCCCACTTTGCCCAATATCATGAAGGCCAAGAAAAAGGAACTGCTCTCCATCCCGGCTGCGGATCTGCTCAGCGTTGACACGCGCCAGGAAACTGCAGCAATGTATTTCCCTGAAAAAAAGGGCGGAGGTCGTGTCTTAGAAGGTGAAAACACAGATCTTGCCGATCAACTTATCCAGATTCTCAAAGAGAAAACCAGCGTGCTGGCATAGGAGGATAGCATGAAAACACTACTTGTTGGAGAATATAGAGACGCGAAACTGCTTGGTTGCAACTATGACCTCATTGCCTTCGCAGAAAAAATCGGCGGAGAAAGCGCCATGTTTCTGGTGGGCAGCGAGTCGGAACTGCCGCCATTCGACGGCCCTCTATACCTCGCCGATGCGAGCGAATATGGTGAGTACAACCCTGCGGTTCACCGGGACCTGCTCGTCCAGGTCGTGGAAAAAGAACAGCCGGACGTGGTCGTTTTCAGCCATTCTTCCTACGGCTGGGACCTTGCCCCGAGGCTGGCCTACACCATGCAAGCGGCACAGGTATCAGAGGTCGTTGACGTGGTTGACTCCATGCCCGTTGTTCCAGTGTGCAATTCCAAGTTGCGCAGAAATGTGAAGGTACACACAGCCAAGGCCATCTACACCCTGCAGGCTGGCGCCTTCACATCTTCCCGGGAACCGTCCGGCTCCCCCACCGTCGAGAAAATTACCACTGACAGTAGCGCTACAGTGATCTTTGAAGGATATGAAGAGGCGGAAAAAGGAGGTGTTGATCTGACCAAGAGCGAAATTATCGTCAGTGCGGGACGCGGCATCGGCAAACCGGAGAATGTCGAAATGATTGCCGCGCTAGCCCAGGTACTTAAGGGCGAATATGGTGCCTCACGCCCGGTTGTTGATGCCGAATGGGTCGAGCATAACCGTCAGGTCGGCACCACAGGGCAGGTGGTATCGCCCAAGCTCTACATAGCCTGCGGCATATCCGGCGCCATTCAACATCTCGCCGGGATGAAAAAAGCTGAATTTATAATCGCCATTAATACCGATAAGGACGCGCCCATCGCCGAAGTTGCCGATATCCTCGTCGTCGCCGATCTCAAGCAATTCGTCCCGGCCCTGACGGAAAAGCTGCAAGCCTTGTAATAACTACAGCCTATCTTGAAAAACAATCACCTCGTGTAACTGGTATTGTTTTTGCATAACTACTTATGGGGGAAGCGACGTAATGTAACTAATCCCGGTATTTGTAACTGCTTGCAGGGCGCCGGAGATTCGGAGTCTTACGCTTGCCTTCGCAAGCAGACTGGTGAATCGTATTGGCCATACGTAAGCCAGGCTGATCGCGGGGAGCAGTTACCTTTTTGCTTAATCACTCTATAACAAAGAACCATAAACCGTAAACTAATAAGGGGTAAAGAATGAAAACTACACAAACCAACAGCGCGCTCCATGAACGTCGCAACGCAGTTATCGCAAAAGGTTTCAGCAGCGCTACCGACAGATATGTCGCAAGCGCACAGGGAGCGGTAATCACGGATGTGGAAGGCAATGAGTATATCGACTTTGCCGGCGGAATCGCTGTAATGAATGTCGGCCACTCCCACCCCAAGGTGGTCAAGGCCATCAAGGATCAGGTCGACAAATTCACGCACACCTGCTTCATGGTTTCCCCTTACGAGTCGGCGATCAAACTTGCGGAGAAACTCACCGACGCGGTTCCCGGAGACTCGAAAAAATCGGTCATGTTCGTCAACAGCGGCGCTGAAGCTGTTGAAAATGCAGTTAAAATCGCCAGATACCATACACAAAAGACTGCCATCATCGCATTTGAAAGCGCTTTCCACGGCCGCACATTGATGGGCATGTCGCTCACCTCAAAGATAAAACCGTACAAGCACGGGCTCGGCCCGTTTGCGCCCGAAGTGTACCGTCTGCCCTATGCAAACTGCTATCGTTGTCCGTACAACAAGGAATACCCGGCATGCGATCTCGCCTGTGCAAATCATCTGGAGGAATTCTTTATCAATCATGTCGGCGCTGAGCAGACCGCAGCGATTATAGTCGAGCCGATCCAGGGAGAGGGCGGCTTTATCGCTCCCCCTAAAGAGTATTTCAAGAAACTCAAAGAGATCTGCGAAAAGAACTCCATCCTCATGATCGCCGACGAAATCCAAACCGGAATAGGCAGGACAGGGCACATGTTCGCAATGGACTATTACGGCGTGGAAGCCGACATCACTACAGTTGCCAAGAGTCTCGGCGCAGGTATGCCTATCAGCGCCGTCATCGGTCAGAAAGAAATCATGGATTCCGTTCACCCGTTTGGCATCGGCGGAACCTACAGCGCCAACCCAGTCGCTTGTGAAGCGGGGTTGGCGGTTTTTGACGTTGTTGAGTCGGAAGACCTTCTGAACAAATCAAAACTGCTGGGAGAAAAACTCTGGTCCACGATGCAATCTCTCCAGGAAAAGCACCCCATCATCGGCGACGTCCGAGGCCTGGGGCCGATGATCGCCATTGAGCTCGTTTCCGACAGAGCAGCAAAAACGCCTGCACCGGAAAAAGCCCAGCAGCTCGCCAGGTTTTGCTTTGAAAGAAACCTCATCATTCTGGCTTGCGGCACCTATGGAAACGTTATTCGGTTCCTGATGCCGCTGGTGATCACCGATGAACAACTGACCAAAGGGCTGGAAATTCTGGAGAGTGGGCTGACCGCGATCAGTTGATCAGCAGTAACTATTCAGGTGGGAGCACCAAATTGGCATAACCACCGAGTTGTAACTGTTCAGGAGTGCTCTATATTGGCTCATTTGGGACTTCGAAGCATACTTGTGCTATTCGAGAAGGCTTAAAT
>Ga0136557_1000320_pt1 | contig 38431 bp, 35 predicted proteins | sample AntRauTorckE6832_FD_104796 | JGI IMG/M metagenome (GOLD analysis project Ga0136557, IMG submission 104796) | Saline lake microbial communities from Rauer Islands, Antarctica - Metagenome Torckler E6 #832 | ecosystem: Environmental > Aquatic > Non-marine Saline and Alkaline > Saline | place...
CTTAAAGCGCCCGTAGCTCAGCTGGATAGAGCGCCGCCCTCCGGAGGCGGAGGTCAGAGGTTCGAATCCTCTCGGGCGCGCCATATTTTTCAAGGACTTGCGTGAAAGCGCAACCTCCTCATTTGGACACGAAAAGCACCGAAAACGCTTAGTCCCTGAGCACTCTGAATTCGCATTAGGACAATCCAGAACTCTGGATTTGCCCAAGCGCTAGACCTTTAGGTGCCGTTTACTCAAGTTCTTCAGCCGAAACCAGGGACAACTGGTAACCCAGTGGCTCCACCGCCTTCTTGACCGATTCGAGCAAAACCCGGGGGTCGTCACGCTCTATATTCATAAGGGTGGTCTTCGACAGACCGCACAGTCGAGCATAGTCCTCCAACGTAATACCCACAAAGCGCTGGCGGATCTCGCGTACCGCTGCCCCCACCGAGACCTTACCCTGCTTCATGCGCTTCTCCAGATCGGCCTGAGCCGCCTCACGCTCATGATCTTCAAACTTTGGCGGCATTCTAGGCACGGTCGCCTCCCGTCGCTTTCTTCAAGGTTCCGAGGAATCGCTCCGGTCGCTCAAAGACAATGTTCTTATGTTCCAGGACCCGCTCAGGTGCGCCCAACTCCACTACCTTCTCTCTCAGGCCCGAGAGCTTTTCCAGCTTGGCGATGAATCGGGTCCGAGTAATGTCCGAGTTATCGGCAAAATTCTGAATGATCTTGTGGTAGTTGGGCTCGTAAACCGAATGCTGGTACTCCTTCGGCCAGACTGTCGTACGTGCAATCGCCTCGCGGTCCAGCACCATGGGTGCCAGGTCGTAGGCCGGGGCCAGGCTGACTCGGCCGTCGCGCTTGATCAGGGCGGTGTTACGCCCGTGGTTGTCACTGTTGCCGATGGTGTAGTTGATGACATCGCGCACCAGGTACTCGCAGAGAGTTTCATCAAACTCTGGCGGGTGCGTGATCGCTCCCCGGAGTTTGGCCAGGACACCCGGGTGCTCCATCCGGGCACCGTCCCCGACCATCTGGTTCAGGCTGTACATCGATTCAACCCCGTACCGCCGGACGCCACCCGGGACTACCTCCCGATCGAATCGCGGCAACCACAATGCCGGGACCTTGCCTTCTACCACATGGGCACCCCGGATTGTCTCTTGGCCCAACTGATCTAAGGCCTTATAGAAAATTCCTTCTGCTCGAAGGATATCCTGGTCCTCTGGCGTCATCCGACCCCGGGGAAACTTCACCAACCAGTGACTGGCGATCTCGGGCTCCGCGAGGGTCCCCTCCAGGTAGAAGCCTCCGTCCCGACCCTGGACGACCAGTAGCTTAGGCGCATCACCGCCAGCGCCGGTGGCGCCACCGATGACGACACCCAACTGATTGGCGTACTCCAGCAGATACCCATCCCGATTACTGATGTCATCCTGAGAGAAAGATAAAACCTCAGTGTCTTTTACCTGGGCCTCGAAAGCATTCGCGGCTTCTTTGATGCGCAGGTTGCCAATTGATGCGATGCATCCTTCGCTGAGCAATTTGAAGTCAATAGATGAGCCCGGGTCACGGGTCAGGTCCCAATGCCGGAGCAGATACCGGCGCCCGGCACCCTGGGGAATGATATCCCGGAGTACCGGGGCAACAGGCTCCCGGGGGTAGGCCTTCATCAAGTGTCCAGGGATATTGTGACCGATGGCCCGCTCGTCCTTGAATGACAGGCCTTCCTTCGCCGTGGTGACCGCATTCACATACTTTCCGTTGTAGGTAAACGTCATGTCACCGGTGAGACCGGTCTCAGTGTTCGGGAATCGGACGGTGCCGGCATCGTGCCACTGGTAGTTCCAGTAGACCTGTACCGTCAAGATTCTTTGTTCGGTCTGCATAACCATACCTAAACACCACCATAGTGGACTTTATTATAGTAATTAAAACCTTTAAATATCACTATGGCAATATATAGATACCAAAATCTATCACGTAAAGTCTACCATGGTTATCTATAGATCAAGTGCGGGGAGAGATCGCGGTGCAACCATCCCGACTGTTGTGTTGCGAGCCCTTGCGCCAGTCCCCGAAATCCTCAATCAGCTTGTAGAACAGCGGTACAAAGAACAGCGCCAGTGTACTGGCGGCAATCATGCCACCAACTACCACCGTACCGATCTCCTGTCGGCTGACGGCACCGGCACCCGTGCTGAACGCCAGCGGCAGAGAACCAACGATGAAGGTCAGCGCCGTCATCATGATGGCCCGGAAACGTTGCCTGGCGGCTGAACTGGCAGCTTCTGTAGCAGACATCCCGGATTTGCGGTTCTGGGCCGCAAACTCAACGATCAGAATGGCGTTCTTGGCGGCCAGGCCAATCAGCACCAGCAAGCCAACCTGGAAGTAGATATCATTGGGAAAGCCCCGCAGCATGGCCGCCAGAATGGCACCGAAAACCCCGAAAGGCACCGCCGTTGCCACCGCCACCGGCAGGCCCCAGCGCTCATACTGTGCGGCCAGAATAAGCAGAACCAGTAACAGGCCCATACCGAAAGCCAATACGCCTGAGTCTGCGGAATCCTGAAGCTGGTATGCTTCGCCAGTCCAGCCCAGCAGCGTGTTGCGGTCAAACACTTCTTCGCCGACTTCCTGCAAAGCCGCAAGCGCATCGCCAGAGGTAAAGCCCGGCCCCGGGTCCGCTAACAGCTTGGCAGCAGGGTATACGTTGAAACGATTGAGAATGTCCGGGCCGCTGGTGCGCTCAAGATCAACCAGCGAGCTGACGGGGATCATCTCGCTATAGTCTGACCGGACAAACACCTTGCGAAGATCGTCCGGGTGGCTGCGGAACTCACCTTCCGACTGCAACGTTACCTGCCAGTTCCGGCCCTGCAGCGTAAAATCGTTCACATAGAGGCCACCAAAGGTGCTCTGCATGGTGGTGAAAATCTGGTCAACGGGTACCCCCGAGGCCAAAGCCTTCTCCCGATCGACGTTGGCGCGGTACTTGGGAATGCCGGTATCGAGCGTCACCCTCACGTTCTGCAGCTCTGGGCGTTCGTTTGCCTTGCCAGTGAACTCGTCAGCAATGGCCTTGATGTCTTCGGGTGTCCGGCCGCCCCGGGCCTGAATATAGCCCTCGACCCCGCCGGTGGTGGACAGTCCCTGGATCGGTGGCGGTGTAAAAGCCATCACTGATCCTTCAGGCATTTTGGCGCCAACACCCATGACCTTGCCTGCCACGCTGGCGGCATCCTCGCCATCACCCGTGCGCTCGGCCCAGTCTTCCAGGGTCACAAACGCAACACCACTGTTGGTGCGCAGCGCACTGGATATAATGTCGAAGCCGGAAAAGGCCACCACATCCCGAACTTCCGGCACGTCCATTATGCGATCAACCAGATCGTCGCGGAAATCCGACGTGCGGCTCAGGGACGACACTGCCGGCAACGAATAGGCGGTCAGCACAAAGCCCTGGTCTTCCTGGGGAACAAGGCCCGTGGGCATTCGGTCAATCAGCAGCACAACGCCGCCGATCATGGCCGCAAACAACAGGACGCCGACCACCGCATGGCGCAGCAGCCAGTCCACCACCGCACAGAATCCGTTAGTTACCCGATTAAAGCCTGCATCGAACCAGCGGAATGGCGCCCACTGTTTGTCAGATTGCCCCCCCAGCAAAAGTGCGCACATGGCAGGCGTCAGGGTCAGGGCAACAACACCCGAAATCACCACCGAGACAGCAATGGTGATGGCAAACTGACGGTACAGCTCACCGCTCAGACCGCCCAGAAAGGCAACCGGCGCAAAGACCGCAACCAGCACCAGCGTGGATGAAATCACTGCCCCAGAGACCTGTTTAATGGTGGCCACAGCGGCATCGTAGGCAGACAGACCCTCCTCTTTCATCAGCCGTTCGGCGTTCTCCATAATGATGATGGCGTTATCCACCACCACACCGATGGCCAGTATCAATCCGAACAGGGTCAGCAGGTTGACGGAGAACCCCATCGCCTGCATACCCGCGAAGGTGCCGATCAGCGAGACCGGAATAGCCACCAGTGGTATCAGCGTTGCCCGCAGGTGTTGCAGAAACAGGAAGGTCACCACTACAACCAGCAGTATGGCGATAATGAAGGTGGTGATTACCTCCTGGATGGAGATATCAATGAATCGGGTAGTGTCGTAGGGCACATCGTATTCGAGACCTTCCGGGAATCGTTCACTGATTTCCTCCATGGCTACAGCCACGGCGTCCGCCGCATCCAGTGCGTTGGCACCCGGTTGCAGATAAACCCCCAGGGGCACCGTATCATCGCCGTTAAAGACGGCCGCAAAATCATAGTTCTGGGCACCCAGCTCTATTCGGGCAACATCCTTTAACCGTAGGGAGGCGCCTTCTTCATCGCTGCGAAGAATCACTTCACCAAATTCTTCCGGGCTGGTCAGGCGCCCGGGTGCCGATACACTGAAGGTAAAAGCCTGGCCTTCCGGTGCCGGTTCCGCGCCGATGCGACCAGCCGCAAACTGGGCATTCTGGGCCCGCAGCGAGGCGGCCACATCCGCTGGTGTCAGCTCATACTGGGCCAGTTTGTCCGGGCGCAGCCAGACCCGCATGGAGTAATCCTGGGCGCCAAACAGCGAGGCATCACCGATACCCGGCAGACGCACCAGTTCATCCAGCACGTTCAACAACGCGTAGTTGGAGATCTCTACCACATCCATGCTCTGATCAGGCGAAGATAATGTCAGAACCTGCAGGATCGATGTGGACCTTGCCTCAACCGTCAGGCCCTGGTCCCGCACGGTTTGGGGAAGCCTCGCCAGAGCCTGCTGTACCCGGTTGTTGACGTTGATCGTGGCCTGATCCGGGTCTGTGCCGATATCGAATGACACCGTAACGCGGAAACTGCCGGAGTCCGTACTATTGGACTCCATGTAGATCATGTTATCGACACCGTTGATTTCCTGCTCCAGCGGCGCCACAACACTGTCGGAAATAACGTCGGCGCTGGCCCCCTGGTAACGGCCATCAACCACGACCTGGGGCGGAACCACGTTCGGGTACTGCTCTACAGGCAACCCCAGAAGCGAGATTGCGCCAGCAATAACAATGATGATGGAAACGACGGATGCGAAGATCGGGCGATCAATAAAGGTACGCAGCATTACTCTGACTCCTCGCGGTCATCCCTGACCTTTACCTCGGCCCCGTCCCTGAGATTGACCAGGCCACTGGTAATAAAGGTTTCGCCCGCTTCCAGGCCTTCCAGTATGACCTGGCGCCCATCCACAACCGGCCCGAGACTGACCGGGCGCGCACGGGCCATGCTGTCGTCATCAACCACGAAAACCTGCGGCCCTTCCGCGCCTTCGATCACCACTTTCTCTGGAACCGTTACAACATTGTCCAGGCTCTGAAGCTGCACCCTTACACGCACAAACTGCCCGGGAATAATTATGTTTTCGGGATTGGGAAAGACTGCTCGTGCAGACACAGTCCCCGTTCGAGGGTCCAGAGTGGAGGCAGTGAAATCCACCTTGCCGGTGCGACTATACGCCTGCCCATTCGCCATGATCAGGGTGGCATCCACGTCTTTGGCGCTGGCGGTATCCGTCATTGCCTCGCGAGCGGCGCGCTGTATCGCGGCATCGTTCTCCGGCAGTGAAAACCGGACATGCACCGGGTTTTGCTGCACGATGGTGGTCAGCAAAGTCCCCTGACCTATCAGGCTTCCTTCCGGCAGGTCTTCAAGGCTGGTCACCCCATTAACCGGCGCCCTGACATCGGTATACCCAAGGTTCAGTTCAGCCTCGGTCACCCCTGCCTCGGCAACGGCCAGATTGGCCTCGGCCAGTTCCAGGGCAGACCGGGCAGAGTCGCGGTCGCGTTCGCTGACCGCATTGCGCTCGTACAAAGAGGAGATTCGGCTCCATTCCCGTTCAGCCTGGCGCAGGTCCGCCTCGGCTACCTGGCGCTGGGCCCTTGCGCCCTGCAAAGCAGCTTCCGCGGGTCTGGGATCAATTCGGAACAGAGAATCACCTTCACTGACAATCTGGCCTTCCCGGTACAGTCGCTCTTCCAGAATGCCCTGAATGCGGGCGCGGACTTCAACCTCCCGGGCACCACTGGCTCGCCCTGCGTAATCCTGACGCACTTTTACATCCTTCGTTTCGGCCGTTTCTACAATGACCTCCGGGGCGGGCTGCCCGCCTTCGCCGCCCTCACCGGCGCTTTCATTATTATCACCGCTACAAGCAGCAAGACTGACCAGAAGCAGTGAAAGCAACAGGGTCTGGCACAGTGATTTAGGCAAAAACAGCAGGGCAGCATGCGACGGCATGGCAAAAATCTCCTCGGGTACAGCAGGCTCAGAATCCGCAAACGATACATTCATCCATGGATGTATGCAAAAAACTTTGGCATGATAGCGCCCTGGCTAATCCGGCAGGCACCAACCAAACTGGCGCGCCAACGCTAACAACAATGGGAAGAATCAATGGCCAGAAAAACCAAGGCGGAAGCCGAAGTCACGCGCCAGGCGGTACTGGATGCGGCAGAACAGGTCTTTCTCAGTAAGGGTGTGGCCCGGGCTTCACTGGAGGAAATTGCCCGCACGGCCCAGGTCACCCGTGGCGCGGTTTACTGGCACTTCCAGAATAAATCCGACGTTTTCAACGCCATGCTCGAACGTGTCCGGCTGCCGATGGCAGAGATGACTGAAAACGCCGCCGACGCAAAGACCGGGGATCTGCAAACGCTCAGAAACCTGTGTATCTACGCGCTTCAGGCTCTCGTCGAGGATAAACGCCACTTCCGCGTCTACAAGATCCTGTTTCACCACACAGAATCTGAGCACGGCCTGAGAATGCAGGCTGAAATGGCGCAGGAAGCCGTCGATACACTGACGCGTTTTTTCAGCAACCACCCGCCCCATCCGTCACTGACCGCCGGGCAGGCCGCCCGTTCGCTGCATACCCAGATGCTGGGCATTTACTTCGACTGGCTCAGAAATCCGGACGCCTACGATCTGAGCGCGGAAGCGGAATGCCTGGTCGACACTCTGTTCCGGGGCCTCTGCCCTGACAACGAGCCATTTCTCAGAAACAAGGAAATCCAGTGACCAGACGCCTGCTGCCCCGGGTCAATGCGTTCGGCGACGCCCGAACTCTGGAATTAACCCGTTATCCTGGCAGCCAGCACCAACAAATAAGCGAGTTCAATCAGGCCGGTTCGAATCGTTCCTGCAGCCATGTCTTGATCTCGGAGGACTCATACAGCCAGCGTTCACTGCCATCATCCTGATGAATCCTCAGGCAGGGTACTTTGATTTGACCGCCACCGGCTTCCAGCGCCGCACGATGCTGCGGGTCATGCTGGGCATCGCGGGTTTCAATGTTCAGGCCAAGCCGCGCGATTTCCTTGCGCACCTTGATACAGAATGGGCAGGCGCTGAACTGGTATAGCGCAAGATCCTTGCTGGCCTCGTCGGCAAGGGCCTGCTCTTCAGCGCTTCGGGGCACGCTTTCGGGCGTGCTGAGCTTTTCGCTGAGCAGCATGAAGGGGGTCAGGATCAGGCGCAGGGTGCGGAAAAAATAACGGATAATTACTCTCATGGGTAAAACTCAAACTCCGGATTGAAAGTGGCCAGCTGGGTGTCGGTATTCAGGCTTGATTTTCGTACTTGATAGTCGTCGAGGATATCATTTCATCCGGCTGATTGGGTAACAGCCGGGATCAATCCGCTATAGACGCTGGCGCTGCTGCCAAGATCACTAAAATAGAAGCGTTGAAAGCCGTTGAATGACAACCATCACTCCCAACGGGTCTGGGCATAGCTGAACACCGGCAGCGACAGCCGCCAGCGAATAGCCGCCATGCGCAGCAACAGACCCACACTGAACGCGGCAAGCAGCGTAATGTTTTCACCGACGCCCTGGCGAACCAACCACACATAGAGCAAAGCCACGATCAGGGAAACGCAGGCGTAGAGCTCATGGCGCAACACCTGTGGGGTGCGGTTGCACATGATATCCCGGAGAATGCCGCCGAAGATGCCGGTGATAATCCCGGACATCACCACCACGACCGTGTCGTAGCCCAGGTTGAGCGCAACATTGCAGCCAATAACGGTAAACGCCACCAGGCCAATAGCATCGAGAACCAGAAACAGCTGATGAAGGTGCCGCATCAGGCGCGCAATCACGATAGTGATCAGGCCGCCGGTAATGGTCATGTAGATATAGAGAGGATACTGCGTCCAGGTCACCGGAAAATTGCCCAGAAGTATGTCCCGGACGGTTCCGCCCCCAAGGGCTGTCATGAAGGCAACCACGGCAACACCGAACAGGTCCATATTCCGTCGCCCGGCAGTGAGGGCTCCAGACATGGCTTCGGCAGTAATGGCAATCATATAGATAGAGGTCAGCATACAGAACTCCTGAGTTCTTGCAGCCTCTCCCCCTGTCCTTGATACCTGAGAGTTTACAGGGTTTGACCCTGCTTGCTCCTTCGGTGGACTGCGCTGGCAGTCGCTCTCCAGACGGCTTCAAATGATATCCGCAGTACATGTGCCTGAGCGTTTATGGGAGTTTGCGCCTTCGGCGGGGCTAGAAATGCCCTCTCTCCTGCGGATAAATTAATCATAAAGGAGCGCCGAAGCCGTGTCGAGGGAAGTCGCATCCTCTGTTATCTGTCAGGATTCGCATGCATTACGGATGTTGTCTCAACCCTCGACCGTCGGTTCAGCAGCAACGCCTGTGCAATGCCAGCCAGAATAATCAACGCGCAGCCGGCCAGCTGAAGGCTGCTCAAACTCTGATCAAACAGTATCCAGGCAAGCGCCACAACTGTAATAGGCTCCAGGTAAGCCAGGGTGCCAAAAGTGGCCGCAGGCAGGGACCTCAGAGCGATCACAGCCAGCATGATAGCCAGAAAACCCGGAAAAACACCTGCCGCAATTAACCACCCCCACTGCGCGCCTGAGATCGCTTCGCTTTCCAGCAGCATTAACGGCAACATGCACAAAGCGCCCGCGAGCATCTGGAAACCACTGCGGCTGAAAACATGGACACGGTCATCTATGGAGCGATTCGTCAACATAAACGCTGAGTAGCAGAGCATGGCGCAGAACGCATAGGCAAGACCGATGGCTTCTTCCGCGCGCCCTCTCAGGTTGAAGTTGAACTCCATTATCATGGCGAACCCGAGTAGCGCGAAGCCAACAAGCCCAACACTCGACGATGTGAGGCGTTCCCCGAGAAAGAAATGCGCCGCCACGGTGGCCGTCACCGGTGCCAGATACAACACCATGACGGCGTTTGCCATAGTGGTGTAGTCCATTGCCAGGATATAAAACATGACAAAGCCGGCCAGGAACGCACCGGTTACCAACACCTTCGTACCGGGCCACATAAATATTTTGCTGTGTTGTCTGGTCGCCAGCAGATAAACCGCCACCAAAACGGCTCCGATAAAGAGCCGATAAAAGGTAACCGTCTCGGCTCCCACGTTTGCGTATACCGATATGGCACCGATCGTTCCCATAAGAATCGCCGAGAACGCTGCAGACAACAAGAAGACACCTGACCCGTGCACTATTCTTTTCGAGCCTCTAATGCCTGAATGGCATCGACCTTTAACGGCAGCTGGCTGGCCCAGAGAATATCTTCGCCTCGATAGCCGATGGCCCGCTCTAACTGTTTGCCATACGCTACTAGCGGCAATATATGGCGGCGGAACAGCCACCGACGCTGGCATCGCCACCAGCCCCTATCCAGCGCTCGAATTATCCCCATTGGAGGTGTCGCTGGCAGATAAAATGCCAGCTGGGGTGGTTCTGGAGGCCGCTCCAGTTGGCTCGCTTTTTCCCAGGCTTGAAGGGCATGTTGGGTTGGATTTATTTTGTTCATCGCATTTCTCCACTCTCAATTCGCTGTTTAGCCAGCGGTACCTTTGCAACTACCAAGCAGTAGCAGCTATCGATCATTACCTGCGAGGGGCGCGACCTCTGATTACCAGCTTGAGGCTTTCGCTTGAATCAAACAAACGAAAAGTTCTAGACTGAGCTTTAAGTTTTTCTGAAAGGTCGAGCGATGAATCAGCCATCTACCAGGACACCTAATCGGGCCGCATTACCACTATTGGATAGCGACGTGTTGCGTACCTTTGTGACCGTTGCGGAGAGCGGTAGCTTCACCCGAGCTGCTCCTCAGCTATTTCGCACTCCTTCAGCGCTCAGCATGCAAATCAAGCGGCTGGAAGAGACGCTAGAACAAACACTGTTTGTGCGCGAGGCGCGCTCTGTAAGGCTTACTGCCGAGGGTGAAATGCTCTTGGGCTATAGCCGACGGTTGCTCAAGCTTAATGCCGAAGCCGTTTCAAAGTTTTTGGCACCCACCCTGGAGGGGCGCGTAGGCGTGGGAATCACCGACGCGGTGGCGGAACATATTCTACCCAATATTCTGGCTCAGTTTGCCAGGTCATACCCTGCTGTTCAGGTCGACGTGGCGGTAGGGCATAGCATGGACTTACTACCAAAACTTGATGATGGAGAGCTCGATCTAGCCCTCGTGATGGGCGGAGAACCCGGTTCAGCAACACGAGGTGATGTGATTCTCACTGAAGCTTTAGTGTGGGTAGGTCGCGAAGATGGCGATGCAGTCCTGCGGACACCACTACCCGTCACTCTGGCAAAACATGGGTGTGCATGGCGCAGAATCGCTCTGAACGCTCTGAATAACTCTGGAATAGAATACAGAATAGCCTACTCCTGCGACCATTGTGCGAGCCAGGAGGCAGCCATGATGGCTGACCTGGCCATCACCGCGTTTCCGAAGCGATTGGTTCGGCCACCGTTAACACGTCTCACCCATGAATCACTGCCACCACTGGCAGATTATCAAGTGATGCTGGTAAAGCGTGCAGGCCGGGATAACGCCAGCGACGTTCTGGCTGAGCACATTTTACAGGCGTTTCGCGAATGATTGTCTCGTACTTGCCTATTGCCCGAATGCTCCAACCCAGAATGAATCATGAGCAAGAGCACCCGCCAAGTCTTTTTCAAATGACCTTTAGTGGCTGCGATCAACCAACAGGCGGCCATCACGCACCGACGCCAGAACCGGCAACTGGCCCAACAACACCTCATAAGGCGAGCGGCCCTGCAGAACCACGCAGCGGGCAGGCAGACCTTCTTCAATGCCATACTCTTTCAGATCCAGCGCCGCCGCGCCGTTGTCGGTGATAAGTTCCAGCGACCGCTCAATCCAGGCCATCCCGAGCATGTGGCAAGCGTGCAGGCCGACATCCAGGGTGCGCAGCATGTTGCCATTGCCCAATGGATACCAGGGATCGCGAATGGAATCCTGGCCGAACGCTACCTTCAAGCCGGCATCGAGCAGTTCCGGCACCCGGGTCAGGCCGCGCCGTTTCGGGTAACCGTCAAATCGACCCTGCAGGTGCAGGCTTTCAGTCGGCATCGACAGGAAACGCAGGCCGGATTTCTTCAACAACCGGAACAGCCGGCTGCAATAGTGATCGTTGTACGAGCCCATGGCACAGGTATGGCTGGCGGTAACACGGGAGCCGTAATCCAGCCGCAGGGCTTCGGCCGCGAGCACTTCCAGGAAGCGGGATTCGGGGTCATCAATTTCGTCGCAATGCACATCAACCAAAAGGTCGTGCTTGTGGGCCAGCGCCACCAGCCATTGAACCGACTCAACGCCATAATCCCGGGTGAACTCAAAATGGGGAATGCCGCCGACGACATCGGCTCCAAGACGCACCGACTCCTCCATCAGTTCCTTACCCTGGGGGAATGACCAGAGGCCTTCCTGTGGAAACGCCACAATCTGAAGATCCACAGTATCGGCCATGCGTTCGCGCACTTCTAGCATGGCCTTCAGGCCCGTCAGCGTGGGGTCTGTCACATCCACATGGGTGCGGACGTACTGGATACCGTTATCGGCAAACAGCTTCAGCGTCTGTTCTGCCCGACCAACCACATCGTCGCGAGTCAGGGTGGCTTTGCGCTCGGACCAGCACTCAATACCCTCAAACAAAGTGCCGCTCTGGTTCCAGCGGGGCTGGCCGGCGGTCAGGGCTGCGTCAAGGTGGATGTGCGGTTCAACAAATGGCGGAACCACCAGATTGCCCGCCGCATCCAGCTCTCTTTCGACAGCAGTCGCGGCCGCAGACTGAACCGTGATCTGCGCAAACCGGCCATTTTCCATAGTGATTCGATGCAGTTCGTCGCTACCCTGCAGGCGGGCATTGATAATGGCATTCAGAGAGTCTTTCATAGCATTTCCTTAATTAAGTTTTCCGGCCGCAATCATGAATCTCTCAACAGATGGGCCAGTAATAGTGTCTTGTAGTTTTCGATCGAGTCCTTATCTTCGGGTTGACCTTCCATCAGCCGATCCATTCGTTTCCGGACGGTATTGCGATGGCAGCCCAGAGCCTCTGCCATTGCAGATTGATTACCCCGGTTCTCAAGCCAGGCGCTCAACGTCTCCGACGATTCCGTAAGCCGGGCTGCAGACATTGGCAGATACCGATTCATCAGGAGGGCCAACTGCTCCTCCCCGATCAACCTGGCCACAGCCTCCGTCATGGACTGAACCTGTTGGTGCCCTCTCAGGCTTTCTGAAGAGATGATCGCCCGGCTGATGACCTCGGTAACGTCAACCATTGGCAAGGAATAGGGCTGTTCAAACAATGGCAATGACAGCTCATCCGCCAAACGATCCAACATAGTCGGTAACTGGCCGATATAGGCCTCTCCGGTCAGAATCACCACGCCAGAGACACTGCACGATTTCGCTTGGTAAAGACACTCGGCCAGATTTTCCGGACGTCTATGCCGACTGATGCCAGTGACAAACACCAGCTCTCCACCTTTGACCCAAGGCCTGAAGGAACGGCTTTCAGCAAGATAGGGCCAGCGCACCTCATTGTCCCCACCCGAACGTCCACTCCGGAGCTTGATCATCTCTAACCCGGGAAGCTTCGGAATGTCCCGACATCGCAACACCTGTCAGGTTGCCCCGATAACCAATGCTCTGCGTGCGCGCACAGCCTCGGTCATGATCAGGATCAGTCCAAGGCTCATAGCAGCGACCACCACCCCTACGATGGGAGCAATCCAGGGCGAGGAGTAAGCAGCTGAAGAACCGATAACATAGGCGGCTAATCCCGGGATATTGAAGGCTGGCAGGTTAGCCTGATCGAGGTCGGGGTACGTCTGTTTGTAACCGATAAAAAAGCTCGCCATGATCACCCCACCAATCGGCGGAATGAACGTACCCAGTAGCACAAGGAAAGGTATCAACCACTCGTACATGCCCATCACCGCCAGCAGGGTGCCAATGGCCGCGCCGCCAACCGTCACCAGTTTCCGCCGACGAGTGCGGAGCATGTTGCAACCGGCAACCGCAAAGTTGTAGACGGTATTATCCTGCGTTGTCCAAAGATTCAAAAAAAGCATCAGAATCCCCAGTGTGGCCAGGCCCTGTGCGACCATGATGTCGACGATATCAGACTGCTGATAAACAAGAGCACCGAAGGCCCCGATCATTGTCATCAGACCGTTACCCAGAAAGAACGCAAGCAACGTGGCTATTACCGCTGTTTTTCCTGACCTGGCAAAACGAGTCCAGTTGGTCGCTTGCGTACCCCCGCTGACAAAAGTGCCAAATACCAGGGTAATGGCCGCGGCTACCGTCATGTCGCCAGTTGGCGTGATCGCAAGCAAACCAGACAGACCACCGGCATCTGAGGTGGCAATGGTCATGCTGATACCCACCAGGATTATCATCGCCGGCACCGCAAAACGTGAAAGCAGCTCCAGGCCCCGATAACCGATAAATGCAGTCACACAAAAGCCGAACCCGAAAACCACCATCAATGGTGTCGTCCAGGTTTCCGGCAGGCTCGTCAGCTTTACCAGAAGGATAGCCATGGTGGCTGTGCCCCAGGCGTACCAGCCGATCTGAGTAAAACCCAGGATGAAGTCAGAAAGCTTGCTTCCGATCTCGCCGAAGGTGAAGCGGCTCATCAGGGCCGTATTCAGACCAGTCTTTGCCGCAATGTAACCAAGCGCAGCCGCATACAGCCCCAGCAAGAGATTGCCAACACTCAGAACCAGCAGCATTGTGGAAAAATCAAAAGCGACACCAACGCTTCCACCGGCCCACATGGTGGCTGTAAAAAAGGTAAAGCCAAGTAACACGAAACCCATGGACCAAATACTTTTGCGTTGATCCATAGGAACAGGACTTAAGGGGTAATCCTGTTCTTGGGGGGTTGTTTCAGTTGTCATTTCATCTCTCCGATTGGGTGAACCACAGTAGAAATCGCAACCTTCGTGCCATGCCTGGTTTAACCTATGGAAAATTCGTAAACGCATTACCGGGATTGTGCAATTTGCACACTTTTAAACGAAAACAAGGGCGTGACCCGCTCCGTCTGATCGATTCCGGTGCGAAAATGCAGCTGAATTCCATTTTAGTGCGCGGCTTTTAGCCCGGGACCGTCGCCGATATCCATTTAACGTTCCCAATAAAACATTCCCGCTTTCTTCCCGAGAATTGTCGCTGAAAGTTTCTTTTTACTGGGCTTGTTCGCCAATCCGTAACACACATGCAGCAGCAGAACCTCCGTTCGATAAATCGCCAATGGCGATTTGGGCACAGCAACTACCACAGAGCGCAAATCCTTTTTATTGTCTGTGCCCGACTTCCGTGACGGACCCCAAGCTTGCGGACACTATGCTGGAAGCCCTTGCTAAGGAGACAAGCGATTTATTGCTCTAGCTTGTGCACATCATCGCCTTTTATGGAACCACCCACTCCTTGATGGAAACGGGCGTGTCATCAAACTCTGAATTGATGATGACCCTGGAATACTCCTCTTCTTGGATCACAACAGGATGCTACCCTATCCGTCAGAAAGCGAAAGAGAGGGTCTCCCCGTGAAAGGAAATGAAAAACTGTTTGTTGCCGGATGGCTGTTACTGGCCCTCGGTGTATCTGGATTCTCCCTGGGTTACTACCCCCTTGGTCAGTCAGTTCTGGAAGACCTGGCTGAAGCCTCTGCCCGAAAGCAGGAGGCGTTGACCGCCTTCCCCGCCAGTTATAAAGGCGACGTACTCAAGATTGAGTATGAGAAGCGCGGTTACCATGATCCCTTCGCCAGCGTGAACTCATTCGAGTGCCCGAAATGCGCCATGGCCTTGAGGGTCAATACCAACGCTTACCAACCAAAAATACAGGTGATGAATATCGTGGAGCCCTACGAGCGCGGCATGCGTCTGCCGTTCGGAGAATACCGGGTGCGGGTCAGCAAACCGGGCTATCAGACGGTAGAACAGCAGGTGGAGCTGACACCCTTTGATGACCACTACATACCCCGCCACATCCATATGCCAGAGGGCTGACCAATGACCCGTTCAGTTTCCCAAGACATCTGTAACCTGGTGGACGGCGAGGCAGCTCATTGGCTCAATACCGTTGAGAACTGGCACTGTGTAGCCGAGTCCGTAACCCATGAAAAAGCCGCACTGAACCTGAAAATGCAGCTTGGCTGTGAAACCCGAACAAGCATAATGGAAAAACCGGGTAGTTCCGGAAATTGTCCAGACCAGGCGACAGCAAAAAGCAGGGCTGAGCAGTTCGCCAGAGCTTCAGAAACGGGTGAGCGGGCTGACCAGCGGGAGCGGCTGATGGCGCTGATCCGCTCGGAACCACTGGGTGTAACCATGGAGCCGCTGGGGGAAGACGAAGCCAGCTGGACAGATACCTGTGGCCCTTGCCATGGGAACGGCCAAGTCAACTGCCATGGCTGTCGAGGGTCCGGGGCTCAGGGTTGCAGCTCTTGTGGCGGTCATGGTGACGAGCGATGTGTCAGTTGCAATGGCCAAGGATTCCGGGAGGACTGGGATTTTTATGAGCATAAGTATAAACGCACTTCGTGCTCATCATGCTTTGGAAGAGGCTCAGAGAGCTGTTCATCCTGCCACGGTAGCGGGACGACCACCTGCGGTAGCTGCGGTGGCTCCGGCCAGACTGTTTGCTCGTCCTGCGTCGGCCTGGGCAAAATCACTCATTTAATAATCGTAACCGCTTATTCCTCTGTTCGGCGTGTGTTCGCATTGCTGTCGGATGACCTTTCTGGTTGGGTGAAGGACTATGTGCTGGGTGGTGAAAAAACACGCGCAGGGGCAATGGCTCCCCTACCTAAAATCGCCCGCTGGGAGCTGTCTGATCTTGTTTTCTCAGAACAGGCCGGTTACCCCATTAAAGCCGAGATGCCCGGCGAGCTGGATGCGGTTACGGCCGTTATTCGACCGGATACCCGGTTTTCGAAGCGGCCAGTCGAGACGCATTTCGTGGGCAGTAAGCTTCAGGCAATCGAACTCGGTGGCATTCTGGACACCACCTTGCAGAAATTATTGGAAGACGATCCGGGCCCCGAGGTCCGGGATTCGAAGCTCACCAAACGCTGGCTCAATAGCGGAGTAAGCGAGAAGCTTCTCGAAATGAAGTCGCCTGAGGAGTTTTCAGAGCTGGTTATGGGCAAACTGCAGCTCTTTACGCAAACCGTCATTAACCAACTGGACGAGCGCGTTTGTAGCCTCAAGGACCATGTAACCAGACAGCGATCCACCCTGGGGATCGGGCGCATGGTGCGGGGCACCATGGTGGGAATGCTGGTTTTCTACCTGCTATTCGTGCTTCTGGACACCTACGCTCCGGGTCACATTCCCTGGAATAAGCTGGGCTTTGATGCTGCAGTGCGGTTTTTCCCCTTGCAGTTTCAGGCGCTGCTGGAAGGGGACAGTAATTTTGTGGAGATGACGATCATCACGCTAGGGGTAGCCATCGTGGTGATCGGCCTGTGGACATTCCTTTTTGCCCAGCCACGACGGCGTAAGTTTGGCCATTTCGCCTTCCGGGTAGTGCTGATGACCCTGCTGGTGCCACCTTTCCTGTTTGGCAACGAGCGGGTACTGAAGTACCACGATAACTATGGCCTGCTACCGCAGAGTCATGAATCTGTAAAGTATTACGCAGACCACTGGGGTGTGCCCGCGATGGCGGCGTATGACCCGAAGCAGGAAGCACAGGCTGCCGCCATCGGTGTCCTGTGGGCTTTGCCGGATATTTTTGTAATGGCCAGTTTGCTGGCACTGCTGCGCGAACGCCGGCGCAAGGACAAGCAGGGTAAGACCCAGCTGGTCTTGCTCGAGAACCCGACGTTACTGAAACAGCTTGATTATTGAGCCCTATGCCAGGAATGAGAATCAGAACACCACCAGGCCCAAAAGTGACGACGGGATCCTTTAAATAGCCGGGCTTTACGTGGTTCAGGATCAGTCGCAGACCTGTTGCAGGCTGTCTGCTTACGTTTCCTTGTCCGCGCGGACCGCCTTATCGATCATCCTGGCCATTTTGATCGCCGTGGTTACCGAGTCTTTGATGTCATCAGCGCTGACTGGTCCTGATGCCTGGTCGCCGGCTGTCATCTTTGCTGCCAGGATTCGGGTTGCCGCATCAAGCAGAGATCGCTCGGTTTCCTGAAGGGATACGCCAACCCGGTTATCTTCCGGCTGCTCGCCGAAGTAGAAGTCATCTGGTTGTTGTTCGAATTGGGTCATTGCTTGTCTCCGTTCTGTGAAGTTTAGGTTTCGCCAATAGCAAAAAGCCCCTCGTAAAACGGCGAGGAGCTTTAAGTGTTGAATCAGGGGCCGCTGTAGACTCGGTCCACCCCCTGCTCCTGGAAGGTGGAGCTGAAAAACAAGCGGTTAAACTGGTTTTCAACAACTGCGTTAGCATCCACATCAACCCCTGTATACGAGAAGCGAACGTCACTGCTAATGGTCAGGCCGACCCCGGTAGACGGCACGGCGATAACAACATAATCATTATGAAGTCCGTAATTCGCGTTCGATGCACCCTGCGCCGAGTATGCCGACACGCCCTTGCTGGTCTGTAGGTAAACATTATCTGGAAGAAGGTCCGGGAAGGTTACGTCGCCGTCAATTTCAGTCGTAAAAACCATCCGTGTGAAAACCTCAGACGCAACTTCCTCAAAACCGGTGGTCTCATAAACCCTGTCACTTCTGGCAGCCGTCAAAGCGAAGTTCTCAAATGGCGTGCTGCCCAGAGTATAGGTCATTGCGTTCGGGGCAGCTGTCGATACATTTGAGAATGGCCGATTCGCCTCGTCATTAAAGGCTGACAATGCAGTACCATCGTTCGCCAACGGCTGGTAATAAACTGAGCTCCAGGAAAAAGGCCAATCTGCTTCAGAGTAACGACGCATAACTCTGAGAAGGCCGGTGCCTTGTTCCACAGTCTCAACAGCGGTTGTTGTGCTCGCCACAGAGTTGCCAGTCAGACTCAGAAGAGAGTAGTTATCTCCTTCTAGATCGCTTGGCTTCCAGGAGACAGAGATTTGGCTGAGGTTAGGTTCAAGCGGCTTGGTGAACGTTTGAACCGGAGTCTCGATATTTGCAGCCACCGATCCGCCAGCAATATCGACATCTGTTAACCAAGTGTACTGACGTGGCACACTATCACGGAAGCCTTCACCTATATCGTTACCCAGCAACAAAATGTCCGCCGACCCATACGTTGAGGCAGCTGGAAGAACAACGCCATTCGAGGGAGTGCTTACAGGGTTTACAAAGCCACCTTGAACAGCTCCAGCGATGGAATTGAAGTTTCCGGCATTACTCACTGTGATGTCAAAGTTGTTCAGCGAGACGCCGCCTGCGAGGCTCAAGGGCTCACAATTTTCAATCGTGCCCTGAGAAACGTTCTGGACGCTCAGCTCATAGGGCGCATCAATAAAGCTCATTTCATAACTCGAGCTGGTCGTGTTGGGGACTCCAGAGAAATCCTCATAGCTCGAGTAAATGGTTACATAATAATTGGCCGGAACGTCGTCCAGATCGACAAACCCATTAGCGTCGGTAGTGCGCGTTTCTAAGAATTCAAAATCAGCGTTGTGAATATCGACACGCTCATCGCTCACCCGGCAAATCTCGGTGAAGTCACTGCTGTAAGAGGTGAGCGTCAAACTTGATGCAAACTCCGGCGCTGGGTCCCCGGTAACAGGACCCTCAGTGGTCGGGTCCTCGGTTGTTGGATCCTCGGTGGTCGGATCTTCTGAACTCAAAAGCTCGTAAAAACCCAGGATAACCAGATCAAGGCTGAGTGAATCAATAACAGTCCCGGGAACGAGAGGAGTGCTTGCCGTGGTCGTCTCGATAACAGAAACAATAGCGGGCAGGTTGTCCAGTACATGATTTCTCAAAGCAAAGCTGTACTGCTCCTCAGTGAAACCGTTTGCCTCAAGGTCAATGCCGCCATACTGATCATTAAGGCGAATCAAAAGCTCGCCAATTTCCACATTAAGGCGCGTTGCTTTTATCCCGCCCGCCGCGATATCGGCCTCAGGATTCGCTGCCCGTCGAACATAAGACTGCAAATCGATGCGTTCAATGCCGACGGCACTGGCAAACTCTTTCTCTGATGCCACCCGGTCCTCATTGCGGGGAACCATGCTGATTGCAGGGCTTAGTTGAGCGTTAATCAAAAGGCCAAGTCCTGGACCTTCGGGCTCAAGGAGCAAGCCAACGGGGTTATAAAGTGTTATCGGGCCGTTAATGGGAGTGCCCAGAGAGTCTTTAGAAGACTCCGAAAGTTGAGCAACCACCTCTGTTGACGAAAAGAGGCTAGAGGGCGAAGTGATGCTGTACCGACCATTTTCGTCGGTTTCTGTGCCCGGCTCGCCGGGATCACGAACCCCGTTCAGGTTTTTATCAAGGAATACGGAAGCAGACTCAACAAATCCACCAAACATCACCTCACCGCTGATGGTATTTGAGGAGGCGTCGGGCCCCGCCACAATTGCGGTGGTAAGGCCTCCAGACAGAGATTCCGCCAGAGCATCAGGGTCAGGAGTCGTTTCACCGGCCAGAGCCGCATCAACATCAACAACAATAGAGCCGATCAGGTTTTGCAGCTTCCCGGTCAGATTGTTCAGGAAATCCGCAAAGGTCGCGTTGGAGTTTTCAAAATCAAACCCTTCAAACTCGGATTCTGCTTGCGCTTGAAGACGGGTTAGTACCTGAGCCAGAAAATGAGTGCGCCGGGCATCTTCAGATTCGCCAGGATTTTCGCTGTCGGTCAGAGCAACGTAATCCAGCATGGGGTTCGTGCCGAGCTGCAAATCAGCCTGGATCTTTGCGGCCGCGCCCTCGACGGTGCGCCCACTGGATAACACTTCGTGATACACCAGTGTGGTCAGCGGCGATACGATGTGACTTGCGCGGAAATTTGCGTCCGCAGCCACGACTTCCGAACCCTCTGACGAACCTGAAGAATCCTCTTCAAGAACCAGAGGCCCGCGAAGCGTGTAGCCAAGAGGCACTGCCTCATTGGTGTCTTCATCAACCGTCACGCCTGCGACAGCCTTTGCGACAAGGCTCGCATAGTCTGGAATATTCGCGGTTGTGGAAAGGGTAAAAGCACCACCGGCGTCCGATTGCGTCTGAGGCTCGCCGCTGTCCCACTGCCCATTGCTGTTAAGATCAATAAATACCTGTGCATTTTGCAGGTAGCCGTCCATCACCTGCCCGGAAATGGTTACAGGATCTTTGCTTGATGCAGGATCTGTGGGATCGGAACTACTACCGCCGCATGCGGCGATAAACGGGATAACCAGAACGACACTGGCCTTTACCAAAGGACTGACAAATATCATAAGAACTCCAGTTTCTTTTTAGATTGCTATCCGTTTGCTTAACGACTGAGGACCCGTTGATTGGATTTGGTCCTGCTCAAGATTCAGCTTTATCCCCGAAGAATCCAACGTGATAAAACGGAAAAGTTAACGTTCTGTGTTGTTTCTGTAGATCCATCGCATGGAGAGTCTCGATACCCTGTAATCAAAGCGCGGCTTGCCGGTATATAGTCGTCGAGCCTGTCTGAAGTGGAAATTCTTCTGTTGTGTTTGACCTGTGACAGTTTCAATTTATGCTTCAACCTGAGGGTTTAAATCGTGAAGAATGGGTCCTTTTCACGGTTAAGCGACCGAGTTTGCCTTGAGTCTAATGCCGTAAGGGAAAGGATTAACCAACATGAGCTTGCAGTCAGAGAACTTTGAAGATTGGTACGAAGAAATCCGCAGCAACATTAAGGACTCAGTCAATCGGCTTGAAGTGACAGGCGAAGGCGGCAAACGCCACAAGAAGGGGTCAGCTCTGCAGGTTTTGCTGCGCGAAACCTCCAGCGGCGACTTCAATCATCGAACCCTGGCGAACCGGCTTTCCCCTCGGTCCGAAAACCATGACCTGAGCCTGGCCCAAGCCTGGCATATCCTTAACATCACAAGCGACATGGACTCTCTGATGCCCCTGTGTCGTCACAAGAACATGCTGTTAACGATCAGCCTCAAAAAGTTGCCTGTGGCCGAAGAGGCCCTGTTCCCCATTTTCACGAAGATGCGAAAGGAACTGGCTGAAACACAGGATGTGTTTAAGAAAGCACTGGAACAAAGAGCTAGCCCAGCGGGCTCCGTTTCGCTAGCCACCAAAAAAGATCTGAAGCGCGAGGTGCATGAGGATCTATGCGCGGCCATGGCAATGGCAACTCAACTGGAGGCCATGACAAGCACTGACCCGGAAGGCTCAGCGTTACCAGATGCGGACTCTCGCTTTGCGGATATGCGCACAGACCTGGCCCGCTGGGCAAAGGAGCTTGACAGGAAAGAGGCTGTGTTAGCTGAATTGCGAGCCATGTCGGGCATCAGGCAGGCTGATCTCGACCGGTTCTCTACACAGTCTGCTGATGGAGCAACCGTCTCCTTCAAACTGTTTCTGAAAATCCTGGAAGCGGACGAAACCAATGAATTGCTGACCATTTTCTGCGAGTCACTAGGCTATCGCGTGTATCCGCTTGAGCCTCTAAAGGTGAACCTGAAAACCAAAAGCATTCTGGAGCAATTCGCCGAGCTGGAAGACCGGCAGGCAGATACGCTCCAAAGACTGAACCAGGCCTTAAAGGACCAGGAAATCACAATGGATGAAGTAGAAGACATCAAACAAGAACTTCAGGAGGAGTACGGAACAGAGCTTGCGATCCTTAACACCTTCATCGAGCCCAATCCGTAGTCCCAATTTTCACCAGAGCGCGGAGAGAGCCGGGCAATTCAACCGGTAGCCGACTCTGGCTACCGGTCTCTTATTCACTCGCCAGCATCTCCTGATACTTCGACAGCCGGCTGGTCACCTTGCGCATATAATTAATCGTCTCCTCGTAAGGAAGGTTACTCATCAAATGGTCGTAAACCTCCTGAGACGACATGGAATTGGCTATACGGATTGCTGGCTTAAGCGCCATGGAATGGCCAGTAAGCGCTTTAGACACATTGCCCGGCCCGGTGTTGTATGCAGCAATTGAGCAGTACAAGCGTGAAAGGGGATCTTCGACCCCCTTGAAATACCGGTAATACAGAATATGAAAGTAGGCTGCGCCGATCTGGATATTCTTTCCCGGGTTGTAGAGATAGGAAGGTGCGAGCAACCTTGGCTTGCCAAAGAGCTTCTCAGTGGCGTCCTGCCCTGCGCTGACCGGTACTATCTGCATAAGACCGTAGGCCGGGATCGGTGATTTTGCCATCGGATTAAACGCCGACTCTGTTTCTATAATGGCCAACAGCAATTCGGCCGAGAGGTCGAATTCCACGTTTTCACGATTGATCGCGTAAACATATGGATGGATACGGGCAGGAAGAAGCTCAAGCTGGCTGGGATTAATGGATTTCGTCTGCCACACCCTGGCAGATTCCGCTACGAATGCCGGTTTCGTTTCTGGAGCTGGCGCAGGCCCAATTTCCGACTTGGGCGGCAGGGCATCTTGCATTGTTTGTTTGGCTATAACGGTGGGCTCGATCGAACCATCGCCGGTAGCCAATGAAAAAGTCCATGTAATGACTGGCTGGCCATTCTGATTCAACTGCTGTTTAGTGGCAGAGGCAAGCATAAGGTCAATCGCCTCATTGATCCGGGACTGACTAACGTCACTGTTACCGAACAAATAGGCAGGCAGGATAGGCTTGTTATCAAGCTCTGCTGTCTCTAGATGCTCAAGCTCTGCGCGGCTTCTGGATTCGATTTCACTGGCCACTTCGTCCTGCGCAAAAGCCTGCCTGCGCGTTAACGACATCAGCTCGGCGAGCATTGTTCCAGCTTCTGATTTACTGAAGCTGGAATCCTGATAACGCTCGGGCGTCGACCAGACAATCGTGTCTTTCTCAAAATCGACGACCCGCTTGCGCTTGTATTCATCTTCGTAGAGTACCCATCGGGTCCTGGATGATTGCTCCGGCTCAGCCCAGACGTCAGCGATGCGACTCTCATAGCCATCTGATGCATCTTGATGCATGTTAGCCAATGCTCGCATCTCTTTCTGAACCTGATCCCGGTAACTATTGAAGCCCTGCTGCCGCTCTTTCTTCCAAGCTTCAAAACCTGAATCCCCGGATTCATAACCGCCCGAGTTGTACTCAGACTGTGCTACCGCTTGATAACTCCCGGTCACCATAGGAGAGCCAATCAGCAGCAGAACCACTGCCCTACGAAGACGGCTCATTTCTTACCTCCCCATGGCCTGGTCGAGCCTGTCGGCGGCCCGGTTGGCACGGTATTCCTGATACAGCAGGGCTTCATTGTCAGGGGTCATCTGACGGTTAGCTTTATCGATAATCTGTTTGAAAATTTGTTGATTTTTTTCCGGTGCCAACACAACCATGGTGCAGAGGTATCTCTTCTCTCCCTCGCCATCCATGTCGCCGCTCAGGTAATCCATTCGTTCAGGAATTGCTCCGTTGAGCATTTGGTCGGCAACCTGTTTCGAAACGCTTGTGAACGTAGAACCTGAACCGCTCTCATTACCATTTTCGGTCATGTCCTGGTAAGTCTCTTCCATTACCTGAACGCTCACCTGAATTTGCTGTACCAATGCCGCTTGGGCCAGAGCGGTAGACCTGGCCTTAAGAATGCTCATGTTGGCATTGGCCGCAACACATTCAGTGGTCGCTAATGCGCCTTCACCAACCACACTGGAAGGCGCCATTACCCATGCCGGCAGCCCACTACTGCTGCTTGTCTCTTCGGAAGACTGAGTGCTGGCGCAACCTGCAACCAAACCAGCCGCCAGAATTGCCGATACGAGTTTCACTTTTGAATAAACCATCACACTCTCCTCAAATTTTGTTTACTGTTGATAAGCTGATAAATAGTGGCCCAGATCTGCCGGGCTCAGGATTGACGCTGCCAGATCAGCAAGGGAAACATTCCCCCAGCCATAAAAATTTGGTTTAGTCGACTCACGCAAAGCCTCACGCAATGCATTCGTGTTCTCACCAGTCAGGACACCCTGGTAAAGGTCCGACAACCCTTGAATACTGCTACCGTGCGCGTAATTCACCCAACCAACAAAGGCTTTCCGATTCAGTGAGCCTCCCCCGAGATTGACTATTTCCAGGTAGCTAGCCGTATTTTTTGTCCAGTCTGCAACAAACTCACCCGGCATCCCTTTCAGTTCCGCAAAGGTAAATTCGCCAAGGTTGCCCCCCCACTCGCCAAACACCGCAGGAGCAAAACCTTCCTGGAGACTGATGACGGTAAAGCCAGCCACTTCACCCGTTTTGACAAGCAGTGTCAGGAGATACTTTCGATCAAAGTAATATTCCGCATTAAGCTCCTGCCCCAGGTTGCGACTAACCTGGGGCGTGCCGAAGATTTCTCTTGCGTAGTCCTGGCTGATTCCGGATCGGAGATAGCTTAGATCCTGGTATTCGGGGATATTGGTAAACGTGGATATAGATCTATCAACCGCACTTTCCACAATCATGACAGCTTCAGAAAAGTTGCCAAGGGCAATAACCGGCAACGTCAACGCGGCTACCCAATTCACCATTTTCTGGCGAACGCCGGAATTAGTCACGGCTTCACTCTGATCGCTCGTTTTGCTCATCGATTAATTCTCAAAACGCAATTCCATGGATTCGTCGATTTTTTCGGCGAGATCATCAATATTGGTCTCGGCAATGTCCGAGCAGCCGAAAAACAGTGGAGTAACGACAAGCGTAAACAGATAGGTACGGGGCAGGGTCATACAACTTCCTTATCGCGCAAAGACAACTCCATCGATAGAATTGCCTGAATTTTCTTATAGTTAAATCACCTTCACTTCTTTGAATCGATAGTGTCAGCATTAAAGTGTATTAACAATATACACTTTGTAAATATTGGTTAATTCGAAAAGAGCCCACTAAAGAACCACTCCAGCAGCCCAGAAAGCCTGCCATGTCTACGACCTGATCCCAAGATCAGCTATCAAACCCCTCCCGTTTCACTGTCACGCTATCAATCAAAGGAACAGAAACCGCGCCGGAGCAGATCATGGTGATGTCCAATCCCGTTGTTTCAGCACGCCTGCAATCAGGTTTGGACAACAGCTTGCCTAGACCTATGGTCTGGGAGACCACATCCCGCCGTGTTTGCTCCAGTTCACCGCTGCCGATCTGCTCTTGGCGGATATTGATGGAATTGGAGATAAGTTGCCCGTTAACCTGGTCCGAGGCGGACTTGATCATTGCGTCTATAGCCTTGGCCCTGACGTCGTTGGTAGTGGCGTCCTCACCACCGGTGTAGCGTCCCTCCGCCTGAACTGTTTGAGAAGAAATCTTGCCATCTTTTTGCTTGAACGTTACTGAAACAGAGCTGTCATCCTTTTTCGCCAGGCTCTCGATTTCTGGCGGGATAATAGTTACCGTGAAATCGCCCTTGTCGTTTGACGCACAGCCTGCCAACAGTCCGCCAATAAGCAGTACGATTATCGTGCTTTTCATAGGGAAAGTGCCTTTATCTGCTGATCGACGACAGCCCTGTGCTTCATTTCTTTCTCCAGGCGGGTAATTGCCTCTGGATACATCAACTCCTCCAGGTGGAACTGGCTGGCATTCCGGTATGCCTCGAACGCTTTGTCGAAATCGCCCCGGATTTCAAAGATAACACCCATGTTGTAAAGTGCGGCTGCGCGATCTTCGTCATTGCTTGTTCGCTCAGAGATCTGACGAAAGATAGACATGGCCTGCTCTTCCCGGCCAAGTTTGGCATATTCGGCACCCAGCTCCAGCTTGTCCGTATCGCCGTATTTGAGCTTGTACGTTTTACGCACCCGATAAGGGGTCAGGTCCCGGCTGATTCGAGTAGCAAGCTCGTTCATCAAATGCTGCTTCATCTGCTCTTCAGTCGGCAGCTGTGACTTTGCATCCCGATAACCGTCAGACGAATCTTTCTCTCTTGAGTGATCTGCACTATAGGAGGCGGCATAAGACTGGCCGTTGGCAGTCAGGTTGTAACTGGCAGTCAATGATTTGCGAATTTTCGCGTAATAGCGATATCTGGTTTTCTTTTTGTATTCGTACGACTCCCTCCAGCTGTCTCGCTCCGTCCGGCCCCAGTCAATTGTTCCGATCAGCTTGCCTTCCGCGCCCTGCTGGCGGATTTCTACAAATCTCTGGGCATCAAGGTGCCCCGCAATCAATCTCGCAAAGCTGGTGCCATCCTGTCTGCTTTCACCCGTAAAAGGAGATGGGGCTATCGATTTTAAAGCAACCCCTTTCTGCGATGGAGCCACAGCATCGACCTTCCACTTTGTATAACTGGCACAGCCCTGTAGCGCCAATAACGCAACTGCCAGCACCAACATCACGCTGAATTTGTGGAGTTTGATGCTCTTCAGCGCGGTTAAGGGATACTGCAGTTTCATGAACGCTCCTTCGATGCTGGTATCTGTTTGATAGTGATTAGATTTGCAAAGCTTTATATTCAGTCCGGCGTTGGGATTGTTGAGCTTAGTGAAAGGTTACCGAAAGGCAATGATTGATTTGCAAAAAGATGTAATTTTGATACTGGCTATCAGCCCGGGCTAACATCAATGCGCTCAACCCTAAGGGGAGGAATGAATGTCAGGCGCCAGGCTCTTCAGGGTAAAAATCGTCGTAACCAAGAAAGCGGGCTTCTACGTCCAGAACAAGGTCGAGTTCAGGAATCTTTTTTACAAGCTCCTCCACGATTTCGATGATCGCGACCCTATCCTTTTGCTCCGCCATGATTCTTCGTGAAATAACACTTAGATCGACGTCGTAAAGCCGCATCGAATCCCTGATACGCTCCGCCAGCTCGAACGCTGGTCTGGCAATGCCGGAGGATTCAATACCTTCTTCTGTCAGCATCCAGTCGGCCGAACCCAGAAAAGACTCCGGTGTGAAACCCCAGTCTGAATCTGGGTCCGGCTGGGCGAACAGGGTGCAATTATATGTGCGCGTGACCCGAAGGGCCTCTGAGGCTAACGCCAAAACTTCGCTGCTATAGGTTTGCTGTTTTCCCATTTATTCCGTTCTCTATCATTGTTTTGGCTTCTGATGGGCCAGAAACTCTTTAACTTTGAGCTCACTCTGTTGCGGCCGGACCGGGCAAACATAATCTCAGGACCCTTTCATCAGGAGTCCAATAACTTTGACGATTAAAACCCGCTCCTGATCAAGAATGCGTTTTTGAGTCAATTCATTCCCGGGCGCCGGATAGTGGATTGCGCAGGCCGCTGCAATCTCCATGCAGGCGGTAATCAGTTGGTCCGGGTTATTTAACGAGCTATCTTCCTGAGGCTGAGCGGGCTGCTTTTCCATAACCAACTGCACGGCTATCTCGGCAAAATGGTCTAATAAACCACGGTCTGGCTTAACGCTTACAAACATCGCAACAAACTTTTCCCTGTCTGCCTTGCTGACAGGTTCAACACCATCGAACATTTCAGTTAACGCACGGCAGTGGTTTTCCAGCAGCAGCTGAACCTTCTCGCGCTCCGGCATCTGATTCCGATTGTCAGCCCACATCACCTGAACGATGGGGAGAATCGGTGCCAAATACATGAAGCTCTGAGGCAAGTCGTTCTGAGCAAGAAGATTTCGGAAAGATGTGGCAGGCATTAAGTAAGAGTCCCTTTACCAATGGGGAGGGCCAGCGGCCCGATTTTTATGTAGGGTTTTTATACTGACGAAGCCTAGGCTAGAACACTATTTTGACAGTGGCCAGCGGACTTTCTTCGATATTTCATAAAACTACAATTTGTTCGGTGGCGTTACACAAAAACCCCGGCGGGGTGGGTATGATCTACTCCCCCGCAAAAATGGAGGGATTACAATTCCAGCGCGGGCAGTGTGCTACGCTTAGAATAAATGGGCACCGCACCGAGGAGGAGGCTCGGAATCAATGCAAAGTCGCTCAAAGACGCATATGGTTCGCTGTCTATCATCTCGACTATTGATGACTCGCCCTTTACCTTCGCTCAGCTCGGTTGACGGGCTGCTCTACAGCGTTCCCCTTATCAGGGCCGCTCACCTCGAATTTACCTTAGAAGCAGTCCGGCCATGAAACTCACCCGCCTTTCCCTAATCAGTATCGCCGGCTGCCTGACAGGCCTTTCCGCTATTTTTGTGGTGGGCAGCATCATGATCAGCCAGATGAGCGCGAAACAGGCAGAGATGCAGTCTCTCATGGCTCTGGGGAGCCGTATTGACAACTTCTCGACGGCCAGCGATAAGTTGCTGATCAGCCGGGCCTCGCCCCCGGCATGGCAGGCTTACAGAACCGAAGCTGCGGCCTTGAAGCAGACACTGGTGGAAAAACAGGACGAGTACCCGGATGCTCAGAGCGCGGGCCATCACATGGGTGAGATCATCGCATTGCTTGAAAACGTTTATGCCGAGGGTAGTGATCGCTTATTTCGAGACCGCGTCATTACCACTCAAGTGGCTGACCACGGAGCCGCCATCGACAGCGCTATGAGTGAAATAGTCGATCAGCAGCTGAGCACTATCAACAGCAACGTCAATTGGCTTGTCGGTGTTTTTGCCGTGACCACGCTGATATTCGGTCTTGGCTGCATGCTCTCCCTTACCCTGTTTTACAGGCGCATTCATGGACCCTTGCGGTCGCTTATCCGGACCGCGGCCAGAGTAGAAGAAGGAAATTCCCATATTCGCGCGCAACCCCAGGGTAGTGACGAATTCAGCGAGCTGGCACGCACTTTCAACCGCATGCTCGACCAACAGCAGAAGGATCAGGCCCGTCTGGAAGAACACGTCCGGCTGCTGGATATTGCCGGTGAAACGGCGCTCTTTGGTGGCTGGTGGGTCGACCTGCGCAACGATCATTGCTACTGGTCCGACATGGTAGCGGAGATCCATGGCCTGCCCCATGACTACAGTCCGTGCGTAGAGGACGGAATCAGTTTCTACGCGCCTGAACATCGGCAACGTATCCGTGAGTGCTGGTCCGCCTGCGTCGACGCTGGCACTCCCTACGACGAAGAGCTTCAGATCATTAACACCCAGGGACAACGGCGTTGGGTGCGAACCATCGGCGTGCCGGTTCACGATGATCTGGGCAAGATTGTGAGAGTTGAGGGATCATTTCAGGATATTACCCTCAGGCACGAGACGAGTGAAAAACTCCAGCACTCATTGAAGATGCGCTATGCCCTGATCGACTCTCTGCCAGCGCACATTGCGGTCATCGATAACGAAGGCAATATCTTCGACACCAATGATCAATGGCGACACTTCGGGATCGAAAATGCCATGGGTGATGAGTGTCTCGGCCTCGGCAGCAACTACCTTGCTGTCTGCCGTGACGCCAGCGGCGAGAACACCGAGGGCGCTAGCGAGTCCGAAGAAGGCCTGAAAGCGCTATTGAAAGGTGAGCGGGACACATTCGCGCTCGAATACCCCTGTCACTCCCCCACCCGGGAACGCTGGTTCCGCCTCATGGCAAGACGCCTGGAATCTGACGAAGGCGACGCTGTCCCTCTGGGCGCCGTGGTGATGCACATTGACATCACCGAACGCAAGCTTGCCGAAAGGCAACTGGAGAAGCTGGCCTACGAGGACCCCCTGACCGGCTTGCTGAACAGGCTGGGCTTCACCGCGGCCGTCAACGGTCACTTGCAGGGGCAAGGCTGGCACGCGCAGAGCCTCGTCGTAGTAATGGACATCAAGGGGCAGAGCAACATTAACGACGCTCACGGATATCACATCGGCGACAGGCTCCTCAACCAGATTGGCCAACGGCTCAGGGAAAGACTGGACAGCAGCCTGGTGGGCTGCATCAACGGCGATGCCTTCGTTTTCTTTTTGCACGGAATAGACTCAGACAAAACCGAGGATCAATGGCTTAACGCTCTGCTACATCAACCCTTCATGGTTGAAGATACCGCCATCGAGGTGTCTGCCCGTTTCGGTTTCACCTTACTTGGTGAAAAGCGGCGCAGCGCCGAAAGACTGCTGCACGAGGCCGAGCTGGCGCTTTTTGAGACGCGAAGTCGCGGCATTCGCGACTGGGGCCAGTACTCGCCCCGCCTGGATCAAGAGATTCATGAGCGTATCGAGTTAACCGGTGACCTGCAGCAGGCGCTCGCCGAGAACCAGCTCGAGCTGCACTTCCAGCCCAAGGTCAACCTGCAAAACGGGGAACTGATTGCCTGCGAAGCCCTTATGCGCTGGGTTCACCCCGAACGCGGCATGTTGTCGCCGGGCGTATTCATCCCTGTGGCCGAACAGAGTCAGCTTATCGGGCCGATGGGAGAATGGGTGCTGTTCGAGGCCTGCCGACAACTGCGTGAATGGCAGGATGCAAACCTGGAAGTGGTAAGCGTGGCCGTCAACGTGTCGATGGTCCAGTTCGAGCTGGGTGGCCTGGTCGACCAGGTACGCCACGCGATCGCGGTACACCGCATTGATCCGGGCAATCTGACATTGGAAATTACCGAGAGTGTCTTCGCACATCAGTCTGAGGTTTTGCTCAGTCAGATGAGAGAGTTACATGACCTCGGCGTGCGCCTCTCACTCGATGATTTCGGCACCGGCTACTCTTCGCTGCTCTATCTGCAGAGCTACCCCTTCGACGAGATCAAGATAGACATGGGGTTCGTCCGCAAGTTGCTGAACGACCCCTACAGTCAGCAAATCGTCACTGCCGTGCTTCGAATAGGCGCCGTGCTTGGTACCGAAACGGTGGCGGAGGGCATCGAGAGTATGGAAATTCGCGACATGCTGCTTGATATGGGCTGCCGTGTTGGTCAGGGCTACTATTACAGCATGCCGCTGGCCGCTGAAGACTTTCAATGGTTGCTGGAGAAGCGCTCAGCGCTTCCACTGGTCACTGTTTCATGACGGAGGATTGATGAAGCCTACACAAAGTGCGCAGGCAGACAGGGGTCTGGTCAAGCGAGCAACGGGTATCCGGAGTCTGGATATTGCCACGCGCGGGGGCCTTCCCGCCGGCGGAGCCACACTGATTATCGGCGAACCCGGTTGCGGCAAGACGATCCTGGGGTTGCAGATTCTGGCCGGCGCCCTGGCCCGCGGTGAGGGCGGTGTCTTCATGTCCTTTGAGGAGTCGAGTGACCAGATTCTGCGCAACACCGCCTCTTTTTCCTGGGGCAAGCAGCTGCATGACACCTCACGTTGCCAGGTGATCGACGCTCATGGCATGAAAGGCACCGAATTTTCCGGCTCCTTCGACATCGAAGGACTGCTTGCCATGCTCGAGGCTTGCGCCAACCAGGTCGAAGGTACCTGGATCATGCTTGATGGTATCGACCAGCTACTGCGTCACCAGCCGGACCAGGACCGGGCCATAGAACAGGTTGCCCAAATCAACGACTGGTGCGAGCAGAAAGGCTACACGCTGCTTTTAACCGGGAAGCACAGCGGCGACCGGCTCACCCGACCCGAACATCTCGCCGGCATTGAATTCATGCTGCCAACCATCTTTGTGCTTTCAAGCCGTCTGGTAGACGGGCGCCTGCATCGTCGCTTCCGTATCGCCAAGTATCGCGGCACCGAACACGACCCCGATGAACTGGCCGTTCTGATCGATAACGCCGGTATTCACCTGCCCTACGCCGACAGCCTTGGCGAAGCAGTGCCAGCGAACTCCGAGCGCGTTGGCACCGGTATCGCGCGCCTTGATGATGTATTGGGCGGCGGCCTTTATCGAGGTTCAACAACCCTGATTTCGGGACAGCCTGGCACTTCCAAGACCACCATTGCGGCTGCGTTTGCCGGGGAGGCCTGCCGGCGTGGTGAGCGTGCCCTTTTTGTCAGTTTCGATGAACTGGCGTCGCGAATTGTACGCAATGTGGCCTCAGTCGGTATCGATCTGCAGGGCCATATTGATAGCGATAGACTGGCGTTGCATAACCATACGTCCTGGCATTCGCTGGCAGAGCATCATTTCATGCTGCTTCAGCAGCGTATCGACGAGTTCAAACCGGATTGCCTGGTCATCGACCCCGCCTCAGCAATGCTCAAGGCGTCTTCAGCCCAGAGCCCGCAAATCGCTCTGGAGCGCCTTCTGGAAAGAACGCGACGGGAAGGCATTACCACCCTGCTGACCTCGCTTTCCTCCCACGACGATATGAATGATGAAGCAACGCTGGCTTCTGTCTCCACTCTCGCAGATACCTGGATCGTACTCCGCTACCAGATCCGCGGCGGCGAGCGGAACCGCTCGCTCTCCGTCGTCAAATCCAGGGGCACGGCGCACTCCAACCAGGTGCGCGAACTGGTTCTTACTTCAAAGGGTGTTGATCTGGCAGACGTTTACCAGTTCGGCACAGAAGTACTGATGGGTACCGCGCGGGCAGAGAAAGAGAGCGAGATGGAGGCCACCCGGCAGCGACAAAACAGGGAGCGTGAACAGCACCATCGCACCCTGAGGCGGCAAATCGACAAGGCGCAGCTTGAAATCAGTCAGCAGCAAGCCGAGCTGGAAAGACTTCGCGCAGAACTCGAGGATGAGTCAGCGTTCCAGGGAAGCAGTGACCTGGAATCGGCACAACACCATGAAAGCATTCGTCAGCGCCGGGAACCCGAGCACAAGATCAGCCGGGAAAAACAGGAGACACGCCGGGGAGATGATCAATGAACCAGGAAGGTAACAGCACAATTCCTCTGTCACAACGCCTTATCCTGTTCGTGACGGGTGATGCCCGGCGCACCGGGCGCGCGCGTTCGAACCTTGCAGCCGCTCTTGCTCAAACCGGCATGGATGGCTGGCCCCGTGAGATCGATCTGTTAAAGGAACCTACTCAGGCGATCGCCTTTGGCATGTTCGCCACTCCGGCACTGTTACTTGCCGATGAAACACGGGACCGGGCCGTGCTCTACGGGGATCTTTCTGATGAACGCACCCTGAGGCAATTTCTGGAAGCACTTTGAGGTGGTAACGGATCAACTCAACCACGCCCTGATCTCGGGGTTGACTCCGCCCTACCCTCTTGCGAATCTGCCGCAAAGAGCGTCCAATCTCCGCTTCACTGTTGCAGGACTCCCATAACAAAAATGAATGCTCTGGCCGAAGCCTTTCGACTTATCATCACGCTCGACGCGGATTTATTTGAAATTCTCTGGCTGTCCATTCGTGTCAGCCTGATCGCACTGGCGATTGCTGCCGTCATCAGTTTGCCTCTGGGCACCTGGTTGGCAATCACCAGATTTCCCGGACGGAAATTCTGCATCCTTTTGCTGAACGCCCTGATGGGCATGCCCCCGGTGGTGGTCGGGTTGTTGGTGTATCTGCTGCTGTCACGGTCCGGGCCGCTCGGCTGGATGGGTCTGCTGTACACGCCCACGGCGATGATCATCGCCCAGGTGGTGTTGATCACCCCGATCATTGCGGCGCTGTCGAATCAGGTTATTGAGAATCTTTACCAGGAGTACCGCGATACCTTTTATTCCATGGGAATCACCGGGCGCCGTGCGATCGTGGCCTATCTGGTGGATGCGCGTTATGCGCTGACCACCTGCATTCTGGCAGGCTTTGGCCGGGCCATCGCCGAGGTGGGCGCCGTCATCATCGTTGGCGGCAATATTGACCACCTCACCCGGGTCATGACCACCGCCATCGCCCTGGAAACCTCGAAGGGTAACCTGACCCTGGCCCTTGCTCTGGGTACGGTGTTGCTGGCGCTATCACTGTTGATCAATTCTCTGGTAATCGGCGTCCGTGAACATGCCGCGAAGCGCCAATATGCATAATTCAATACTGCCTGTGTGTGTCAGCCATCTCCGCCTGGTTAAAGGCGACAGGGCGGTGCTGGCCGATGTGAACCTGACGATTGATGAACCCGGCATTACAGTGATTATGGGCTCGAACGGCGCTGGCAAAACGTTACTGCTTCGTTGTTTGCACGGCCTGATCAAACCCGACCAGGGGCAGATTACGCTGGGGCAAATGGGGGTGTCCGACAGTCGCGAATATCAGGCCATGGTCTTTCAACATCCGGTATTGTTGCGCAGGACGGCTATCCAGAATCTGGCCTTTGCTGCCCCCGAGCTTGCCAGATCTGAGCCACAGCAATTGGTTCAGGCGCTGGAATCCGTTCACCTGGCTGATCGGGCTGACCAACCGGCTCGTATGCTGTCCGGTGGGGAGCAGCAGCGACTGGCGCTGGCGCGCGCGCTGTTGAGCAAGCCCTCTTTATTGTTGCTGGATGAAGCAACGGCCAGCCTCGATCCCGCGTCGATTCTGTTGATTGAATCCCTGGTCAAAGCTCAAAGCGCCCAGGGCACCAAGGTTATTCTGGTCAGCCACGACCAAGGTCAGGCTCGACGTCTGGCCGACGAAGTTGTATTTATATCCGATGGGCAGGTCACCGAGCAGAGTCCGGCGGATCAATTTTTTACAGCGCCACAAACCCCGGCGGCTAAAGCGTATCTGGCCGGTGAAATCCTGTATTAGAGGACGCATGTGAAGCACCTTATTATTTTCGTTGCCTTAATGTTCAGCGTGCAAGCGCTGGCAGACACCATCATCGTTCAATCCACCACCTCGACCCAGAACAGTGGCCTGTATGATTACCTGTTGCCACTGGTAAAAAGGGATACCGGTGTTCAAGTCAACATCGTGGCGGTGGGCACGGGACAGGCGATCAGCAATGCGAGGCGCTGTGATGGTGATATGCTGCTGGTGCATGCCAGGTCCGCGGAAGAAAAGTTTGTCGCTGACGGCTATGGTGAGTACCGCCGCGACCTGATGTACAACGACTTTGTTATCGTTGGCCCCGAGGCCGATCCGGCAAACGTGGCGTCCGCTGGCAACGTGACTGAAGCGCTGCGGCGCATTCAAAAGAGCGGTGTTAAATTTGCCTCACGCGGCGACGATTCCGGCACACACAAAAAAGAACGCTCATTGTGGCAGGCGGCCGATATCGATCCTGACGCCGGATCCGGTCAATGGTACCTTGAAACCGGCAGTGGCATGGGCGCAACCCTGAATACTGGCGTGGGCCTCGATGCCTATGTGTTGACCGACAGGGCCACCTGGATTGCATTTGCCAACAAACAGAACAGCACTATTGTCTTTGAGGGAAAGCCTGCCCTGTTCAACCAGTACGGTGTTATTCCCGTCAGTGCCGATAAGTGCCCCAACGTGAACCGGAGAGCAACTGAGGCCTTTGCCCAGTGGTTACTATCTGAAACCGGACAAGCCGCCATTGGCGCCTATCAGGTTGACGGCAAGCAGCTGTTTTTCCCGAATGCCGACTAGGTTATCCAGGCACAGGTTCGTTTATTTTCTGAACAGGCTATAACAAGAATCATGATGGCACCCCTGCTACCTAATCCGACCGACCCCCGTTTATCCCGCACCGTTGAGGGCGTTGATGAAAACGGTCAGTCGAAGTCGATCAGCGTGATTGAAGAGCGCCCCCTGACCATCTACCTGAACAGCCAGGAGATCGTTACGGCAATGACCATCGGCGACCACCCGGAATATCTCGCGCTCGGTTTTCTTCTCAACCAGGGAATGCTGCGGGAGACCGACCAGGTCACCGGAATTGATTTTGACGAAGAGCTGGAAGTTGCTGTGGTCCGCACCGCAGGTGTCACGAATGTAGAAGACAAACTGGAAAAGAAAACCCGCACGTCGGGCTGCGCCGTCGGGACTGTCTTTGGTGACATGATGGCCGGACTTGACGGGCTGCAACTGCCAGACACACCGGTACACACCAGTACATTTTACGACCTGTCCTATCAGATTAACCACACACCCAGCCTGTACATGGAAACAGGCGCCATTCACGGCACCGCACTGTGCCGGGGGCTTGAAGTACTGGCCTATATGGAAGATGTAGGACGCCATAACGCCGTCGACAAGATTGCAGGCTGGATGCACCTGAATGGCGTTTCAGCGGCCGATAAAATCCTTTATACCACCGGTCGTCTGACCTCCGAAATGGTGATCAAGACATCACTGATGGGCATCCCGACCCTGATCAGCCGGTCAGGTTTTACGGCCTGGGGCGTCGATATTGCCCAACAGGTAGGGCTGACACTGATCGGGCGGATGCGGGGCAAGAAGTTCACCTGCCTCAGTGGTCAACACCGCCTGGTGTTCGATCAGGACATGTCACAGGTTCCGGATGACGACAAGAAAATGCGCCGAAAAGGAGCCGCCCGTGACTGACTGCGCAGTGATTCTGGCGGGTGGCCAGGCAAACCGGATGGGTGGCGGCGACAAAGGCCGATTGTTGCTGGGCGATCAGTCATTGATCCAGCGGGTGATTGAACGGATTACGCCACAGGTGCATTCAGTCGTGTTAAACGCCAACGGGGACCTGAGTCGGTTCAAGGACCTGGGCCTGCCGGTTGTGGCCGATTCCATTGCCGATTTCCCGGGCCCTCTGGCTGGCGTCCTGGCGGGTATGGATTGGGCCGCCGAGCAGGGCCACGAATGGCTGATCAGCGTCGCGGCGGATACCCCATCCTTCCCTGTGAATCTGGTGGAAAGACTGGCTGAAGGCGACACCCCGGTGGTGTTAGCGGCTACGCCGGATCCGGAGCGCGGCCGGCTGCCACAGCCCACTTTTGGCCGTTGGCAGGTGGCGTTGCGGCATGATCTGAGAGCTGCCTTGAATGACGGCGTTCGCAAGATCCGCCAATGGACTCAGGCCAGCGGTGAGACCCTCGTATTGTTTGATGAGGACGATTTTTTCAACATTAACACGCCGGAAGATCTGGCGTGGGCGGAGCAACACCTGAAGTGAATGTTATTGGCATCGTAGGCTGGAAAAACTGTGGCAAAACCACCCTGGCCAGCGCACTGATTCGTGAACTGTCCAGCCGGGGTTTAATCGTCAGCTCGGTAAAGCACGCCCATCACAGGGTGGATGTGGATCAGCCCGGCACCGACAGTTTCCATCATCGTGACGCTGGCGCCCGGGAAGTTATTCTGGCGGGCGGCCAGCGCTTTGCCATCATGCACGAATTGCGTGGCGCCGCCGAGCCGACACTGGATGAGTTGCTCACCCGCCTCGGCCCCTGCGACTGGGCAGTGGTTGAAGGTTTTAAATCGCATCCACACCCCAAGATTGAAGTACACAGGCAAGCGTGCCCACAGGCACCCCTTTACCCGGACGATGCCAGCGTCATTGCCGTGGTGACCGACTATGCATCGGATTTCGCCGGCCCCGGCTTTGATTCCACCGATGTTCCCGGAATAGCCGACTTTATTCTGAGCTCAAGAAAGCCATTAGCCCGAGAGGATCATGAAAGCACTTCGTAACGACTGTTTCGCCCTGCCCCCCGGGGTGAACTGGACGCCGGTGGAGGAAGCCCTGGAGCGGTTACGTTCACGCCTGCATCCCGTGGTGGACGTAGACCGCGCCGTTCCGCTGTCAAAGGTGAACGGCAGGATACTGGCGAGCGACGTTTACGCGCCCCGCGCTCACCCGCCAAGCAGTAATTCTGCGGTTGATGGCTATGCGCTCGCAGGACCAGTCACTGAGGCCCCCTGCACCCTTCCTCTGGTTGATGGGCGCAGCGCCGCCGGCGAACCCTATACTGGCCACGTGCCCGAGCGGCACGCTATCCGTATCCTGACCGGCGCAGTGATACCGGCAGGTACCGACACAGTGGTCCTGGAAGAAGATTGCGAGATCACCGACGGGCAGCTAGTTCTGAACGGCACCCTGAAAGCCGGAGCCAACGCCCGCAAAGCCGGAGAGGACATCAAGGCCGACGACCGGATCCTCACGGCAGCTACCCGCCTGACCCCCACCCAGATTTCAGTCCTTGCCAGTGTCGGCGTCGAATCTGTGGATGTTTATCAGCCGCTGCGTGTGGGCGTGCTGTCCACCGGTGATGAAGTGAAACCTGTCGGCTCGGTCGTGACGGACTGGCAGATTTACGATGCCAATCGCCCCATGTTGAGCGCTCTGGTTGACCAGCTTGGCTATCAGTTGGTGGATCTGGGCCACGTGCTGGACCGGGCCGAAGATGTCAAAGCAGCGCTGGAAAGGGGGGCGGCAC
>Ga0136557_1000324_pt1 | contig 37934 bp, 29 predicted proteins | sample AntRauTorckE6832_FD_104796 | JGI IMG/M metagenome (GOLD analysis project Ga0136557, IMG submission 104796) | Saline lake microbial communities from Rauer Islands, Antarctica - Metagenome Torckler E6 #832 | ecosystem: Environmental > Aquatic > Non-marine Saline and Alkaline > Saline | place...
CTTTGTTTCAGATATTACTTTGGGAGGAACAGATATATCAAAACGTTTTTTAATAAATTTTGAAAGTTCAGATGCAAAACCTGATGAATTAAGATTCATCTCTTTTACAATAATGTCTCTTTTTTCCTTAACAGGGTAGAGCATTGTTCTGTATTTTTTTGGAAGAGCTTTGAGAATCGCCTCAGTTTTTTCTTTTAAAAGTCCTGGTATTGCTGTTTCAAGATCGGAATGTGAAAGATGGGGAGTTTTGTTTACAGGAACTGAAACTGTAACCCCGTCATTTTCTTCTCCGGGGCTGAAACTGTATTTTAACCTGAAATTTTCATCTCCAAGCTTTATTTTGTCAGGGTATTTTTCTATTACCTCTTTTTCCGGGTCATAATTCATAAGATCTTCTTTTTTCATAATAAGAAAATCATCACCTTTTTTTCTTATTATATTACTTAAAGTTCTTACATCAGAAACATCTGGGAGCATTTTTTCATAAAAATCTGTCATTTCAGAATCAGAAACAAGAATATCTCTTTTCCTGAGCCTGTCTTCCATATCTTTAATTTTATTAACGGTTTTTTGATTTTCTCTTATAAATCTGAAATTCTCTTTAACTTCTCCCGGAACAAGAGCCTGGGTATAAAATATTTTTGCCGCTTCTTCCTTGTTTACATCTTTGTATGAGACTTTTTCTCCCCTTTTTAGGATAAGTCCGTATAAAGAAGTCTGGGAATATGCAACAACTCTGCCTTCATTTTTTTCATAGTGAGGGTCATAAAAAGTTTTTCGGCAAAGATCTCCTGCTGTAGCGGAAATCCATTCAGGGGCGACCATTGCAGCTGTTCTTGCAAAAAGCCTTGATGTTTCAACAATTTCTGCTGCAACAATCCATTCAGGAGGTTTTTTAAAAAGCCCGGATCCGGGAAAGAGCATGATCTCTCTGTTTTTTGATCCCTTGTAAAATTTTTTTTCTGTATGAACAGCTATATTAGACAGGTAGCCACTTAGTATAGACTTATGCACAGCCTCATAAAGAGGGCCGGTTTCAGAGTTTTTGTCTCCTGCAACCGGAGGTTTTTCCTTAAGGTTTTTTATACCTTCATCTTCAAGAATATCTTTTATCTGTGAATATAAATCTCTCCATTCCTTAAGTCTTCTGAAAGATAAATAATATTTTTTGGAAAATCTTCCTGTTGCACCTGTTGTAAGCTTTCCTTGATTTTCTTTGTTAAATCGTGTCCAGATATTTAAAAGAGTTATGAAATCTGAATAAGGATCTTTAAATATTTTCTGGGCAAAGATTGCTTTTTCTTTTTTATCTTCAGGGAGTTCTCTTGGGTCGCTTGCTGTTATTCCTGAAACAACTGCTGCAGATTCCTCAAGACACCCGAGTTCAGAAGCTTTTATAAGCATTCTTGAAAGTTTCGGGTCAAGCGGGACTTTAGACATTTGTAAGCCTGTTTCTGTAAGATCATAAACCCCTTTATTTTTTGTTTCTTTTACAGCTCCAAGTTCAGTTAAAAGATTGTACCCGTCATTTATATTTTTTGTTTCAGGCCTGTCTATAAAAGGGAAATTTTTTATATCCCCAAGTTTTAAAGCTGTCATTTTAAGCAGAACATCAGCAAGGTTTGATCTTAATATTTCCGGAAGAGTGAATTTTGGTCTGCTTTCATAATCTTCTTCTGAATAAAGCCTTATACAGATCCCGTTTGATACACGCCCGCATCTTCCTTTTCTTTGATCAGCACTGCTTTTGGAGACAGGACTTACAGGAAGTGAGGTTGTCCTTGAAGAAGGTATATAATGGGGTATTCTTGCAAGCCCCGTATCTATTACATATTTTATACCCGGAATTGTAATCGAAGTTTCTGCAACATTTGTTGCAACCACAATTTTTCTGCCTGAAACAGGTTTAAATACTTTTTGCTGGAGATGGGAAGGAAGTCTTGCATAAAGCGGCATTATTTCGGCTTTTTCATCAACTCTGCCCCTTAGCTTTTCAATTGTTTCTGTTATATCGTTTTCTGTAGGCATAAATATTAATGTATCACCGTTTTGTTCGTTTTTGATCAGGTCAAAAGCGTTTGCAGCAAGAGATGCAAGATCTGTTTCTTCATTTTCTTCTTCTTGTTCCGGGGGCATATATATTGTTTCAACAGGATACATTCTTCCTGAAACTTCGATTACAGGGGCATTGTCAAAAACTTTTGAAAATTTTTCAGTATCAATGGTTGCAGAGGTTATTATAAGCTTGAGATCTTTTCTTTTTTTTACAAGCTGTAAAAGGAATCCAAGTATAAAATCTATGTTGAGGCTTCTTTCATGGGCCTCATCTACAATAATTGTATCATAGGAATTTAAGAATCTGTCTGAGAGTGTTTCCGCAAGCAGTATTCCGTCTGTCATTATTTTTATAACAGTATTTTTACCAGTAACTTCATTAAATCTTACTTTGTATCCTGCGGTTTCCCCGGTATTTTGTCTAAGTTCTTCACTTATTCTCTGGGCAACAGATACAGCTGCTATTCTTCTTGGCTGAGTGCATGCAATATCTCCTTTAATACCAAGGCCTGCCTCAAGGCAGAGCTTCGGGATCTGGGTCGTTTTTCCGGAGCCTGTTTCTCCTGCTATAATAACAACCTGGTTATTTTTAATTGTTTCAATTATTTCATCTTTTTTTGAGTTTATAGGAAGGTTTTCATCAAACTCAGGTAAAGGAATAGATTTTTTTCTCTGCTCAAGTTTTTTAACAGCCTTATCAAATTCGTCTTTTATAGTGCTGACTTTTTTTGAATTGTTTTTGTCAGATCTTTTCTGAAGTTTTCTGATCTTTTTTCTTATAGATATTCTGTCTTTATTTATAAGCTTTTTGCTTTGAGCATATAATTTTGATAAGTTGATTTCAGTCATGGTTAGTTATTTATCTTTAAAGTTAATAATTATATTTGTAAAACCTGATTTTATAACATAGTTAGTAATAGACCTAAAACCAGATTTTTTGTTCATTTTAAAATAAAAGTTTATCAGTAGTAAAACTTTGATTTTTTTTATCAATTTGCACTTAAAAGGGGTTTTAGATAAATGACCGTCATGGAGTGATTAATGGAAAATCAGGTAAGTAAGGACGTCGGGCCGGGCGATCCGGTTGAAATCGGAAAAGGGGTTTACTGGGTCGGTTTTTATGAGAATTTTGCAGGTATAAACTGCAATCCCTATCTTATTACTGAAGGTGATGAATCTGTATTGATAGATGGTGGAAGCAGGCCGGAGTTCCCCTCTGTTATGATGAAAATTCTTAAAACAGGTATATCTCCGGAAAATATTAAGAGTTTGATTTATCAGCATTATGATCCTGATTTGTGCGGAAGCATACCCCATCTTGAACATATAATTGGCAGTGAAAAACTCAAAATTATTTCCAATGCGGAAAATATGATGTTTATAAGACATTACGGAGGAAGATCAGAAACTGTATCTCTTAAAGAACTCAATTATAAATACAGATTCAGCTCAGGCAGAACTCTTGAGTTTTTTAATACTCCATATGCTCATTCAGAAGGAAGTTTTGTAACTTTTGATACAGAAACAAAGATACTTTTCACAAGCGATTTATTCGGAAGTTACGGTAACCAGAAAAGTCTTTACCTTGCTATGGATGAAAAATGTTTTGAATGCACAGAAAAAAAGGCGATCTGCCCTGAAACTAAAAAAAAATGCCATTTAATTGATACAGAACTGTTTCATAAAAAAGTAATGACTTCCGAAAGGTCATTAAGGTATGCTCTTGAAGTTATATCCTCTATACCTTTTGATATAATAGCTCCTCAGCACGGAAGTATAATAAACGACTTTAAATCTGCAGTGTTGGTTATTAAAGCCCTGAGTCAGCTTAAGGATGTCGGAATTGATGCCTCTCTTAAGGGTCTTCTTTACAAAGATATTGGTGATATTTCACCTATACTGAAAAGAGCAGGGGAGGTTGACTAATGAGTAAATACAGTTTTTCAGACAGTTCTGATTTTTTTGAAATAACAGCTAAACTTGAAGACGAAAAAATAAATTCGAACCTGCTAAAAAAACTTGTAAAAGATTATGCTTATCAGGAAAGAAAGCTTAAAGAAACTCTTAGCCAGAAAAATTATATTCTCGGAGTAGCTGCCCATGATATAAGAAATCCTCTTGTATCCATAAGAGGTTTTGCAGATCTTTTAAAAGACGGAGACACAGGTGAACTCAATGAAATCCAGCAGGAATTCATATCTCTTATATCCTCTACATCAGATGAACTTCTTGAACTTTTGAATAATCTTCTCGATTTTACTGCTGTTTCAGGTGGGAAAGTAGGTTTGACTAAAGAAAAAACAGATTTTGTATCCTTAGTCGAAAAAAAAGTTGAATTAATGAGTTATACTGCTGCTAAAAAGGATATGAGTATAAAGCTTGAAAATAAACCAGGCAATAGATTACATTTTTTTGACAGAGGAAAGATAGCACAGGTTGTCGAGAACCTTTTGAGTAATGCAGTAAAATATTCTTTTATCGGTTCAGAAATAAAAGTTTTTATTTTTTTTGAAAACAGTTCTTTAAGTTTGGAAGTTGAAGATAATGGACCCGGAATTCCAAAAGGTGAAGAAAAAGAGCTTTTTGGAGAATTTAAAAAATTAAATGTTGCTTCTACCGGAGGGGAAAAGAGTACAGGTCTTGGGCTTGCAATATCAAAAAGAATTATTGAAGCTCATGAAGGAAAAATTTTCGGCAGAAATAAGCAGGATGAAAAAGGGGCTGTTTTCGGATTTCAAATACCTTCGGAGGTTGAATAATGAGTAATATTAAATGTATTGTTGTCGATGATGAACACCATATCAGAGTGTTTTTAAAATCAGTTTTAAAGCTTGCGGATATTGAAGTTGCCGGAGAAGCTTCAAATGGTGAAGAAGGGGTGAGATTGTTCAAACAGCTTGAACCGGATCTGGTTTTAATGGATATAAATATGCCTTTAAAAACAGGAGAAGAGGCACTAATGGAAATCAAAGCTTTTAATCCTGAATCTATGGTTATTATGCTGACCTCTGTTGCAGATTCTGAAACAGTAAAAAAATGTATTGCCGCAGGTGCTGACTCTTATTTAAGAAAAGACACTCCTTTGCCTGAGCTGAAAAAAATATTCAGGGAAATTAGAGAAGAATATCTGGAGGAGAGATGAAAAAATTCGACCTGAAAAAGCTTTATGAGGAAATTAAAAAAGATGAAAAAGTAGCTGAAAAAAGTGAAGTCAAAAGGCTTTCACAGTCACAGATAAGAAAAATGCTTTCTGAACTTGGAAACAAGGAGTCGAAAAATGAAAAACAATAAGTTTTTAGATCTTATTGTGGAAAAAGGTTTTCTTACTGAGGAGGACAGAAAAAATCTGGAAGAAAAAACAGAAAATGATCATTTTAGGCTTCTTCTTTATCTCAAAGAAGGCGGGGTTGCACCCAAAACTGTTCTTGGAAGATTATGGGGCGATTCTTTGGGGTATGCATATGTAGACCTTGTTAAAACTTTTTTTCAGCAGGAAGCTGTTAGTCTTATTCCAAGAGAATATGCAGTAAAATATAATGTGATACCTATATATAAATTTGGTAATGCAGTTACTGTGGCTACTTCAAAACCTCAGAATTCTGATCTTATAAAGTCTTTATCAATGGTTGCAAAAATTGATATAAGTCCGGTTTTTTCTTTTCCAGGAGATATTGAGGATGCAGTAAAAATTCAGTACCAGTCCAAAGAAAGTATTGATGAACTTATAAGCAGAGTATCAGAAAATTCTTTGTTCAAAGCAACATCCAAAATTACAGAAGAACAGCTTAAAAAAATATCAGGTGACAAGGCTGTTGTTAATTTTACTGATGCTATAATTCTTCTTGGTATAAAAGAAAGGGCAACTGATATTCATATCGATCCTGCTGAAGAGCTGGTTAATGTAAGATTTCGTATAGACGGAGTTCTCCAGGTACGCTTAAAGCTTGATTCCTTGCTTCTCAGGCCTTTTTTATCGCGTCTTAAGATAATGGCTGGACTTGATATTACAGAGAGAAGAAGACCCCAGGACGGAAGAATAAACTTAAAGCTCAAAAACCGCAGCATTGATATAAGATTTGCATCTGTTCCTTCTCTGCATGGTGAAAAGATAACACTGAGACTTCTGGGACAGCTTGCAGTAAGAGATATACCAGGTCTTGATGACCTTGGATTTTCGTACTCAACATACAAAGCTATTCAAACTGTTTCTTCTTCTCCAAATGGTATTTTTCTTGTTACAGGACCCACAGGTTCAGGGAAAACAACAACTCTTTTTTCCGTTTTAAAAAGAATAAACAATGAAGGGATTAATATTTTAACTGTTGAAGATCCGGTTGAGTATATGATTGACGGAGTTAACCAGGTTCAGGTTAATTCAGCTCTTGATCTTGGCTTTGCAAAAGCATTAAGGTCATTTTTAAGACAGGATCCAGATGTTATACTTGTCGGTGAAATAAGAGATTATGAGACAGCAGCAATAGCATCTCAGGCAGCACTTACAGGCCATCTTGTTCTGGCAACTCTTCACAGCAACAATGCTGTTCAGGCAACTACAAGGCTTATTGATATAGGAGTCAAGCCGTTTATAGTTTCTCCTGCTCTTTTGGGAGTAATGTCCCAAAGACTTGTAAGGCAGATTTGTGAAAACTGCAAAACTCCTTATAAGCTTACCGACTCAGAAGCTGATGAATTGTTTATCCGTGAAAGTAATGAAGATGTTTTTTTCTACAGAGGAAAAGGGTGTTCTTTATGTAATTTTACCGGGTATTCCGGAAGAACGGCTGTGCATGAGATATTTACCGTGGACAATGAAATAAGGGATATAATCTCATCGGGCGGCTCTGTTGTAGAGATTGAAGAAGCCGCATATAAAAAAGGTTTCAGGGATATGTTTCATGACGGAATAAAAAAAGTTTTAAGAGGGATTACTACTATAGAAGAAGTAGAAAGAGTAATGGGCAGGGTCAAGCCAGAAGAAGATATTTAGAGTCTGGCCTAAAAAAGTAGTTCGGCTGATTAAAATTTAATATTTTTGAAAATTTCTTATTTCATATAATTGAAGCTGATGTATGAATTTGCCAAGATCTTCTTCCTGATTTCTTTCCCAGTCTGCAAATTCACATCCTATAAGAATATACCTCGGGTTAAATTTTTTATTAATTCTTACTATTTTTATTTTGTTAAATACTTTTTTTAATACAGGCTCAGATTCTTCATCTTCACCCGGTTCCTTGAGGATAAGTCCTATCTTTGCTTTATCACCGGTTTCCAGTTTTATAAGAGGGTTCTTGTTTTTGTCGGCAACATTTGGAACAAGCAAACCAATTCCGGATAAAGATATATCAAAAATTTTAAAATGTTTTCCTGATAAAAATTCTTCATTTTTATATAATAGCTTGGCAATTATGGAATAAATTTTATTTGGCCTTATTCTGAAAGCGGAACGTATATTAACCTGATGAAGCTTGTTGCTGTATGTTACTCTTATTGCCTGTTCCTTTTGTTCTCTGTTGAGCCTGTAGTCATCAATAAACTCTTTGATTTCACATCTTGCCCCAATTCGTATTTTATCGTTTTTCGGCTCTGATTTAAGAGTGGTGATATGCATGGTTTCATATGAAAACGCATGGCTTATAAAAGGTTTTGTCTGGGAAATAATCAATTCTTTTTTGCCCGGGTCAGAATCAAATATCATTGAGTGTCTTGAAACCGGAGACAACGAGTTAATGTTGAACACAATGTCAATATTTTGTCCGGGTATAAAAATATCTTCTGCTTTATAATCCATAGCCGCAATCAGTTTAGTGTTTATATTTTAAAATTTGTAACACAGGGGCAAAGATTTTCAAAGTATTTAGTTTGTCTGATAGTGTATATAAAATGCCTGAAAAAATCAGGCATTAATATTAGCTGCTTACCAAAGCGGCTTCAGACCGACAGATTTTTTTACTTCATCGAGAACTGGAACAGCTATATCTCTTGCTTTTAATGCACCTTTTTTTAAAATATCTTCTACTTCTCCGGGATTTGAAACAAGGTAGTCATACTCTTTTCTTGCTGAAGATAAATGATCGTTTAAAAGCTCGAAAAGAGTTTTTTTCATTTCTCCCCAGCCTATGCCTTTTTTGTATTTTTCTTCAACAGTTTTTACTTCTGAATCAGAAGCAAAGGCTGAATATATCTCAAATAGAGTACAGTCATTTGTGTTTTTAGGTGCTTCAGGAGGAAGAGAGTTGGTAGTAATTTTATTTATTGATTTTTTAAGTTTTTTTTCAGAACAGAACAAAGGTATTGTATTATGGTAACTTTTACTCATTTTCCTGCCGTCAAGACCTTTTAATATTGCAGAGTTTTCATCGGTCTGAGCTTCAGGAAGAACAAAAAGATTTTTATATGTGTGGTTAAATCTTGAAGCAATATCTCTTGCCATTTCAATGTGCTGGATCTGATCTTTTCCAACAGGGACTTTGTTTGCGTTAAACATTAAAATATCTGCGGCCATTAAAACAGGATAGCTGAAAAGTCCCATTGTAATACCTTTGTCAGGGTCATTTGCCTGATCTTCAGTGTTCTGGGCAACTGCTGCCTTGTAAGCGTGGGCCCGGTTCATAAGCCCTTTTGCTGTAAGACAGCTTAATATCCATGTAAGTTGGGGGATCTCAGGAATATCAGACTGTCTGTAGAAAAATGAGTTGTCTGTATCAAGTCCGAGTGCAAGCCAGGTTGCTGCAACCTCCAGGCTTGATTTGTGGATCTCTTCAGGTTTACTGTTTTTAATCAGAGCGTGGAGATCTGCAAGAAAGTAGAATGTTTCATTTTTTGTATCCTTGCTTGCATCGATTGCAGGTTTTATTGCACCTGCGTAGTTGCCCAGATGAGGTGTTCCTGTTGTTGTAATACCTGTTAAAATTCTTTTTTTATTCATTATAATTAAGTCCCGGCTTTTTTGTTTTGATAAATGAGCATGAATCAAGGCTTTTTTATTCAGCACAAAGGTTTACAAATATCTTTTTACAAAGTCAATCTCATCTTTGTATGTTTTTATTTTTCCGTCGAGTTTCATTTCTAAAATTTTATTGAAAATTTCGCCGAATAAAGGCCCGGGTTTAAACCCCATTTTTTTCAGATCTTCTCCGGTTGTCTCAGGTGTTGTTTTTTTAAGATCTGTAAAATAGAAAACCACATTGTTTTTTATGCGTGTATCTGTTGTTATTGAAAGAAGATATAAAATAGATTCAGTTGAAAGTTCAGAAAGTTTAAAATAAATTTGGCTGTTTTTAATGCCTTGTTCTTTTTTCATCCACTTTACAATAAGAGCTGCTTCATATTTTTCTTTGGTAAATACCAGCTTTTTTTTAGGCGGAATCTGGAATTTAGAGCATATTTCTTCACTGACCGGCTGATGGCAGTTATGGAGAATGCAAAGTAAAAAGACTTTCCATCTTTGGAAAAACGCATTTTTTTCATTCATCGAAAACCAGTTTATAACTTTCTGGGCTGAATATATAATTTCAATTATTCTTTCAGAAATTATAAGTTTTTTATGAATGGCAGCAAAAAGGCTGAATTCTTCAAGTCTTTCTATTGCAGGCACAGGATCTTCTTCCATAAGAATATATTTTAGTTCTGTAAACACCCTTGGACCGCTGAGCCTTTTAAAAAACTCCATATCAATGGCATTTTTTATGAGTTTTTCAGTGAATTTACCAATTTTAAAATCAAATCTTTTTTCAAATCTTATAGCTCTGAATATTCTTGTGGGGTCTTCAACAAAGGAGAGATTGTGAATAACTCTTATAACTTTGTCTTTTAAATCTTTTTGTCCGAAAAAATAATCTATGAGTGTTCCAAATGAAGAAGTGTTAAGCGCAACAGCAAGAGTATTTATTGTGAAATCACGTCTGTAAAGATCGAGTTTGAGCGAGCTCATTTCAACTTCAGGAAGGGCTGCAGGAGAAGAGTAAAACTCTGTTCTTGCAGTAGCTACATCTATTTTAAGTCCTGATTTCAGAGTTATTACTGCAGTTTTGAATTTTGAATGAGAGCTTATTCTTGCACCAAGTCTATCTGCAAGCTCACCGGCAAACTCTATGCCGTTTCCTTCAACAACTATATCTATGTCAAAATCGTTTTTACCTGTGCGGAGCAGAATATCCCTTACAAAACCACCAACAACAAAAGCATTTAATCCCGATTTATCTGCAGTTTCTCCTATAACAGCAAGCAAATTTGTTATATTTTCAGGAAGTCTTTCCTTTAAAATATTTGATATATTTCTTTTTCCGGGTGAAATTGAACTTAAACTTGAATCTTTTATAAAAGGACCGTTTCTGAAGTTTTTAACAATGTGATGCAAAAGATCTGTTCTTGTAACAACTCCGGAAAGTTTTCCAAAAGAGTTTTTTACCGGCAGAACTCTTTGTCTGTTGACAATTATTTTTTCCTCTATTTCAGAAATCGGAGCGTTTTCATCAACTGCTGTAAAATCGGTTGTCATATATTCTTTGACAGAGATTTTGTTTATAAAGTGTGATTTAGCTTTTTCAACCAGCTGTCTTGATATAATTCCCTGAACATTATTGTCTTCATCAACAACAAGAAGGGCATTAATATTGTATTTTGTAAGAATAACAGATGCGTCATCAATTGTTTTTTCATAACCTATTGTTACAGGAGGTGAAGACATTAAATCTTTTGCATTGAAATTTGCTTTTAAATATCTTTTTATTTCAAATAAAAGCCGGTCTTTGAGCTGTGCAAGAGTAATCCCTTTTATAGTTGCCGAGCCTGCAAAAGCATGGCCTCCGCCTTCGAGCGGGTGCATGATTTTGCCTATATTGATCTCGGGAGAATTGCTTCTTGCCACAAGAAATATTTTCCCTTCCATTCTTGCTGCAACAAAAAGAGCGTCACATGCTTCCATTTTATTGAGTTTATGTGTAAGAAAGCCGAGATCAGGTATAAACTTATCCCTTGAGACTGAAGAAACAAGGATGTTTAAATTGTTAATACTGTAGAATTCAGAACTTTCAACCATATCGTTTAGAAGGGTAAGCTGGTCAGGAGATATCTCTTTTGATAAAATATTTGAAACAGTTTCTGTATCTGCTCCCATATCCCTTAAATACCCTGCTGCTTTAAAATCTTTACCTGTAGTTGAATCAAAACTGAAGGAATTTGTATCCTCATAAATTCCAAGACTTAAAACAGTTGCTTCCTCAGGAGTTATATGGATATTTTTTTTGATCAGGAGGTCAGTCATTATTGTTGCTGTTGCTCCTGTTTTATCATAAATATCTGTATCCCCTTTTATATCAGAGTCAGTTCGTTCATGATGGTCATAGATATCTATACTGATATTTTCCAGGTCAATAATGTTTCCCAGTTCTCCAAGCCTTGTTTTCTGTCTTGTGTCTACAAGAACAAGTTTTTCAATTTCATATTTTTCAATATCCTTCAAAGGGATCATGTCAAACAGATAGCTTAAAGACTGGATAAAAAAACGGCGTAAAATTTTTTCACCTTCGTGATGAAAAACTATTTTTGAATCAGGGTAGAGTTTATGTGCGGCAAGCATTGATGCAAGGCCATCAAGATCTGCATTTATATGAGTTGCTATAAGAGTAATACTTTTCTTTTCCAAAATTTATATCCCAAAAAATATATAAAAGAAAAAAATTTGTATATTTAGTACTTGGTCGAAAACGAGAATTTTTTGTTCAGTTACGTTTGATGAAAAATTTAACCACAGGAATACAGGGATTTTTGAGGATTAAATTTTGATTCTAACGCAAAATCGGGACAAAAGGCAGTTTCGATCAGCAACTATTTATAAAATACAAAAAAAATTATCTTTTATGAGCTAAGCAAAAAATTTAGTTTAAACTCGTTTAGTGTATTAAAAGATATTTAAATATAAGATTTAAAATTCTGTCATACAGGCAGATTCAGGTCAATCAGTAATAAAAAATAAAAAAAGGTCAGATAAAACACATTGATGTGGAAAACCTTTCTTCCTTATCTGCTGTTAGCCTCTCAAAGCCTGATTTTTCCATAAAATCAACAGCTTCTTTGATATCTTGATCAAAAACAAAAGTAAAAATTTCATCCTGTTTTTTTATTAAAAGATCATCACCTACAGGCATACACATCCCTTTTTTCATACACGCAGCATAAAACATAACATCGGGAGCATCCGAGGCAAGTTTTGTTATTTTTATTTCATTTTCTTTGGAATATTTCCATATCTGGAGCCTTACCTGTTGTTTTTTAAATCTTGATGACCACAAGTTTATATCAGTGGCAGAACCGAACGCAACTTTTGTGTTTTTCTGATGAATCATTTTTTCTGAAAGAGAATTGCTGTTTTTTTTAAGAGCAGAGTAGAGCTCTATATTTTTCACATGACTTTTGACATTTTGGATAAAAACGTAATTTACTTCTTCGTTTTCTGTAAGAGCCATTGTACCGAGCCTTATATCAATTTCTGCTCTCATCAGATATCTCGATTCAAGACCGTTTCCGTAAATTACTCTGGTGCAGTCCTGTTCTGCTGCGCGGCAGTGATCAATGTTGGAATCTATACAGACAACCTCCTGGCCTGATTCTTTTAAAATTTTTGCAATGCTTCTTGCCACTTCGTTTGCCCCAAGCAGAACCCACCCTACTCTGGATGGTCTTTTAAGCCCTAAAAATCCTGCGGCATAACCTCCTGTAAGACCTGCTGTGAGTACAGTAGCTGTTATAACAAGAAAAACCAGGGCTCTTAATTCAATTCCTCCGTCAAGGCCTTTATGTTCCATCTCTGCTGCAAAAAAAGATGCTACTGCCGCAGCTACTATACCTCTTGGCCCTATCCATGAAATAAATATTTTTTCTTTTAAATTAAACCCGGTAAAGACGGTGCCTGAAAATACTGCTGCAGGCCTTATAAGAAATATAAGAATGAGAACTGTTAAAACACCGGGGATTCCAAGGTTTATAACCTGTTCAAGCCTTACATCCGCTGCAAGAAGAACAAAAAGCATTCCTATAAGCATAATAGTAAGTTCTTCTTTAAACTCTATGAGGTCTTCAAGTACGTGGGTGCTGAAGTTTCCTGTTACAATTCCAGCTATTGTTACAGCTGCAAGTCCGCTTTCGGATAAAACAGCATTGGTACCCTGAAAAAGTGCAAGTATAATACATAAAATAAAAATATTTTCCATACCCTCGGGTATAAGTTTTTTATTTCTGAATATATAAACTATTATAAAGCCTGTAACAGCTCCTGCTACTGCTCCAAGTCCTATTCTTGAAGCAATGTCTACAGCCCATACAAAAGGAGTGCCTGTAAATTCGCTCAGAGCTGCTTCAAATGCTACTGCGGCAACAACGGCTCCAATGGCATCAATTATAACACCCTCAGCTTCAAGCACGGTTGCTATAGGTCTTTTTACATTTATTCTTTTTAAAAGAGGGTTTATAACTGTAGGCCCGGTTACCATAACAAGAGTTCCGAAAAGGATTGACGACTGCCACGGCCACTCCATTATGTATCTGGCAGCAAGGCTTCCTCCGGCAACAGTTATTATGCTCCCGGAAACAATGAGAAATAGAATAGGTTTTTGTTCTTTTTTCAGTCTGGAGAATTTAAGATTCATCCCTCCTTCAAATAAAATAACAGCTACAGCAAAACCTGTAAGCACAGTAAGTGCATTTCCGAGTGACTCGGGTCTTATGAATCCAAGAATATCCGGGCCTAAAATTACTCCTGATAAAAGAAGAATAACAATTCCGGGGATTTTGATGTGATGAGCAATAATCTGACATATAATGCCTGCAGCCAGCGCAAATGCAATAGTAAGACTTGGATTATAAAAAACTGAAAAGTCCATAAGTTCTCCGGATTTGTATTTGATTAGTTGTTAAACCAAAATTTGACTTTTTAGATAAATATTAATTAATAATTTTAATCTTTACTGGTATAACGAAAAAGATTAAAAAAATGAAGATAATAATAGTTTTTATAAACAAAAATCTTAATTTGTGCGATAATTAAAAACTAAAAAAATTGATATTATTCAAAGGACTTGATTGATTCTTAAACCAAAAACTGGTTTGTTTTATCTGCCGGACAAAAACTGATAAAAATTTAAGTCCTGCTAATTTCCTGATTTTAAGATAAAGTTTTAATATCTTATAAAAATATATTTTAAAAATATGGAATGCTTAATCATTAAGGGTGTAAAAATTTGTTTTATAACCGTTAAATTTCTTATTTTGTTTTATTATATCAAACAATTTGAAGAATTAAATTAAGGAGCTGCTGATGCCTCTATATGTCTGGAAAGGTAAGAACAGAAAAAACAGAACAATAAAAGGAGAAATGGACGCCCCCTCAGAAGATGCTGTCCGTTCAAGACTTTTAAAACAGAGAATAACGCCTAAAAGTGTAAAGCCCAAACCGAAGGATCTTTTTGAAAATGTCGGATTTCTTCAGCCCAAGGTCGAAACAAAGGATATTATTGTTTTCTGCAGACAGTTTTCAACTATGATAGATGCAGGACTCCCTGTGGTCCAATGTCTCGAGATTCTTTCATCACAGCAGGAGAATCCGACTTTTAAAAAAGTGCTTACAGATGTAAGGTTCTCTGTTGAAGGAGGAGAAACCCTTGCCAATTCCATGAAAAAACACCCCCAGGTTTTTAACAGTCTTTTTGTAAATATGGTTGCAGCTGGTGAAGCCGGTGGTATTCTTGATGAAATTCTAAGAAGAGTCTCTGCATACATGGAAAAGAATGCAAAGCTAAAGGCTCAGGTCAAGGGTGCGATGACCTACCCTCTTGTGACAATAGCTATAGCAATAATTGTTGTAGCTGTAATCCTTGTTTTTGTTATACCTGTTTTTGAAGAGATGTTTGCAGGCTTCGGCAAACAGCTTCCTGCCGCAACAAGAGTGGTTATAGCTATGAGTGATTTTGTTAAAGGTAATATACTTGGTATTATAATAGGACTGGTGGTTTTTATATTCCTTTTGAAAAGGATTTATAAAACTACCAAAGGTAAATATATAATAGATGACTTTCTCCTTAAAATGCCGGTTATTGGTATACTAATAAGAAAGGTAGCTGTTGCAAACTTTACCCGAACAATGGGAACAATGCTTGCCTCAGGGGTTTCAATACTCGAAGGTCTTGATATTGTAGCAAGAACATCAGGCAACTCTGTTGTTGAAGAGGCTGTACTAGATGTAAAGGACTCGATATCAGAAGGGCGTACTATGGCTGAGCCTCTTATAGAAAGCGGTGTTTTCCCGACTATGGTCTGTTCAATGATTTCAGTTGGTGAGCAGACAGGTGCTCTTGAGAGTATGCTTGTAAAGATAGCCGACTTTTATGAAGAAGAGGTTGATCAGGCTGTTGAAAACCTTACTTCACTTATCGAGCCATTTATGCTTGTTTTTCTTGGTACAGTAATAGGTGGTCTTGTTGTTTCAATGTATCTGCCTATATTCAAAATGGCAGGAGCAGTTACAGGCGGATAATAAACCGGTTTAACAGCTGACTGGATTAAAAATTGAATGCATTTATTGAAGACGGAATAAGCCGGCGGCTCAAATGGCTGATGTTCTGCCGGCTTATATTTTCTCTTTTTGTTATAACAGGTTTTTATTTTTTTTATGCCCGGGGATCTCAGGAAGTTCTGAGTATTCAGGTTGTTGGTCTTTATCTTTTTGCAGCAGTAATAATCTTTTTAACCTTATTTTATTCCTTTATTTTTAATCTTATAAAAAACAAGATTGTTTTTTCAGTTATACAGATTGTTACAGATACTTTCCTTGTTACCTTCCTTATATATTTTACAGGAGTTTACAGCAGTGTTTTTCAGTTTTTTTATCTTGTTGTAATTCTTTATTCATCTTCACTTCTATCCGGAACCCGGCCTTTCTGGATTGCTTCTCTTGTAAGCTTGCAGTACGGACTTCTTGTAAATCTTAAATACTACGGTTTTATAAATGATTTTTTTTATTTTTTAAATGATAGCACTGTAACTGCTTCAGGACTTTTTTTTCAGGTTTTTATTTTTATTATTTCCTCTTTTGCTGTTGCCTGGCTTGCAAGCCTTTTAACTGTTCAGCTTAGAAAAGCAAAAAAGGACCTGAAAAAAATGGATGACTATGTAAAAAGGGTTGAAAGACTTGCATACGCCGGAGAAATTTCTGCTGGATTTGCCCATGAAATAAAAAATCCTATGGCATCTTTAAGAGGCTCTATTCAGCTTCTTCTTTCAGATATTGAAAACGGAAGAAATGATGATGTAAAAAAACTCGGAGGTATAATCCAAAGAGAGTCTCTTCGTCTTGACAACCTTGTTCAGAACTTCCTCTATTTTGCAAGACCCGGAGATGCAAAAAAGAAAAAAATTAATCCTGCATCTGAAATCAGGGAATTGTTAAAAATTTTTAAGGAAGATAAAAAGGTAAAAAACAAAATAGAGGTTGTAACTAAACTAGATGATAATTCTGTTGTTGAAATCGATCCTGATCATTTTAAGCAGATAATATGGAATCTTTTAATAAATGCTCTTGAAGTTACTCCCGAAAACGGCAGAATTTTTGCGGGGCTTTATTCAAAAAGATTTTATACAGAAATTGTTATAGAGGATTCAGGTGAAGGAATACCTGAAAATATTCTTACAAAAATATATGATCCTTTTTTTTCAACCAAAAAGAAAGGGTCAGGTCTTGGACTTTCTATAGTTGTAAGACTTACAGAGCTTTATAATGCAAGATTTCATCTGGAAAATAAAAGATATGAAAAAGGTGTAAGAGCTGTGCTTGTTTTTTATAAAAACTGATTAGGTCAGTTTAAAGGTTTCGGAAGTATGATTGAAGGCTGGTTCACTAAAATATAAAATTTGCTTTTCTTGACGTAAGATTTGAAATAAGTTACCTAAGGCTGATTAAATATAATTTAACAAAGAAAAGACATGGTGAAGCATAATGACTGATAAAAAAGATCTTCTTGAACAGAGAAGAGAAAAAAATAAATTAATTTCTGAATCAGGTATAAACCTGTATCCTAATAATTTTCAGGTTGTAAATACTGTTAAAGAACTAAAGGATGTTATTGAAAAAGCCCCTGAAAAGCTTGGAGAAGAAGGAGAAGTTTTTACTGTGGCTGGCCGTATGATGGCTGTTAACAAATTCGGTAAATCATCCTTTATAAGAATTAAGGATGGAACAGGCTTGAGAATGCAGGCCTATCTTTCTAAAAGCAGGGTAGGCGACGAAACTTACGCGATGTTCAAACAGCTTGATATTGGAGACATTGTAGGTATTACAGGTCCTCTTTTTCAGACAAAGACTGGAGAATGGACAATCTTTGCAGATGAATTTATGCTTCTTTCAAAGTCAGTAAGACCTCTTCCTGAAAAATTTCACGGCCTTAAAGATCCTGAAAAAAGGTACAGGCGAAGATATGTAGATCTTATAATGAATGAGGATGTAAGGGATGTTTTTGTCAAAAGAGCCAAAATTGTGCAAAAGATAAGAGAGTTTTTAAGCACCCGGGAGTTTCTCGAAGTTGAAACTCCAATGATGCAGCCTGTTGCAGGCGGTGCTGAGGCAACTCCTTTTGTAACTCATCATAATGCCCTTGATATGGAACTCTTTTTAAGAATTGCTCCTGAACTTTATTTGAAAAGACTTGTTGTAGGAGGTTTTGACAGGGTTTTTGAAATAAACAGAAATTTCAGGAACGAAGGTGTTTCAACAAGACACAATCCAGAATTTACTATGCTTGAATTTTATCAGGCTTATGCATCATATGAAGATTTAATGGATCTTACCGAAGATCTTTTCTGTGAAATAGCAGATGAAGTGCTGAAATCAAGGGAGACTGAATATCAGGGAGATAAGATCTCTTTTGAAAAACCGTGGAAAAGAATTCCTCTTACTGAAGCTCTTTGTGAAACTGCCGGAATGGATAAATCTCTTCTTAATAATAAGGAAGGTCTTTTGCAGTTTGCAGAAGAAAACGGAGTAACAATAACCAAAAAAGAGAAAACAGGCAAAATAATAACAAAGCTTTTTGAAGCTCTTGTAGAACCCAATCTGATTCAGCCTACTTTTGTAACACATTATCCTGTAGAAGTATCGCCTTTATCCAGAAGAAGTCACAAAGATCCAGAGTTTACAGAAAGGTTTGAGCTTTTTGTGGGCGGAAGGGAAATTGCCAACGGATTTTCTGAGCTTAATGACCCCGATGATCAGAAGGAAAGGTTTCTTGATCAGGTTAAAAAAAGGGATGACGGTGATGATGAAGCGCATATGATGGATCATGATTATATTGAAGCTCTTGAATACGGCATGCCTCCAACAGCGGGCGAAGGTATAGGAATAGACAGGCTTGTTATGCTTTTTACTGATTCAGCTTCAATAAGAGAGGTTATACTTTTCCCTCATATGAGACCTTCTTTGGATCAATAATTTTTGGAAAAAATAATGTTTAAACCGGGTTTAGGTTTTGAGTTTTCTGTTGCTCTCAGGTATCTCAGAGCAAAAAGAAAACAAGGGTTTATTTCTTTGGTAGGTTTTTTGTCTGTTGCAGGTGTTTGTCTTGGTGTTATGGCTCTTGTTGTTGTCATTGCCGTAATGTCAGGTGCTGAAAAAGACCTGAGGACAAAAATTCTTGGGATGGAGCCCCATCTGATTCTTAGTTCCAAAAAAGGATCTGTTTCAGATTATGAGAATGCTGCTGGTAAAATAAAAAAACATAAAAATGTTGAAGATATACTCCCTTATATTTCAGGGCGAGTCATGCTCCGTTCTAAATGGGGGCTTACAGGAACTGTTATCCGAGGGGTTGATGTAGAATCGGACAGGCAGGTAATAAAAAGTGTTTCTGCAGAGGAGGCAAAAAAACTCCTTAAAGGAGAAGGCAGAAATTCTGTAATTCTTGGAAAAGGAGTTGCAGGATCACTTGGTGTTTCTGCCGGCGATAAAATATTTGCATTCAGTGCTGACTGGAATATTTCGCCTGTAGGTGTTGTCCCTGAAATGAACGAGCTTTATGTTGCAGAAGTTTTTGAAAGCGGTCTTTATGAATATGACAATGCTGTTGCATATATGAGTGTAAAAGATGTACAGTCTGTTCTCGGTTTAAATGATGAACTGACAGGTATCGGGGTTTACTTAAAAGATATATTTAAAGCTGGTGATACAGCTGATGAAATAAGGGAAGACCTTGATAACAGATATTATTCAAGAACCTGGATGGAGATGAATCAGTCTTTATTTTCCGCATTAAAACTCGAAAAAACTGCAATGTTTATTATACTTACCCTGATTATTCTTGTTGCAGCTTTTAATATTGCAAGTTCTCTTATTATGCTTGTAATGGAAAAAACCAAAGAGATAGCTATAATGAAGACAATGGGAGCAGGCAATCGCAGCATTAAGAGAATATTTGTAATTCAGGGAACAATAATCGGCGGAATAGGAACATTCACAGGGATTATTTTCGGAGTGATTCTATGTGAGATTTTGAGCAGATATCAGTTCATACAACTTCCTGATGCATACCCTTTTACCACATTACCTGTAGATCTTGCATTTGTTGATGTTGCTGCTACTGCTGCGTGTGCATTGATCATATGCTTTTTTTCCACGCTTTATCCTGCTTCTCAGGCATCAAAGCTCGATCCGGTCGAGGGGATACGTTATGGCTGATAATGTAAATCCGTATATAACCCTTGAAAAAATTTCAAAAACTTATACTGCGGGCGATAATAAGCTGGAAATTTTAAAAAATATTGATCTTGAAATTTTTAAGGGAGAAAAGCTTGCTGTAACAGGTGCTTCAGGAATTGGTAAATCTACATTGCTCCACGTTGTCGGGGCTCTTGATAAACCTGATTCGGGCAGAGTAATACTTGGCGGAAAAGATATTTATTCATTGAACGATGAAAAACTTGCAGTAATAAGAAATAAACATATCGGTTTTATTTTTCAGTTTCATCATCTTCTGCCGGAGTTTAATTCACTTGAAAATGTAATAATGCCTGCTTTAATAGGCGGGGTAGATAAAAAAGAATCTGAAGAAAGAGCAAAACATCTTCTTTCAAGGGTAAAGATGTCGCACAGGTTTTATCATAAAGTAACCAGGCTTTCCGGGGGAGAACAGCAAAGAGTTGCACTTGCAAGGGCTCTGATAATGAATCCGGGGATGCTTTTGGCTGATGAACCAACAGGAAACCTTGATAGAAAAAACAGCAGTGAAGTTCACAAGCTTCTTGATGAACTTAATAAAGAGTTTCAGATGACTATGCTTATAGTTACTCATAATATGGAACTTGCATCTTTAACAGACAAACAGGTAACATTAAAGGAAGGTTCGCTTGTATCAGTTTAGCAGATTTATTCATATAATTTTGTATTTCAGTTTGTTTATTATTCTGACATCGGTTTCAGCATCTTCTTCTGAAGATACGGTTTTAAGTGTTCCGTTTCAGATAGACGGATCTGAAGAATATCAGTATCTTTCTGAAGAAATACCCGAACTTATAGATTCGGAAATAGAAAAGGGCGGGGGAAGTATTGTCAGTTTAAGCGCAAAAAAATCGGATTATTCAGATTCTGGTCTTTTTGATATTGCACAAAAACGTAGTGCAGATGCTTTTGTTTACGGCAGGCTTAAAGTTTCAGATAAAGATAAATTTACTCTTACAGCAAAGCTTGGACTTGTTCAGGGCAAACAGGTCTTTGAATTTAAAGAAGAATTTTCAGGTATTGAAAATCTTTTTAAAGCAGTTCGTGATATTTCCGGCCGGATAGGAAAAGAATTGTTTGATGAGGTTATAATTACCGAGGTTGTGATAGAAGGCAACCAGAGGATAGAAGATGAAGCTGTAAAACGTGCTATAAATACTGAAAAAGGCAGAGCCTATGCAGATGCAGATCTTTCGGCTGATCTGGAAAATATTTACAATATGGGCTACTTCGGTGATATACGCGTTACAAGAGAAGAGACTGAAAAAGGTGTAAAAGTAGTTTTTCATGTAAAGGAAAAACCTACCATACGCCAGATTAATGTAAGAGGTAATACTTCATATGATGACAAGAAAATTAAAGAGAATATAAGCCTTAAAAGCGGTTCTATTCTTAATATTTTTGAAGTTAAAAAAGATATGGAGGCAATAAAGGAACTTTACAGAGAAAAAAATTATCATAAATGTGAAGTAAAATATGAACTTAATGAGCTTTCCCACAACAGGGCCGATCTTTTATTTATAATAGTTGAAAATGATAAAACATATATAAGAGACATTGAACTCCAGGGTAATTCTCACTACAGTGACAAAACACTTCTAAAAAAGATGGAAAGCTCAGAAAAAGGCTTTTTTTCATGGCTTACCGGTTCCGGTGAGTATAAAAAGGATCAGATTAAGCAGGATTCAGGAAGACTTCTTGGTTTTTATCATACAACCGGTTTTGCAGAAGCAAGGGTATCAGAGCCTGAAATCATATTTGATGAAAACAATGTTAAGCTTATATATAAAATTTCTGAAGGAGAAAAGTTTAATATAGGTAAAGTCAGTGCACAAGGCGATCTCATAGTTTCAGAAGAATCGATTCTTTCCCTTTTAAAGGTAAAAAAGGGAGAGGTTTACAACAGACAATTTATTCAGGAAGATGTGACATCAGTAAAGGATCTGTATGCTAATGCAGGATATGCCAATGCCCGGGTTATTCCGGATGTACAAAAAGATGAAAAAGAAAACATACTGGATATAACATTTAATATAGAAAAAAATAACAAAGTTTATATAGATAAAATTCTTATCAAAGGAAATACAAAAACAAGAGATAAGGTTATAAGACGTGAGTTTCCCATAAAAGAACAGTCATTGTACAGTAAGGCGAGGCTGCAAAGAGGTGTTAAGGATCTGTACAGGCTTGATTTTTTCAGCAATGTTGAACTCGAAACTGTCCCGGCAGAAGAGGATGATAAGGTAGATATCCATGTTAATGTAGAAGAAAAAAATACAGGCATGTTTACTTTCGGAGCAGGGTATTCCAGTGTTGATCATTTGTTTGCAACAATTTCAGTTACCCAGAGAAACTTTCGGGGTAAAGGTCAGACAATTAATTTAAAAGGTGAGTTTTCCGGAAGCTCAACAAGATATACATTCAGTTTCACAGAACCATGGCTTTTTGATATTCCGCTTTCTGCAGGTTTTGATGTATATAACTGGGAAAGAGAATATGATGATTATGATAAGGCAAGTACAGGCGGTTCAGTAAGGCTGGGTTATCCTGTTTTTGATTATACAAGAATTTACTGGTCTTACACATATGAAGTTGCAACAATAGATAATATAGTTTCAACAGATCCTGAGATTCTTGAACTTGAAGGTGACAATATAGAAAGTTCCTCAAGGGTCGCCTTAAAATATGATTCCCGTGACAGGATGTTTAACCCTACTGAAGGCCAGAAACACGAGATTTCGGTGGAACAGGCAGGAGGCTTTCTTGGCGGCGATTACACATATACAAAATATAAAGCAGAAACCGGGTTTTATTTTCCGCTTCCATGGAGTTTTGTCTTTTTTGTCCACGGTGAAGGTGGATATGTGCACAAGAATTCAGGAGGAATACTCCCTGATTATGAAAAATTTTATCTTGGAGGTATGAATTCTGTAAGAGGCTATGACTGGCAGGGAATACATGTAAAAACAGATGAAGGAAACGAAGTCGGTGGTGAAAAATATATTCAGAGTAATATAGAACTCATTTTTCCGCTTGTTAAAAAAGCCGGTCTTATGGGGCTCCTTTTTTATGATGCAGGAGATGTTTTTCATAAAAGTGAAGATATAAGTTTTGGTGATGTTAAAAGATCATGGGGCTATGGTATAAGGTGGTATTCACCTGTTGGCCCAATTAGACTCGAATATGGAAGAATGCTTGATCCTGCCGAAGACGAAACAGAAAGCGGCAGATGGGAATTTACAATGGGGCAGGCATTTTAAATTACAATTAACGGAGGAAAAAAATGTATAAATCAATTAAATCTTTTTGTTTGTCTTTGCTTATAATTTCAGTGTTTTCGGTTGGTTCAGGAATGTCTGCCGATGTTGCGAAAATAGGAGTTTTTGATGTTCAAAGATTTATGGAAAATTCCAAAGCAGGTCAAAATGTACGTGAAGTACTTAATAAAAAAAGAAATCAGTTTGAACAAAGTCTGAAAGAAAAGGGAAGTAGTATTCAGAAGCTTCGTGAACAGCTTGAGCTCGGAAGCTCGGTAATGTCTCCCCAGAAGCAGGAAGAAAAAAGAAGAGAATACAGAATTCTAGTTAATGATTATAAAGAAATGGACCAAAGGTATACTGAAGAGATAAAAAAAGCTGAAGTTGAAGAGACAAGAAAAATTTTTGATCAGTTGGATAAAATTCTTGATAAAATCGGAAAAGAAGAAAATTTTCTTCTTATAGTTCATAAAAGTGCTGTTCTTTATTCTCCTGATCAACTTGATATAACAGACAGGGTTATAAAAATTCATGACAAAGAATACGGGGCAGATGAGTAAAAAATATTCTTTAAAAGAGATTGCCGGTTTTACCGGAGCTCAAATAAAGGGCGATATAAATTTTACTGCACAAGGGGTTGCACCTTTGGAGACAGCAGGGAAAAATGATATATGCCTTGCCCGTTCATCTGAATATATAAAAAAGATTCCTGCTTCAGATGCACAGACATTTATAGTTCCTGAAGATCCGGGTATGGACGGGATTAATTTTATAATTCATTCAAATCCCTATGCAGTTTTTGCAAAAATTATTTCTCTTTTTTATCCTCTTGAGAATAAAGAGGAACAGGTTCATAAGACAGCCTCTGTGGGCAATAATTTTAAAAAAGGTAAGAATGTTTTTATAGGAGCAAACGCTGTTATAGGCAACAATGTTTTACTCGGGGAAAATGTATATATTTATCCGGGTACAGTTATCGGAGATAATGTTGAAATTTCAGATGGCACAAGAATATATTCAAATGTAACTGTTTATTCAGGCTGTGTAATAGGTTCAGATGTTATTATCCATTCAGGAAGTGTAATCGGATCAGACGGTTTCGGGTTTGCTCCTGATTCAGGCTCCTGGGTAAAGATTAATCATACAGGAAGAGTTGTTATAAAAGATAATGCAGAAATAGGTGCATGTAATACCATAGATAAAGGTACATTTTCGGATACAGTAATAGGAAAATGCGTTAAAACTGATAATCAGGTTCATATAGCACACAATGTAGAAATTGGTGATAATACTATTCTTGTTGGACAGTCAGGTGTGGCCGGGAGTACAAAAATAGGCAAAAACTGTATTATCGCAGGTAAGGCAGGAATATCAGGCCACCTTAATATAGGTGATAATGTTATGATCGGTCCTGCTGCAGGGATAACTTCAGATGTGAAGTCAGGAACAGTTGTTTCAGGACTGCCCCAGATGCCTCATAAATTGTGGCTTAAAGTTCAAAATATTATTACAAGGCTGCCTGATATGCGAAAGAAAATTTTCTCTCTTGAGAAAAAAATAGAGGAAATGGAAAAAAGAAAGAATGGACAGAGCTAAAACTCTTGATATTGATGATCTTTTAAAAATAATGGTTCACAGATACCCTTTTTTAATGATTGACAAGGTCATTGAAATAGAAAAAGGAGTGCGGATTAAGGCGCTAAAAAATGTATCGTATAATGAGCCTTATTTTCAGGGGCATTTTCCTGATAAGCCCATAATGCCCGGAGTTCTTATTGTTGAAGCAATGGCCCAGGCCGGAGCTGTACTTGTTAATTATTCTTCAGATTATAATGATGAATTTTTTTATCTTGGCGGCATTGATAAAGCAAGATTCAGAAAGCCTGTACGTCCCGGAGACCAGATTATAATTGAAATGAGTATAGTTAGAAAAAAATCAAAAGTTTATATAGTAAGCGGAGAGTGTTCTGTCTCCGGTGAACAGGTTGCTGAAGGCCAGTTTATGGCTGTTATGGAGAAAGGAACAATATGAGTATACACCCAACTGCGATTGTTGATCCTGAAGCAGTTATTGCAGAGGATGCAGAAGTTGGTCCTTTTGCAATTATAGAATCGGATGTAAATATAGGATCAGGATGTAAAATCGGTGCCCATGCTATGGTACATAAATATGTCAAAATAGGTTCTGACTGTGTTGTATATCCCTATGCTTCAGTTGGAGCAGCGCCTCAGGATCTCAAGTTTCACGGAGAAAAATCGTGGCTTAAAATAGGAAAAAATACAGTAATAAGAGAGTTTGCAACAGTTCACAGAGGGACTGAAGCCGGCGGAGGTATTACAGAAGTCGGAGATGATAACTTTCTTATGGCTTATACCCACGTAGCCCATGACTGCAGAACAGGCAGGGGAGTTATAATGTCGAATAATGCTACTCTTGCAGGACATGTAATAACTGGAGATTATGTAATTCTCGGCGGATTTGTCGCAATTCATCAGTTTGTACACATAGGCAGTTACGCGTATGTGGGAGGGAAATCTGCAGTTGTAAAAGATATTCCTCCATATGTAAGAGCTTCAGGAGACAGAGCTGTTCTTCACGGTCTTAACAGTATCGGTCTGCAGAGACAGGGCTTTGATGAAAAAACGATTAAATCTATAAAAAGAGCCTACAGAATTATGTTTCGTTTTGATCTGACTGTTAAGCAGGCAGTAGAAAGAATCAAGGCCGAAGTAGATATGATACCCGAGGTGGCAGGTTTTGTCTCTTTTATAGAAAATTCGGACAGAGGAATAACAAGATAGAAAATATTGTGGATAAAAAAATAGGATTAATTGCAGGGAACGGTAAGTTCCCTTTAATTTTTGCAGAAAAAGCTATTGCTGCAGGTTTCAAAGTATATGTGTGCGCATTTAAGTCTGAAGCAGATCCAGATATAGAAAAGTATGCGCAAGATGTTTTATGGATTCATGTAGGTCAGGTAAAAAAAATTATAAGGTTTTTTTCTAAAAACAGTGTAGAAACTGCTGTTATGCTAGGCGGAATCAAAAAAACAAGACTTTTTTTTGATGTGAGGCCTGATTCTCTGGCCATAAAGGCTCTTGCTAAAATAAGCAGCACCCATGATGATAATATACTGAGAAAATTTTCTTCAATAATGGAGGAAAACGGTATTATAATAAGATCATCCTCATCAGTTGTACCTGATTTTCTTGCTCAAAGAGGTCTCTGGACCAAAAGAAAACCTTCCGAGGATGAGTTAAAGGATATATTTCTTGGATATACTGCAGCTAAAAAGATAGGTGAGGTTGATATCGGCCAGACAGTTGTGGCTTCAGGTGGAAGTATTGTTGCTGTTGAAGCTGTAGAGGGAACAGATGAGACTGTTAAAAGAGGCGGTCTTTTGTCACCAGGGGGAGGAGTAGTTGTAAAGACTTCCAAGCCCGATCAGGACATGAGATTTGATATTCCATCAGTAGGTACTGAAACACTTTCTGTTATGAAAGAGGCCGGTATATCTGTTCTTGCTGTTGAATCTGGAAGGACCAATGTTCTTGATTTTGAAAAAATGGTTGCACTTGCTGATCAATGGAAAATGTCTGTACTTGGAGTTGATGAAGATTATTTTTTGGAAGAAGATATTAAATGAAGTTTCGGTCTGAATCAGAAAAAAACAAAAAGATTATGATTGTATGCGGAGAGTCTTCGGGCGATCTGCATGGTTCATATCTTGTTAAAGAGCTTTTAAAATTAGAACCGAATGCAGATATTTATGGTATAGGCGGGAAAAAAATGATTTCACAGGGTTTTTCCGCATTCTTGAAATCTGAAGATCTTGCTTTCATGGGGATTACAGATGTATTAAAAAATCTTGGAACAATTTCTTCAGCAAAAAAAACTGCAGAATTTATATTAAAAAATAAAAAACCTGATCTTCTTATACTTATAGATTATCCTGGATTTAATTTAAAGCTTGCTGAATATGCTAAAAAATTAAAAATTAAAGTTCTTTACTATATAAGTCCCAAAATATGGGCATGGAACATGAAAAGAATATATAAACTCAAAGCTTTTACAGACCATACAGCTTTAATTTTTCCTTTTGAAAAAGAGATTTATGATAATTATGAAGTTCCTGCTACTTTTGTCGGTAATCCGCTTCTTGACTATAATATTCCGCAAAGAAAAAAGAATACTTTTCCCCAAATTCAGAAAGCTCCTGTAATAGGACTTTTGCCAGGTTCAAGGTCTGATGAAATACTGCGTCTACTTCCGGTTCTTTTGCAGACAGCATTTGATGCATCCAATGATTTTAATGAACCTGAATTTATTGTTTCATTTGCCTGTAAAAGCCAGAAAGAATTTTTTTATAAAGAAATAGATAAATATAAAGATTTTATAAATATTAAAATTGAAACAGAAAGTGTTTATAATATTTTTGAAAAAGTCGATTTTTTGATTGCAGCTTCAGGTACTGTTACTCTTGAGGCTGCAATTGCTGAAATACCAATGATAATTGTATACAAGGTATCACCTGTTACATATCATGCTGGTAAATTTGCTGTTAAAACCCCTTTTATTGGCCTTGCATCAATAATTGCAGGCAGAGAAGTTGTTCCTGAACTTGTTCAAAACGATGCAGAACCCGAAAATATAAGAAATTATCTTTTGTATTATTTAAAAGATGAAGATATTTACAACAAAACAGTTAAAGATCTTAAAGAAGTTAAATCAGCGCTTGGCTCAAAAGGTGTGTGTAAACGCACAGCCGGGCTTGCAATCGATATGGCAGAAAGATGAAAATGGAAATAGAAATAGAAAAGAAATTAAAGCCGAGATATCAGGAAGTTTTCGGCTATATAAAAAAAAGATGGATTTATCTGTTCTATGCAATTGTTTGTATGCTTATAGTCTCTGCATCAACAGCTGCCTCAGCATATATAATAAAGCCTGTTCTTGATGATGTTTTTATAAATAAAAAAGAAGATATGCTTAAAATTCTTCCGGTAGCAGTTTTTGTTATCTATTTTTTAAGAGGACTGGGGCTTTACGGGCAGGAATATTTTCTTAACTATCTTGGTCAGGTTATAATAAGAAAAATCCGTGATAAGCTTTATTCGAAAATTCAGGATTTGCCTGTATCTTTTTTTGCCGGTGAAAAGACCGGGGAACTAATGTCGAGAATTTCAAACGATGTTAATATAATCAAAAATATGGTTTCAACAACCATAACATCAACTTTAAGGGATTTTTTTACGATCTGTTTTTTAATATTTATTATTTTTTATCAGATCTGGGAACTTGCTCTTTTTGCTGTCTTAGTTCTTCCCCTTGCTTTTTATCCAATAATATATTTTGGAAGGAAAGTAAGAAAGATTTCAACAGGTTGCCAGGAAGCTATGGCAGAAATGAATTCCTTTGCACATGAAACAATAGTAGGGGCTAAAATAATAAAAGCCTTTTCAAAGGAAGAATATGAAAAAAAGAGATTCTACGGCAAAACAAGACATATTTTTAAAATGGAAGTAAAAAATGCTGTGGTCAAAGCTTTGTCATCTCCGGTAATGGAAGTGCTTGCAGGAGCCGGTGTTGCATTTATAATCTGGTTTGGCGGCAGCAGGGTGATTTCCGGCACTTACACCACCGGTACTTTTATTTCGTTTCTGGCTTCAGTTATAATGCTTTATGATCCTGTGAAAAAAATTTCCAAATTAAACAATGCTGTTCAGCAGGGTCTTGCCGCTGTAGACAGGGTCTATGATATTATTGAAATGGATTCAGATCTCGAGGAACCTGAAAATCCTGTTTATCTTGAAAAGTGCCCCCATTCAGTAAAATTTGAAGATGTTTCTTTTTGTTACTCGGGCAGCAGTGAGTATACACTGAAAAATATAAACCTTGAAGCAGCTCCGGGAGAAATTATTGCCCTTGTCGGCATGAGCGGAGGTGGGAAAACAACCCTGGTTAATCTTGTACCAAGATTTTTTGATGTTACCGAAGGCAGAATTCTGATTGATGATATTAATGTAAAGGAAGTATCACTTAACAATCTTCGGGATCAGGTGGCGTTTGTAACCCAGGAACCTATTTTGTTTAATGACACTGTTTTTAACAATATAGCATACGGAAAAAAGGATGCATCTGAACAAGAGGTTATTGAGGCTGCAAAGTCAGCTTATGCATACGATTTTATAAAAAGTTTTTCACAAGGTTTTGATACAAATATCGGAGAATTCGGAAACCGTCTTTCAGGAGGTCAGAAGCAAAGGTTGTGCATTGCAAGGGCTCTTGTTAAGGATGCTCCTGTTCTTGTACTTGATGAAGCAACTTCTGCCCTTGATACCAATGCTGAAAAACTTGTGCAGAAAGCTCTGGATAATCTTATGAAGGGCAGAACAACATTTATGATAGCTCACAGGCTTTCAACCATATCCCATGCAGACAGGATAGTTGTTATTGAAAACGGTGAAATTCAGGAAGTAGGAACCCATTCTGAGTTACTTTCAGATGAAGGCCCTTATAAAAATCTTTATGATCTCCAGTTTCTGTAACCTTAACCTCGGGAGTTTCTTTAACTGAATATATCCTGCAAAATGTTTTCGTAAATTTTTTTGTGTTTATCAGAAAAAAGAACAAAGTAAACTGTGTCAGGATATTTATGTTTTTTCAGAAACTCTAATGTAGTATTGACAGCAATCAAAGCGGCTTTTTCAGCTGGATATCCGTAAACTCCGCAGCTTATTGCAGGAAAAGCTATTGATAAGAGTCCTTTTTGTTTTGCAAGCTCAAGTGAATTTTTATAAGAATTTTTTAAAAGTTGACTGTCATGTTCACTGTTTCTGTAAACAGGGCCTGGTGTATGAATAATATAGTCAGCTGTTTTTATGTTATGCGCACCTGTGATTTTTGCTTCTCCTGTTTCACATCCGTTCAGTTTTTTGCACTCTTCAAGAAGGCCGGGGCCTGCAGCTTTATGTATTGCACCGTCAACTCCGCCTCCCCCCAGGAGTGATTTGTTTGCAGCATTGACAATGGCGCCTGATTTTATTTGTGTAATATCACCTTTTAATATTTTAATCCGCTTTATCAGATTCATTTTTATTCCTTTTGCTGAGCCTGTCTGTAGCCTTTTTTATCTGCTTCAAGAATTATTATTTCCTTACTGCATTCACCGTTTAAGTCGAAAAAAGTTTTTCCTGTAACCCCGCTGAAAACAGAAGTTGAAACAAGAGAGTCTCTAAGCATTGCAGATGATGCAGATCCTGCTTTTTTTGCTGCATTAAAAATAAACATTGCACTGTCATAGCTTATTGCTTCAACAAATTCCGGCTTTACACCGAAAACAGCTTCATATGAATTTGTAAACTTTGTAATGACAGGATCAGTACTTTTATTGTAGTAAAGAGAAGTGAAATAGGCTTTTTTAATATATCCTTCACTGTTTTTTACTATATCTCTGTTTTTCCAAAGGTTAGGTCCTAAGAATACAATATCCTTAACATCAAAATAAGCAAGCTGCGGGGCTATTGATGAAGATTTAAGAGGGCCGTCTGGAATAAAAATCGCATCAAAGTCTATAACAGGTTCTAATTCATCTTCTTCAGAGGTTTGTTCCTTAATTTCTTCCTCAGTTTTTCTTAGCTTTTTATGATAAAGCCCGGTTAATTTTCTTATGGCTTGAGTATAATCTGCAGAATCAGGATTGTATTTTTCAACACCCTTTATTTTTGAATGGTTTCTGTCGGCAGCATCCCAGAAAGCATTCATGAATTTTTCACCGTAGGGTTCATCAGGGTAGAAAATTGCATAATTATTTATTTTAAGAGAGTCTTTTGCATAACTGACAAGGGCTTCTGCCTGCATGGACTGGGTTATAAAGTTTCTGAAAACAAAATTTCTGTTTTTTGTAATATCACTGTCATGTGTCATAACCATTATAGGAACTGAACTTTCCTGTGCTACAGCAGCTGCGGGTTCAGCTGTGTGAAAAGGGCCTATTATAGCTGAAACCTTTTTTTGGCAAAGTTTTTCAGCTGCTTTTTTTGCCCCTTCTTCTGATGATTTGTTATCTTCAATAAACAGTTTTATTTTTATATCCGGATTGCTGTCGGTAAAGTTTGATACTGCAAGCTGGACAGCTTTTAGTCCCATTTCGCCAAAATTTTTAAATTTTCCTGACAATGGAAGAATTACTCCTATTGAAAACCTGTTTTTCTCTCCGAGTTTTTCAAGTTCCTGCTTTGCTTCCATTGCTGAACGTGTATCGGGGTAGTTTTTTATTATTTTGTTAAATACATTTTTTGCTTCATCAGTTTTTTCTTTTTTTAAAAGAGAAATTGCATAAAACTTTTTAAAAAGGGCGGCAGCATCATTTTTTGGAATGACAGATGATGCTTTTAAAAGTTCTTCTTCATGCATATTTGAAGCAAGAACTGATAAAAGTGGTCTTATTCGTTCATAATGACCAGGGTCTGTTTTTAAAATTTGATTGTATGTTTTTACAGCTTCCAGATATTTATCCTGGTAAGAGAAGGTTGCTGCAAGAGGATATAAAAGCCTTATTTTATTATTGTCTGATAAGGGTGTTTTAAGCAATTTTGTTAAAACAGATTCTGCTTTAGAGAATTTTTTATTATCATTTAAATAGGATGTAGAATAGACAGCTGCAGTTACAGCTTCATCTGAATATCTGTGCTCTGAAATTATCCTGGAAAAGATTTCAAAAGCAAAGTTACTATCTTTTTTTTCATTTATGAGTCCGTACTTTAGCAAGGCTTGAGGCATGAAATCAGATTTTTCATATTTAGTGATAAACTCTTTTAAAAGTTTTTCTGACTTATCATAGTTTTTATCTTGAAAAGCTTTTTCTGCAGCTTGAAATTTTTTTGTTTCTTCTGACAATCTTTGATCGCTCAATGAATCGGTTTTTAATACTCCGCAACCGGAGATGACCGAAATAATAAATAGGAGCAGAAAAATTTTTTTATTTGGCATATTCTAACCTTTGATTTATAGTTTTTGTTAAATCTTTTAAAGAAGATGGCTTAACAAATAGTTCCTGTTTTGGTTCAGTTACTGAGTAAAAAATAAATCATAATATAATGATGGAGAACATTATGAAAAATGCTAAAATCTTTTTTACATTTTTAATCTGTATATATTTCTTTTTTCCGGTCAATGCAATTGCTGAATTTTATAATTATACAGATGATAATGGAGTTGTTCATTACACACAGGATTATTCCACTATTCCTGATAAATATAAAAGCCAGATAGAAATTAATCAAGAGATTCAGTCTGAAAATACTGATCAGCCTGAGAATGACACAGGCGATTCACAAAAATCAGACAGGGTTAATGCCGGTGATAATTTTAGTTTAAAGTCAAAGGAGCTTACAAAAAGAAGCTCTGAACTGGAAGAGATGTATAGCAGAATCAGGCAGATGGAAAAGGAACTGAATGAATACAGAAAAGAAATAAATACAAAAGAAGAAGCTGATATTTATAAAGAGAGGATGGAAGACCTGAATGATCTTGTTAAAGAATATGAGAACAAAAGATCAGAGTTGAATAAAGATGTTGAATATTTTAACAATAAAATAAAAGAAAATACTGAAGAACAGGTGGAATGATTTTAAGGTAAAATTTTTTGTCAGCATAAGCTGCTGTTTTTTTCAGGAGTTTATAAATTCCCTGATAAGATATTCTGCTTTTTCTGTATCATCCGGAGATATCCAGTTAATACGCCTGTCTGCACGGAACCAGGTAAGTTGCCTTTTGGCGTAGCGCCTTGAATCTCTTTTCATAAGTCTTACTGCTTCATCCCATGAGACTTTTTTGTCAATGTATAGATTCATATGTTTGTAGCCGATTGCCCCCATTGATTTGAGAGTTGGCGGATACCCCATGTTCCTCAGATTTTTAACTTCTTCAAGAAGACCTTGTTCAATCATTATATCAGCTCTTTTGTCAATTCTTTCATAAAGGTCTTTTCTGTTGTCGAACAGTCCTAGTTTTAAAACCTCAAATTGTTTTTTAGCCGGTTTTTCTTTTTTTTGTTTTTCTGATATTTTTTCGCCAGTTGAATGAAAATATTCCAGAGCTCTGGCAAGCCGGAATTGGTCATTTTTATGGATTTTTGCAGCAGATTCGGGATCAGCCTCTGAAAGTTTTCTGTGTAAAAAACCTTTGTCAGATTCTTCTGCTTTATATAATGATTCAATAACCTCATTGTCAGCAGGTCTGCTTCTGAAAATACCTTCTGTAAGGGCTTTTATATAAAGTCCTGTTCCTCCTGATATAATCGAGTACTTACCCTTTTTAAAGGCAGTGTTGATAAGGTTTTGAGCAAGTTCAGCAAATTTAGCTGCATCAAAATTTTCATCTGGATAACAGGTGTCTGTCAGATGATGAAAAGCTTCTTTGTTTTCTTCTGGAGATATTTTAGCAGTACCTATATTCATATACTTATAGACTTGTACAGAATCGGCACTTATAATAATTGAGGGAAATTTTTTAAATATATCAATTGTAAGTCTGGTTTTTCCTATTCCTGTCGGACCGCAGATAACAATTATTTTTGGAATTTTATCGATTTTCATGCCTTCTTTTTTTAAATTCAAGTGTGTTAAATATCAGATAATTCTCAACCTGTATACTACAATCAAATATATTGACAACCTCTAAAATAGCCGATATGGATATTGTTGCTAATAGAATATTTGAATAGTAAAAGAGCAAATAAGTCTACAAAACCAATAGTCGGGCATAAAAAACCCGGGAAAGTTTAATATCTTAAAAGTTGCAGAAAGTTTAGCAATTTTTGCAAAATTTTAACAGGAGAAGAGATTATGTCAAAGGAACTCGTTGGAACCGCGATGGTTGTTGGCGGCGGAATCACAGGGATGCAGACATCCCTTGATCTTGCTGATGCCGGCTACTATGTGTATCTGGTGGAAAAGAAACCGTCCATCGGCGGTGTAATGGCGCAGCTTGATAAGACATTCCCGACCAACGACTGTGCGATGTGAATTATCTCACCTAAACTGGTCGAGGTCGGCCGGCATGAAAATATTGAATTGATGACTTTAAGTGAAGTTCAGTCAATTTCGGGAGAAGCAGGAAATTTTGAAGTAGAAGTACTTCAGAATCCCAGGTATGTTGATATGGATAAGTGTATCGCCTGCGGAGCCTGTGTTGAAAAATGTCCTAAAAAGGTAGATAATGAGTACAACGCGGGTCTGGATAAAAGAAAGGCGATCTATGTTGAATATGATCAGGCAGTACCTCTTAAATTTTCTATAGACCCTGAACATTGCATCAAGATTACAAAAGGCAAGTGCGGTATTTGTGAAAAAAAATGTCCCACAGGCGCCATAAATTATGATGATCAGCCCCAAACTGTAAAGCTTAATATCGGATCAGTTGTGCTTGCTCCCGGTTTTAAGGCTTTTGATCCTTCAGTGTTTGATACTTATCAGTACTCAAATTTTCCCAATGTTGTTACAGCTCTTGAATTTGAAAGGCTTCTTTCAGCTTCAGGTCCAACACTAGGGCATCTTACAAAACAGTCGGCAGATCATGAAGAACCAAAGAAAATAGCTTTTTTCCAGTGTATAGGTTCAAGAGACATTAATCGCTGTGATAATGGTTATTGTTCTTCAGTATGCTGTATGTATGCAATTAAAGAGGCTGCCATTGCAAAAGAACATGCAGGCGGAGATCTTGACTGCGCTATCTTTTATATGGATATGAGAACCCATGGTAAAGATTTTGAGCGCTATTATGAAAAAGCCAAGGATGATGGAGTCCGTTTTGTAAGAAGCAGGGTGCATACAATAAATCCGGTTCCTGAAACAGATGATCTTGAAGTAAGATATGTCAATGACGAAGGAAAGATCGTTACAGAAGTGTTTAATATGATAGTTCTTTCCGTAGGTCTTGAAATTGACGGTTCAACTGTCAGGATGGCTCAGGAGCTTGGTATAGAACTTACTCCGGGTAATTTTGCCGAGACTTCAACCTTTAGCCCTGTTCAGACATCAAGGGAAGGTATTTTTGCTTCAGGTGCTTTTCTCGGGCCGAGAGATATTCCCCAGTCTATGGTAGATGCATCTGCAGCTGCAGGTGTTGCTGGTGAAAAACTTGCTCCTGTAAGAGGTACAATGCTTAAAGAGGTTGAAGCCATACAGGAAAGAGACGTGTTTGGTGAAGCTCCGAGAATCGGCGTTTTTGTCTGCCACTGCGGGGTTAACATCGGCGGTGTTGTAGATGTCCCCTCTGTTGCGGAATATGCAAAAACACTTCCATTTGTTGAATATGCCACAGACAACATGTTCTCCTGTTCCCAGGATACCCAGGACAATATGACAAAGATTATTGAAGAAAATAATCTTAACAGAATAGTTGTTGCTGCATGTACTCCAAAGACACATGAGCCTTTGTTTCAGGAAACTTTGATGGCCGCAGGTCTTAACAAGTATATGTTTGAAATGGTTAATATAAGAAACCATGATTCGTGGGTTCATAAAGAATCACCTGAAAAGGCAACAGAAAAAGCAATAGACCTTGTAAGAATGGGTATTTCAAAAGTTGCTCTTCAGAATCCGCTTGAAGAAGCTCAGCTCCAGGTTGGTCAGACAGCCATGGTTGTCGGAGGCGGACTTTCAGGCATGGCCGCAGCAGAAACTCTTTCACGTCAGGGTTATGAAACTCATATAATAGAACAAACTGACAAGCTTGGCGGAAACGCTCTTAATCTATACAAAACTCCCAAGGGAGAAGTTATTGCTGATAAAGTAGCTGAGCTTGTAGAGTCAGTTAATGCAAATGATAAAATTCAGGTTCATCTTAATACAAAAATTGAAACAGTAGACGGTTTTGTTGGCAGCTTTACAGCTAAGCTTAATGAAAACGGTGAAGAGAAAACTCTTGAGCACGGTGTTTCAATAATGGCAACAGGTGGTAAGCCTTATCAGCCTGAAGAGTACATGTATGGCAAGGATTCAAGAATCCTTACAACTTTTGAAATGGATGAAAAAATGAAGACAGATGATGCTCTTGTAAAAGATGCGGACTGTGCTGCATTCATCCAGTGTGTCGGTTCCCGTGAGCCTGAAAGACCATACTGCTCCAGAGTGTGCTGTACTCATTCAATTGACAATGCTCTTGAGCTTAAAAGACGTAAGCCTGATATGAATGTTTTTATTCTATACAGAGATATAAGAACATACGGCGAAAGAGAATATCTTTACAAAGAAGCAAGGGACGCGGGAGTTATTTTTGTAAGATATGATGTCGATAACAAGCCAAGAGTTGAACAGGATGGCGACAGTCTTAAGATCACTGTAAAAGATCATGTTCTTAACCGTGATATAGAAATTGAGCCTGATGTTGTATCTCTAGCTTCAGCAATTGTTCCTAATAAAGTTGACGATCTTGCCCAGTATTACAAACTGCCGATGAATAATGACGGTTTCTTTATTGAAGCTCATGCAAAGCTTGGGCCTTCAGAATTTGCAACTGATGGTGTTTTCCTTGCAGGTATGGCACATTATCCAAAGCCAATTGAAGAATCAATTGCCCAGGGCAAGGCTGCTGCAGCAAGAGCTGTAACTCTTCTTGCAAGAAAAGAGATATTTACAAGCGGTCAGATAGCAAAGATTGACCCTGTACTCTGCAGCGGATGCGGCATATGTGTAACTGTATGTCCGTATTCAGCCCCTTCTTTTATTAATGAAGGTCAGTTTTCAGGAAGGGCTGAGATAAATCCTGTTCTGTGCAAGGGCTGTGGTCTTTGTGTTTCTTCATGCAGGTCAGGGGCTATTCATCACAACGGTTTTGATAATGACCAGATTTTCAGTCAGATTTTTGCTGTGAATGCATAAAACCAAATTTTCTCCGCTCTTTTGAGCGGAGATTTTATATATTAAGGAGTTTGGCATGAGTGATTATGAACCAAAAATTGTTAGTTTTCTCTGCAACTGGTGCAGCTACGGAGCTGCTGATCTTGCAGGGGTAAGCCGTTTTCAGTATCCGGATAATTTCAGGGTTATAAGAATCCCCTGTACCGGAAGAATGAGTCCGAAATTTTTTCTTTCTGCTTTGAGAGAAGGAGCCGACGCTGTCTGGGTCTCCGGCTGACATCCCGGTGACTGCCATTACCTGGAAGGTAATTACTATGCACGTCGTAAGTTTCAGCTTTTTAAAGATCTTATGGAATATGTAGGCCTGGAAGAAGATAGGCTTCATTTTTCATGGATTTCTTCGGCAGAAGCAGTAAAGTTTGCTGATGTTGCAAAAGATGTAGCTGAAAAAGTAAAAAAATTAGGCCCTAGTGAGAAATTTGTTAAGCGTTACCCAACTAAGGATACTGAATAATGGACGCATATACAGATAAAATAAAAGAGATATCAAAAAAGATTCTAAGCGATGGCAAGGTTGATACAGTCATAGGCTTTAGTAAAGGGAGTCTGGGCTACATGTCAGAGCCATTTATGGCAAAGACAGCCGAAGCTGCAGACAAGCTAGTGTTTGACTGCAATTGCAGAATGAACCTTGTAAATTATGTAACAAACAGAACCGACAAAATCGGTATAGTGGTTAAGGGCTGCGACAGCAGAAACCTTGTAACCCATATAATTGAAAACAAGATAAAAAGGGATCAGCTTTATATTATAGGTGTTCCCTGCACAGGTCTTGCAGACAAAGACGCTCTTCTTGAAGCGGCCGAAGGCGAGATCGACTCTGTTGAAGACGATGGAGAGACAGTAACAGTTAAAGGTGAAGGTTTTGAAAAGAAACTTTCTAAAAAAGATATTCTCCAGTCTAACTGCAAAACATGCATAAAAAGAAACCCTGTAATCTATGATGA
>Ga0136557_1000327_pt1 | contig 37713 bp, 30 predicted proteins | sample AntRauTorckE6832_FD_104796 | JGI IMG/M metagenome (GOLD analysis project Ga0136557, IMG submission 104796) | Saline lake microbial communities from Rauer Islands, Antarctica - Metagenome Torckler E6 #832 | ecosystem: Environmental > Aquatic > Non-marine Saline and Alkaline > Saline | place...
ATTTTTACAAGTGCCCAGTCGGTTAGCGCAAATGAGTCAGCGTAAAGTCATGGTCATCGACCATGATAATGTGTTTTCAGGGTTACTTGTTGACCAAGTGATCGGTATCGAACAGTTTACTCAAGACCAATATCGTCCAGAAGCCATTGAACCGAATTCGCCATTTGCACCTTATAACCATGGCAAATTTTTCAAAGATGAACAAGATTGGTATGTGTTTATGCCAAGCTTACTGACACAGGATCTACAGTATACCGATGCTGCAATATAACTGTCTTTAATGACCCGTCAAGTTTGATCATTAGGTGTTCATTAAAACGATGGCAGAAGAATCATAGCTGACATGATCCGGTGGTGTGTCAGCATTCATACAGGCTTTGTTCATCACGGTTGTTTTGATAACACTATGATTTCAGAGTCAGTCACAATAAGACTTTGATGATTGTTTGAAAGGAATAAGTGCGATGAGTGATGCTATAAATAACCCTGTAAGCGGTGTAAATAAAGCCGCGACAAATGCAAACAGTCAATGGAAACTACTACTAGGCGGTTGTGCTCTAGTGGCTATGGGTGCTCTATTGGCGCTGATCAATGCCATATCCTCGGTCAGTGAGTATTTAACGGATTTTAATCAGGCTGTCATAATACCAGTAGTTGTCTTTGTGCTCAGTGTACTGGGTATCTTTTTCGCTTTTTATAAGTTGCTACAGCAGCGCGGTGGCTCAGAACGTCTCCTTATTGAAAAAGAGACCTTACGTCGTCGTCAAGAAGCGGAAGCCGAGTCTGAACGTGCGCGCCAAATCCAAGAAGAAAACGAGCGTAACCAGATTGCTATTTTGCGCCTACTTGATGAGTTGGGTGATTTGGCAGACGGTGATTTGACGGTTAATGCAACAGTATCAGAAGATTTCACGGGTGCAATTGCCGATTCTGTTAACTTTGCTATTGACCAACTACGCCAATTGGTACTGGTTATTAACAGTACCGCAGATCGCGTTTCGCAGTCATCAGAGCAAACACAGATGAATGCAGTCGAGCTTGCGGCAGCCTCTGAGCATCAAGCACAAGAAATCGCTGGTGTGTCTGCGGCTATTAATGAGATGACGGTGTCCATTGACCAAGTTTCGAATAACGCTGCAGAATCTGCAACGGTTGCTCAGCGTTCGGTTGCCATCTCTTACAATGGAGCAGAAGTAGTACAGCGCTCTATTGAAGGTATGAACGTTATCCGTGATCAGATTCAAGAAACCTCAAAACGTATTAAACGTCTTGGTGAGTCTTCGCAGGAAATTGGTGATATCGTTGGTTTGATTAATGATATTGCAGACCAAACTAACGTTTTGGCATTAAACGCAGCGATTCAGGCATCGATGGCAGGTGAAGCTGGACGAGGCTTTGCGGTCGTTGCTGATGAGGTTCAGCGTCTTGCTGAGCGTTCAGCCAATGCAACTAAGCAGATTGAGACGTTGGTAAAAACCATTCAAGCAGATACCAGTGAAGCGGTCATGTCGATGGAATCAACGACGTCTGAAGTCGTACGTGGTGCGCGGTTGGCAAAAGATGCGGGTGAAGCACTAGAAGAGGTGCAAACCGTTTCTAATACTTTGGCTGATCTCATTCAGAATATTTCAAATGCTGCTCTGCAACAGGCTGAGTCGGCAGGTCATATCTCTCATACTATGAACATTATTCAAGATATTACCTCTCAAACGTCTTCTGGTACGATGGCGACCGCACGTTCTATTGGTGAGCTAAGCGAAATGGCTGCAGCACTACAAGAATCAGTCACCGGCTTTAAAATATCAAATGATGATGAGCAGTTGAATCATGAAAGCATGGATCATGAATATCTCGATATGGATGAGAGAGTCTCAGCCAGTATGTAATAACTGTCGATAATAGCTATGATTTTTTCTATGGAAATGTTAACCACATTGCTGCTCTAAACAGACATTATAAAATTTGGAGCAGCAACATTAATAGCAGGTCGTATGAATCATCATATTCAAAAAGGCAGTATTCATATAATTGAAGCTACATCAATAGACAGCCTCATGCAAGATAATGTGAAAATGATACGGCATGACGAGTATTTTGATAATAGACAGTGGCAACGCTATATAGAGTGTGAGATTGGTTTTATTTTACCTAATATTCAATGTAATTGGTTGGAAAATGCGGTGATTCACACGGCATTGTTTTATGGATTGACTACCGTCCAGTTGTGGCAGCAGTTGCCGTTTAACAATGAGCTACGCCAGCATTTGCTTGATAAAGTATTGATCCATGAAAGCCGATTTTTCCGTCATCTGCCTTCTATCAATTTCGTCACAGAATGTGCAGAGCAGCATCAGCGCCGCAAGCGGATAGATGCTGATACTAGTGAGATGTTTCACATATGGAGTGTGGGCTGCGCGAGCGGACAAGAGACTTGGTCTCTGGCAATGAGTTTGGCTGCAAAGCAATTGAGCAATTACACGATCTTGGGTACAGATGTCAGTCAACAAGTACTAGCAAAGGCGCGATTGGGTCAATATGACGCTAAACAGCAATCATTAATCCCACCATATTGTCAGCAGTTTGTGCAGCCATTATTACCAGCAATCATGGCTGACGAAGCGAGTGTTGGTAACGCTTATCTAAATAAAACCACGGCAAGTAGTAGCTATGGCTACTGGCAGGTCGCAGCAACGTTAAAATCGCAGGTCCGTTTTGCTTTACACAATATTATGGATGAAAAACCGCCTACCGCACATCTACAACAGGTGATTGTTTGTCAAAATATGCTGCTATATTTTCGCAAGTTTGATCAGCGTGATATTTTAGCTCGATTATCAAAACAATGCGCCTTAGGTGGTTATATTATATTGGCTCCAGGTGAGGCGCTATTTTGGCGTCCTTCAAATATGCGCCGTATTGCGCACCCACATCTCAATGCGTGGCAAAAAATCAGTACCTAAATTAGCGCCTAAAAGAGTCAGGATGAATCTATGAAAAACCAGCCCAATGACATGGTAACGCTTGAGTGGTTATTGCCACTGTTTAATCAGCAATTAACACAGGTAGCTGATGGCTGGCAATTAGAGACAGCACGTACTAATGACGAGCAAATGGCACAGTACTATCATGAAATTGCTGGTGCCCTGATCATGATTAATTTGCCTGCTCTAGCAAGTTTAGCTAATAAGCTTAGCTTATTAGCAGAAGCCACTGTTTTTGATGGTTTGGATAATGGCAGCTTAGATATAAATTTGGCTGCTGAGAAACTCAGAATAGGGCAGATTGCTCATAAAGTGTTACAGCGTGAGCTGGAACATTATGTGCGCACAGGTAGATATCATAGTGTTTTAATGAATAAAACGCTGACTGATCTAGCACAAGTCTTATCGCAGTTTGATATAGTCACAGAACCGCTTGCAGATACCTTATCCTTGACGACAGACAGTCATTTGGCTAGCTTATCGGATTATGATGATATTGACATAACCCTACCTGTGAGTAGATCAGTGTCAGATTTAGATAGTCAACAGCATCGGCAATTGCTATTAGTGTGGCGCCAACAGACGCAAAAATTGCTCGCTGCCAATATGAATAAGCCTGCTATCCTGACTGTGCTACAAAAGGTCAGCCACTATTTATGGCAAACGGCGCAAGAAGCTGATTTGCAGCGCTTGTGGTATCTGGCTGAGCTGTGGCTACAGGATCTTGGGCAAAATGAAATACCACTACCTAAGCAGTATGCAGGAATATTAAGTCAGCTGGATCAATTGATAGACAGTCATCAAGATCAGATTGAGCCACCTATAAGCGAGATTCAAAGTCTCATTAGTCATATTTATAGCGAATTAAGTAGCCTTATTCATAACAGTGATGATGCTGAATCTTTAATGAATGGCGGTGTACAGATAGACGCTGAAGTAGGTCTCTTACCTCGTATATTGAGTGAGATTGAGACGATTATTTTTGCACTTGATAAGCCTCATACTTTGCTAAAACCTTTAGCGAAAATAAATAACCAGCTTAAAAGTCGTGGCTGGACATTATTTGCCTCACAAATCGATGCTATTGCGACTAATGTAGAGCGTAGCCTCTTATCAGAGCAGGATTTTACGCAAGAACAATGGCAGATTGAACGTCAGCTACAAGAGTTGTATAGCGCTGTCTATAATACAGAACAAATGATTTCTATCAAAATGGATGATGTAGCTGCATTCACTATTTCTGCTCGCACTGATAATGACTTGCAACCAGCAAACAGTTTAGATGTTGGTTCTGTTAATGTGGATTTACGTGAGTTACGTATTGCGGCTGAAGAAGTTAAGCAAGATTTTCATAACTATATACAACGCCAACAGTTAGAATTATTGCCAGAGCAGGCAATTTTTATGAGCATGAGCCATGCTTTTAATAGTATGGAGCTGCCAGCGATTGGTGAAGTAGTCGACAAGATAGCCGATATATTTGTACAGATACATACTCATAATATTGCCATATTGAGCTGGGACGTTATTGAAGCGTTGGCAGAGAGCTTGAGTGCCATTGAGCTATTATTGGATTATCTTGCGCAACAGTTTGTTGATCAAACACTACTAGAAAAAGCAAATGCTTATATTGATACGGCAGCCAAGCTACTTAATGCATATATCGATGCGCCTGAAGCAGTCAACGATACTTTCCTCACCCAAAAACCAGCTGCCAATGATGTATTGCGCTATGACGACAGCGGTGAGATTGCGCCTGTCACTGAACCGTCTTTCGATACTGAGACTTTGACTGGCTTACTGTTAGACAATAAACAGTCTATAGAGACAGGGGCAAGCGAAGCTTTATTGAAAATGCGCCAACAGCTAAATCCTGATACCTTCGATATCGATGAAGACATTCGAGAAATATTCATTGAAGAAGTTGAAGAAGTGATTGGTGATCTAGAAGACTTTTTACCAATATGGCAGGAAGATGCGCAAGATTTAACACCATTAACGGAACTACGTCGCGGTTTCCACACCTTAAAGGGCTCGGGACGTATGGTTGGTGCTGTTAGCATCAGTGAGATGGCATGGTCTATCGAAAATCTACTCAACCGTTTATTGGATAAAACCTTATCCGTAACGGACGATGTGGTAACGTTGATAACAGAAACCACCAAACGCCTACCCGTTATGCTATTTGACTTTGCAGCACAGCAGCCACCAAGCTTTGACCCTGCTATTACTCTTTTGCAAAGTCATAACTTGATGACTCAGCAACCACTAAATGCAGGTTTACCAGTAGCTGCGCCTACGTCATTAACAGCTGATATTGAAGAATCGGACCTTGCATTAGATCATTATGTACTTGACCATAATTTACACGTGCAAGCCATACGCTCAGTCTCTGAGCCAGCTAACACTTTGGATGCATTGTCAGATTTAGAGCTCCCTTTGGTATTACAGCCATTTATTTTGGAAGCACAGTCGCTAGCGGCAGATGCAAACGATGCTGATCCTGATATTAAAGAGATATTTATAGAAGAGGCTAATGAAGTCTTAGATGAAATTCTCCCTTTATATGGACATTGGCAGCTTTCACCTACTGATTTGACTGAACTGAAAGACATACGCCGTGGCTTTCACACTCTGAAGGGCTCTGGTCGGATGGTCGGTGCTCATTACAGTGCTGAATTAGCATGGTCTATAGAAAACATGCTAAACCGCATTTTAGATAAGAGCATAACTGCCTCAGCGGATATACAGCAGCTGATTGGTGATGTATTGGCCGTATATCCTGAGTTACTAAGCACTTTCGAGCGTGAAAGCCAAGATTATCCTACTATGATGCCATTGTGGGTGGCCTGCGCTAATGCTTATAGCAAACAATTAGGTGATGAATTCAGTTACTGTGCATTATACAATCAATGGTTACAGCCTGCTAAGCATACGCCAAGTCACATTGATTTAGACAGTCGTATTCAAGATTTGGAGAATGATGAAGCAATTGATCGTACCTTGCAGACGATTTATTCGGTCAATGAAAAAATGGCAGAAGCACCAGTTATTGTGATGCCTCAAAGTGAAGAAGAACAGGCGTTTTTTGACATCTTTATTGAAGAGGCAGAAGAGTTGTTAGAAGGCGTTAATGACTTTGTACGTCATCATAAAAATGAGCCATATGTCGAGGTAAGTGACGAGATTGTGCGCGCATTCCATACTTTGAGAGCAGCTTCTGGCTCTAGTGCATTGACTGCCATTAGCGACGTGAGTGCGACGATAGAGCAAAGCTTAGAGCTTCTACAGCAGCAGGATATACCGATGAATGCAAGCCATTTAACTGCACTGGCCCAATCTGTCACGCTTATTGATGGTTATCTCCATAACTATAAACAACATGCAAACCAGCAAGATATGTCGGCAGAGCATATGCAAAGCGAGCAGGATATCGCCTCGTTACAGGCGATGCTTGAGGAGCAAGATGACGATAGTGAGGCAAGCACTGAGGATAAACCAACGATTAATGACTTGTTAGATGGCAATATTGATGAGTTATTAGATGCCGAGTGGCAATTAGATGAAGCGCTTAACAGTGCTGATATCGAGCAAATCCAAGCCTATATCGCTGAGCAAATTTTACAAATTAAATATTTAACTGACAAAGCACAAGCCTTTCCAAAATTCGTCTCTATTCTTGATGCCTTACAAGATGCTTATTATTATTTGAGCCAGTATCCAAAAGAAGCGTCAGATATTGATATCCAAGAAATCCTACTTGCAGGTCATGCGCAGTTAGTTGGTTTATTTGATGCTTTAGCAGGCAGTACGTCATTAAAAATTGATGAGCAAGTACTAGAGAAGTTAGAGAGTATCAAGCAATACAACATCGTGCAAGCTAGTATCGTGCAAGACAATATCGTGCAAGACAATATCGTGCAAGATAAGAATGAAAGTGATGAAAATATAGCCGATGAAGAACAGGCTACTGTACAAAGTATTGCCGCACCTGAGCTAGAGCTTGAAACTATCGATACGGATATTGAGCTACTAGAAATCTTCTTAGAAGAGGCGCAAGAGCTTGATGATGCGCTGGTCGATAGTTTCAGTAAGTGGCGTGCAGACATCACCCATATTAATACCTTAAAGGTACTCCAACGCCATCTGCATACCATCAAAGGTGGTGCGCGTATGGCAGGTATCCGCAGTATTGGCGACTTGACTCATGAAGCAGAAAGCGTTTATGAGGCGTTTGTAGAATCTAAATGCGAGCCAACCGCGCAGTGGCTTGAGATTATGCAAGTGGTGCAAGATACCTTATCGCTGCAGGTAGCACACATTGTACGTTATCAAAAATCTTTTTTTGCGCCTGAGCTCATGGCTCAATTACAGCAGTTTTTAAAAGCACAAGCATTGCCAGAAACGGTACAGCTTATTATTCCTATGCCAAATAACCATGTGGCAGCTGAGCCTCAAATCTTTGCCAATCAAGATACCCAACATGTAGCAAATGAGGCAGATGCGTTAAGTTTAGATAAAATCGTTCAGCAATCGTGGGCGCATGGTTTACCTGATGCTGATATTTTAGAAGTTTTCTTAGAAGAGGCAACAGCGCTCACCAATCGTAATGAATATCTACAGTTATTCTTAAATGATGCAGGTGACATGGTTGCGCTGCAAGCACTACAGCGCGACTTGCATACCTTAAAAGGTGGCGCACGTATGGTTACTGCTACTGGTATTGCTGATTTGGCTCATGAAATGGAATCAGTTTATCAAGACTTTGTTGCTCAGCGCTGCCCTGCAACCACGAAGGTGCTGGAGTTGCTGGCTGCTTGTTATGACTGGCTAGCAGATGCTGTTTTTATCCTATCGCAGCAAGTGAATCCGCCAATACCTAGTTTACTAATTGAGGCATTACAGCAATTTAGTAAAAACCCTAATAGCTTAAAGCAGGTACCAGCAGAAACCCTGCAAGCTCAGCGTGAAACGATTTTAATTGCCAAAGAAAACCAAGAAATAACCTATATCCAAGAAGATATCAGCGCCATGCCGCTGATGGTTAACGATGCGACTGAACAAGAGCAAAATGCCAATAATAGTGAGATGATTCGTATCTCAGGCAGTCTGATTGAGCATATGATTAACCTGTCAGGTGAGTCTGCGATTAACCGTGCTCGTATCGACATGGGTATCAGTAGCTTGACCAACAGTATTGAAGAGATGGGTACTACCGTACAGCGTCTAGCGGATCAGTTGCGCCGTATGGAAATTGAGCTTGAGGCACAGATTTTATCGCAGATTGATGAAGAGCTGGTCAATCATGAAGGTTTTGACCCGCTAGAGATGGATCAATACTCTTCTTTGAATCAGCTGTCAAAATCTTTGTCAGAGTCGGCATCGGATTTGGTCGAAATTAACCATACTTTATTAGAAAAAACGCGTGATAGTGAAAGTCTATTGCTCCAGTTATCTCGGACGCAGACTGAACTACAAGATGGTTTGATGAACTCACGTATGGTTCCTTTTACGCGATTAACACCAAGGCTTGAGCGTATTGTCCGCCAAACGGCTAATGAGCTGAATAAGTCGGTTGAGCTAAAAGTTATCAATGCTGATGATGAGATGGATAGAACCATTCTAGAGCGTATCACCTCACCGCTTGAGCATATGTTGCGTAACGCAGTCGATCATGGCATCGAAAATGTGGCAGCAAGGCTGGCAGCAGGTAAAGAGCGCAGCGGTCAAATCACGCTAGAAGTACTACGTGAAGGAAGTGAAATTGTCATTTTGCTCAATGACGATGGACAAGGGATTGATGTAGAAGCGGTACGTGAAAAAGCCATCTCTCAGGGTTTGATCGACGCCAAAGATAGGAATCTTAGCGATCTTGATATTATGCAATATATATTTAATGCCGGTCTTAGTACCAGCAAACAGGTCACGCAGATATCAGGGCGTGGCGTCGGTATGGACGTTGTTATTAGTGAAATTCGTCAGCTAGGTGGTGCTGTATCTGTGGTATCAGAGCTTGGCAAAGGATCAAGCTTTACCATCCGTGTACCATTAACGGTAGCTGTGTCTGATGCTTTGGTGGTTCGAGCAGCGGATCGTTACTATGCCATACCTTTGGTGCAGATTGAACGCGTTGTACGTATCAATCCAGAAAAAGTTTATGACTATTATCAATCGGGTGAGGCTACCCTTAATTTTGAAGACACTGACTATCGTGTCCGTTATTTAAATGAGATTTTATCTGGTAATAAGCTCAATGAGCTGGTCGTTAATACCAATACCAGCGTACCGCTTATTATCATCAAAAACCGCAGTGGTCAGAATATGGCCCTACAAGTCGATCAAATAGCAGGCTCACGTATTGAAGTAGTGGTAAAACCTTTGGGGCAACAGTTCTCAAATCTATCTGGTATCTCAGCGGCTACTATTATGGGTGATGGCTCAGTGATGCTCATTCTAGACTTAATAGCCTTGATGCGTAACGCAGCTTTAGTCAAAGATGTTACGCATTCTAAAGCTACTGAACAAAGAAATATGGATTCCAATACCACGATTCTGGTCGTTGATGATTCAGTCACAGTCAGAAAAGTAACATCACGATTCTTAGAGCGTCAAGGGTTCAATGTGGTACTTGCTAAAGATGGTATCGATGCGCTTGAGATACTACAAGAGATGACGCCTGACTTAATGCTGCTTGATATTGAAATGCCGCGCATGGACGGTTTTGAAGTTGCTACCCAAGTCAGACATAATGGACGCTTGCAGCATCTGCCTATTATCATGATTACCTCACGAACCGGTGAGAAGCATCGTGAACGTGCCCTTGAGATTGGGGTAAATGACTATATGGGCAAACCTTTCCAAGAAAACCAGCTGCTTGATAAAATCCAAAGTTTATTGGATGAAAAGGTCCACCTAACTCATCATGGGTAACATACGTGCCTTGGCGTTAAAAGATAAAAATGAGATTAAAGTACTGGTGGTGGCAGAAGACCATCAGCAGCGGATGGCGTTCTCTGATACAGTGCGGAGCTGTGGCTTTCATCTGGTGGATTGCGTTACACCATCGCAGTTGAAGGATAAGTTTGATGGTTATGAAAGCGCTATTGATATCTGGTTGATAGACAGTGATTACGATGAGCATCTAGCGACCATGACAGCTGCTTCCAATCCTGTAGCGATGTTGGTCGGGTTTAGTCAAGCGCCTTATCTTAATGAGGCGCAGCAGTACGCTAAATGGCAACGTAAATTCAAACGTAAGCTTGCGCAACTGCTGGATTTGCCAACTCTTATCGATAATTCTGTCTATAAGGATGATATTAGTGATTGGCGTTATGTGGTGTTCTTAGGGGCATCTATGGGTGGTCCTAGTGCGGTTAAAGCGTTCTTAGATCACCTATCGCCAACACTGCCGATAAGTATTTTACTAGCGCATCATTTTAATCAAACCATGATTAGTACCTTGCCACGTATATTAAATCGCCATAATGACTGGCACTGCCAGATGATTACTTCCTCGCAGCGCATGCGTACAGGTCAATGTCTGATCGTACCTATCGATCAACAGATTGTCTGTGACTCAACTGGTCGCATTATCTTATTAGATCAGGCTTGGGTAGGGGATTATAAACCTGCTATTGGTCAGATTCTCAAAAATACCAGCGATGTTTATGGTAGCGAGCTGATAAACATTATCTTTTCAGGTATGGGCAATGATGGCACGCAGTATTTAGATTTGATACAAGATAATGACAGTCAATTATGGGCACAAGACCCAAGTTTGAGTACTTGTCCCAGTCAGCCACAGGCTATCATTGACTCAGGATATTGCAGCTTTATCGGCAGTCCTCAAGCATTGGCAGAAAAGCTGACCAACTATATTGCTAATAAAGCGACAAACGACACTCCACATTCATTTATTGTGAGCGACTTATGAGACAGATGTTAAAACATTCATTTGAGGCAGTAAGCTTATTGACCACCACTAATGGTATGCTCGATGTGACGATCATTCCAGCGCTTGATCAGCCGGATTGGCTTGTTCCTAGTGGTTTGATTTTGAGTATAGATGAGTACAGCGAATATACGCAATTTTATGAGTGGCAACAGCAACGAATCGCTGTGTTCCATATGTTACTGAGCCATCAAACGCCAGATAAGATGGTTATATTGGAAGGAAATACATCAGCGCATCGTATTGCTTTGCAAACTTCAGGTGAGGTGCGTCAACTACAGGCGCGTATCTCTGATGTGAAAGATGTTGAGCTACCTGAGCATTTTATCAAGTCAAATAGCAATATCGATACGGTTCATGAACGTGTACAAGAAGAGGTTGTGCTATCCTATCTTTTTCAGACGATCATGATTGATAATATGCTGTATCTGGTGCCAGATTTGGATAAAATTGCGCATCAATTGGTAGATTTAGACAGCTAGTTTGCTCATTAGATAGTCACTATCTATATCTATATCTATATCTATATCTATGCCTAAGCGCTTATTAAGCAATCAGTAGCGACAGAGGTAACACAGTAAATTTATGAATACTACTCATTCCAACCCAACAAAATGGTCCTTTGCCAGTCGATTTTTTCACTGGATTAGCGCGATTTTATTGCTGATTACATGGACCATGATTTTTTTATATGACAACCTAGATAGTAATCTCTATATTGGGCTACATAAAGCCTTTGGGGTTAGCCTATTATTTTGGATGATAGCACGAGTCATTAATCGCATCTTTACCAAAGCGCCACCAGCAGTATTGATGCCGAAATGGCAAATGCTGCTTTCCCGATTGTCGCATTTTGTACTTTATGCTCTGTTGATTGCGATGCCAATAGCAGGGTTAATGATGTCTTTGTATGGTGGCCGTCCGGTTGATATATTTGGTATATTTCAGATACCTGTACTAGTAACCCCAGATAGAGGGTTGGCTCGACTCTTTAATGACTGGCATGTAGATATCATTTGGCCAATGATTATCGCCTTTACTGTGCTTCATATCGGGGCGGCTTTGTATCATCAGTTTGTGAAAAAAGACAACCTCATAGCACGTATCAAGTAATAGACTTTTAATGTCGTTACGACATATCAAAAGTGCTGCTTCTAGCACTTTTGTATTAAGAAATGGCATCTATTTCTTAGTTTCCACAGTGTAAAATATACCCGTAAAAAAGCCCTGCGTATCATACACAGGGCTTTTTTTAATGATCAAAATAAATATGGGCTAACTATAAATTTACTTTTTATGCTCAGGTAAATTAATATTCATCTCAAGCACGTCCAAGCTATCTTCAGAACGATGATTGATATTGACATCATCAATCTGTACGCCATTGACATACTTATTGACCACTTCTAATATCTCACGTTTCATTTTTTCGATACGGTCTGCGGTCAAGCGATTGTTTAAGCGATTTTCACTTGCGACAATAACCTTTAAGCGCTCAGTTGCCATATTGGCACTGCCTGCATTGCTGTCGTCAGTACCAAATAAGCTACTCCAAAATCCTTTTTTCTTACTCATTATTAACCCCCAAACCAGCGCTGTAATAGACTCTTTTTCTTCACATCAATATGACGTAATGGACGTTCTTCCCCTAGGAAGCGAGCGACAATATCATCATAACATTGACCAGCAATAGAGTCGGTATAATGAATCACGGGCTCACCGTGGTTAGAAGCTTCCAGCACGGAATGGCTCTCAGGAACCACGCCCAGTAATGGAACTTTTAAGATGTCATTTGAGATGGTTTCAATATCCATCATCTCATTGGCTGCGGCACGCTCTGCATTATAGCGTGTGATAATCAGATGCTCACGTACAGAACCTTGGTTTTCAGCCACTTTTTTGGTCTGGCTTTGCAAGATACCAATGATACGATCTGAGTCACGTACTGATGAGATCTCAGGGTTGGTAACGATGATGGCTTCATCCGCATGATACATGGCGAGCTGCGCGCCGCGCTCGATACCTGCAGGTGAGTCGCAAATAATGTAATCGAATTGCTTAGAAAGCTCTTCCATAATCTCTGCCACACCTTCATCTGTTAACGCATCTTTATCGCGCGTTTGACTGGCAGGTAGAATGTAAAGATTTTCTAATTGCTTATCTTTGACAAGCGCTTGTGATAGGCGTGCATTGCCATTGATTACATCGACAAAGTCATAAACAATTCGATTTTCGCAGCCCATAATCAAGTCTAGATTACGCAAGCCTACATCAAAATCGATAACAACTGTCTTATAGCCACGTAATGCTAAACCGGCGGCAAAAGAAGCACTGGTCGTGGTTTTACCCACACCGCCTTTACCCGAAGTGATTACAACAATCTTCGCCACAATGGCACACTCCTATAAATTGATGAATTGATGAGATATATTATATATAAAGCATTATGCTTTCTGGTCGTCCATACGCTGTATATATACTCTCTGCGAGCGTAAGCCTAGCATAAATCTAGCAGAACTTATAGCAAGTCTCTATTAAAGCATACAAACGGCTAAGATATAAAATTAAGCGATTACCTAACTGATATATAAGGACGTAGGTGTGGTAAATAGTGGCAGAGCTAATAATTCATCATAGCGCAGTTTTGTTAAATAAACTTACTACAATATGAATTAAAAGGGTTTCTGACATATTTACTTTTTAACCTTAACAATATCTATATAAATGACTAGGGTTTAACGCCTTTATTAATCTGAGATTCATCAATGATCGTAAATACCAAACCTTGACCTTCTAAAAACCGCACTTCGACCGATTTATCAATCACATGCTCAGGCAGACTGTCGCGTAAGCAATAAGTACCGGCGACTGACACCAGAGAGGGGTTAAAAACTTGGCAAAAAATGCGTGCGTCTTTATCGCCCGTAGCACCTGCGACCAAGCGACCTTGAGCACGACCATAAACGTGCAAGTTATTATCAGTAATAGCTTCAGCACCACTATTGACACTGTTGGTCAAAATCAAATCGCCACCGACATGATTGAGACTTTGTCCTGAGCGCAGCATTTGATCATAGATAAGACTGGTAATATGCTCAGTACTGATAAGAGTTTCTGCTGTTTCTACAGATAAATCAGCTTGCATTTCTGCGCTTGTTTGTAGCGCTTGCTGAGCACTCACGTTATCCGTCTTAGATTCACTATTATCAGTAGCAGCCGTTGTAGAATCAGCAACTTGGCTTAATTGCGTTACTGCTTTTTTACTGGGTAAAATGCGCTCAATACGCTTGCCATCTGCTGGAAATATTGCCAAGCGTAGCTCACGTGCTTGCGCGTCAAGTAGCCCCGTCACGACGCCGATAGGCTGTAAACCCCAAGACCATAGCAACTCGACCAGTGCTGATAGATCTTGCTCAACCTCGCTGTCAATCAACACAGGAATATGACTGCTCTTATTGCTCAATGTGGTTTCAAGTTGGCTTGCAATCGCCACAAAGTCATCGGTACTAAACTGTACCCGTGAAAAGGTCAGCATTTTGCCATAAAAGGCTAAAGCAGGTGTGGCTGACGAAGTGTCGGTATAGTTGTCGGCAATGGTCATAATCTACATCCTCAAAAGGTAATCGTAATGCTATATTCGTGGTGATATTTTTCTTATCAAATCATTATTTTAAAGCTTTAAAGATTCTATAATTTAAGCAAGTCTTGATGCTTCCACTGTTGAACTTTTATTTGCGCTTCAAATTCTGTCAGACCATCATCGATAATGCTAGCAATGAGATGGTCTAATGCCGGATTGTCTGTATCGATTTGAGCGATCCCACTAGCGATAGCGACCATCAATGCGTCAAGGCGTTCGGCGTCAAGCAGACGCTCGTTGAGCGCATAAACCACATTTTCACCAATATTTTGCCCCACATGTTGTAGCTGTGATTCAATCAAGCTACCCGCAATAGGTATCATACGCAGATAGCGGCGCAATTCTGGCGTATTGGCAAGCCCATCTTGGATCGCATTGCCCACTTCACTAGCGATAATAGCGCCGCCACCTGCTGACTCAGTTAGAGCTTGTAGTTTTGGTGTCATCTCTTTACGCAGTAGTGACAGTATAGCGGCTTCAATCTCATCACGATTGCGCGAGATGGTAGAGTCGATAAACGATTTTTGCCTCTTCGGATCAGTAAGCTCCTGCCGAAAGGTCTGAATGGTCGTTAAAATAACTCGGTCAGACAACTCCTCTAATACTACATCGATATAGAAGTTGATTCTATTGATCCATGGCTGAGGCAATACTTGATAGCCTAGTTGATATAGGCGTCGTCCGATAATAACAACGCGAAATAATCGCAGTGCACGCAATTGCGGAAAACAGCCTAATACCTCGTACCAATGCACAAAAGGAAAAAAGAACCAGCGGTAATAGATTTTTTCTTTGATGGCAATCGCCCAGCGTAATAGCAGCTCTGCAATCAAGAACAAGGTAAAAAAGCCGCCCACGGTACGTAATGAGTCATGGATATTACTTTGATACCAGATTAATTGATTGGAAATTCCAAGCCAGTTTGCCGCGTCACTACTAAAACTACTCATCAAAATAGCATCAGTACTGATAACCAATAAATCAATACTGATGGCGATAATCATCACGATATCATAAGTAAGCTTTAAACGATTTGGTTTAGGACGATTTGGTCTTGAAGGCGGAGTCTCTGGTGACCCTGTTGGTGGCTCTGACCCTGCTAAGGACTGATTGAGCGTGGACGTTGACTCTATGGGCAGGCGAGTAGTGGAAGAGGCGGGCACAGTCAGTCCTTATAAGTAATAAATGGCAGCAGTCATGAGAAGTATTACACCAATCACAACAAAATCAACACAGCGTTCTAACGGTCATTCACATTATCAATGAATAATGCCAAAAAACAACCCATCAACCATTATAATTTGGTATTTTGCCATTTATATTCTTTCAAAGAATCCTGTCATTTAATTGCTCGAATTGTCAACCTTAGGATTGGTTTCAAACTCAGCCAACATAGTGGTGATACGCTGATCTTTTTGTTGCCAAACATGCTCTACCCAATCAAACATTTGTGCTTTGATATCCTCATCGTTTTCATAGCCACCTTCTTTGATTCCAGAAAATAAATCATCAGGTATTTCAAGATAGCGCACATCAACGCCTAAGCGCTTGATATTGCCTTTCCACAAATCCCCGTAAGTTGGTACCCCATCAGGATAGACAATGGTCATATCTAAGATACCATCGATGTGTTCACCTAAAGCACTAATCGCCAGCGATAAACCGCCAGCTCTTGGTTTTAGCAGATGGGTATAAGGCGAGTTTTGCTTATTATGCTTTTCTTTGGTAAAGCGTGTGCCTTCTAAATAGTTCAGCAAGGTAAAAGGTTTGTCTTTTAATAACGCGCAAGCACGCTTTGCCTCTTCGATATCTTTACCTTTTAAAGCAGGGTTTTTGGCAACCGCTTCTTTAGAGTGACGACGCATCATCGGAAAATCTAAGAAATAAAAAGCCTGACCGACAATCGGGATATAAATCAGCTCAAATTTCGTAAAAAATCGCGTGAGGGGTAAGCGTTTTTCGCTAATGTACTGCACAATACTGGTATCAACCCAAGACTGATGGTTGCTGACGAGCAAATATTTGCCATGCACATGTACATCATCAGGTAGCGTGATACGCCAATCTTTTATTGGTAAGAGGTTTTTTATTAAAGCATTGTTACTACTAATCCAGTGATTGGTAATTTTAATCACTGTTTGATCTGCAATAGGGGCGCCAGTGATAATTTTGCCCATACCCATTAACCACAAGGGAATACTACCACCAAAGCTATTGGCAGCAATGACACCCGTTGCCGTTGCTAGCGAAACCGCTTTGCCCAATTTAGGGGCACGCTGATGGAGTTTTTGCATGGTGGCGTTTAAGCGCATGACCCATTCCTCTCTGTTAATTTTACAAATATATCAATAGTATGTTTTAAGTATTTCTAACACTACATAGCCTCGAAGACTTAGCTTGCAGCTAATAGGACAACATATAATAAGTCTTATTTTTACCCATTTTGACTTTGCTAGACTCTTGATAGTATAGTCATATTCACTTAGCCTATAGATACTGCTAATATTAATAGTTAACGGCAGCCTTTTATAGATAAGGCTTTGATAAGTAAAGAGTCTTCTATGTAGAGTGATTTCATATTTAGATTTTCGCACTGGCTGTTAATAAAAGAGCGTTTAAGTGATAAGAACCTTACTTTTATTCTTGTAATGTTGCTGAGTGATTTTAGCAGAAAAAAATAGAGTGTACGGCTGTAAACGTGACTTGCGATAGCAAATTATGCATTTAATAAAATCGTATTTATCAACACTTATGCACTTCTCATACATAGATGTGACAAAATATTACACAGAATTAGAATGAGATTGCCATAATACTTTTAGTGTCGATAAACACCCAAACAATATAGTTAATGGCTAATTTGTCGTTAGCGTCTTTTATAAAAGTACGATTATTTTTTCAACTTAAGAGGACATATTATGCGTAATACATTAATGGTTGCAGCAATCGCTTCAGGTTTGGCTCTTACCGGTTGTGTCACTGATCCTAACACTGGACAACAACGTCTTAACAAGTCTGCTATCGGCGCACTAGCTGGTGCTGCAGGTGGTGCGACTATCTCAAAAGCGACTGGTGGTGATAAAACTGGTCGTGATGCTGCTATTGGTGCTGCATTAGGTGCTGGCGTTGGTTACTATATGGAGCGTCAAGCTCGTCAGCTTGAGCAACAAATGGCTGGTACTGGCGTAACGGTTAAGCCAAACGCTAACGGTAACATTGATCTGGTTATGCCAGGTAGCATCACTTTCTCGTTTGATGATGCGACTTTGAACAACTCATTTAAGCCAACGCTTGATAAACTTGCTGCGACAATGAATGAGTATAACCAAAACACCATCACTATTGCTGGTCATACAGACAGCAAAGGTACTGATGCTTATAACATGAAGTTATCACGTGACCGTGCTTATGCAGTAGCGAACTACTTAAGTGCGCGTGGCGTAGCATCTAACCGTATCAATGTTGTTGCTTATGGTGAGTCACGTCCTGTTGCTGATAACAATAGCGAATTTGGTCGTCAACAGAACCGCCGTGTTGAGCTGACAGTTAACGCACCACAAAGCGTTCGTTAATTTTAAATGATTAGCTAATAGTTAATATCGAAAAAAGGTCAGCATAAAGCTGGCCTTTTTTTTGTCTTGAATTTTGTCTTTCATTAAGAAATTATATTTGATAATAGTTATCAATAACATTATAATTCCCATGCATTTATTTTGCGGATAGCTATTTTTTCAGTTTTCAATAGCAAACTGATCATTGCTATTATCTATAATCAAGCTGTTTCAATGCCCGATACAGTGCTGGTTTCGCCTATTTTCATTACTAGTATCGATGTGAAAGATTTATCTTATCTCTTATTTATTTTGCAGCCCATCAAGGACATCTATGAATATCACGACAGTGACAAGCCGTAAAATCTTACCGACTACTTTAGCTGCTGCACTGACAGGGATATTGATGGTATCAGGTTGTAGCAAACAGTCTGATGAAAAAGCGACCACAGATACACCAGTTGAAACCGCAGAGAAAACAGCTAGCAAAACTTCATCAGCTGCTGATAAAGCTCATATGGATCGCTTGCTTATCAGTTATGCGGATATGGCACATGCTGCATACAAAGATTCGTTAGAGATGGCAAAGCTTTTACAGAGCGCCGTCAATACTTATATAGAAACACCAACGCAAGCAAACTTGGATGCTGCAAAAGCCGCTTATAAAGCCGCGCGCCAGCCATACTCACAGACTGAAGTATTTAGATTCGATGAAGGTTTTGTGACTGCCAACGACAATCGTAATATTGGTAGTACGGACAGCTGGGAGGGGCAGGTGAATGCTTGGCCTTTAGATGAAGCATTGATTGACTACGTAAGCGCTGACTATGAAGGCGAGTACAGTAGTAAAGACAACATCATTAATAGCGATAGCATTAGCGTTGGTAGCCTCAAGCAAGATACTAGTACCATCACGCCTGAGCTGCTCGCAGAGATGAATGAGATTGGCGGTAGTGAATCCAATGTGACCACAGGCTACCATGCTATTGAGTTTATGCTATGGGGTCAAGATACCAATGGCGTCGCTGAAGGTGCTGGCAACCGCCCGTTCAGTGATTATCTAACGACTGACGGTCAATGCACTAGCGGCGAGAATGTCAATCCTGACGCTAGTATCTGTGAGCGCCGCGGACAGTATCTAAAAGCAGCAACTCAACTACTGGTTGATGATTTGACCGCGATGGAAGCGCAGTGGCAACCTGACAGTGAAAACACCTTGCGTAGCGACATGATGGCACGTAGGGATAGCAATAGTCTGCGCCAAATTATGTATCAAATGGGCAGCTTAGCACTTGGGGAGCTTGCCTCTCAACGCATCCAAGTAGCGTTCGTCACTGGCTCTACTGAAGATGAGCATGAGTGTTTTAGTGATTTGACACACTTAAGCTATGCTAATAACGCTCGCGGTATCCAAAATGTCTTTAATGGTAGCTACAAAACGGTCACGGGCAAAACCGTAGGTGGTTATGGACTGAAAAACTATCTTGTCGATACAGGAAATACTGAAGCTGCTGATAAATTGGCTGCTGATTTTGCAAAAGTAGAAGCGGCCTTTAATGTCATTGTTGAAAAAGGCGAGAAGGAAAATATCAAGATTGATCAAATGATTGCCACTGTAGGACAGGCGAGTAAACATGGTGTTTCTGCTGAAGAGCAAAACAAGCGTCGCGGTTGGATTGAAACCAGTATCACAAGTCTGCAAGAGCTGACAGCTGGAATTGAAAATGCTGCAAAAGCCGTCGGTATTGACAATTTAGATGCAGATGCAGGTTCGCAGTTTTAATTGCTCACTAATCTACTGTTTTAACAGCAAGCATAGCAATGATTGACATAGCATTGATCGATAATGCCTAATGAGTCGCTAACAGTGAATGAGACTTATTTTCATAAGAAAACAATATAGGTATAATAAACACGTTGTCAATTTTGCTTGGCAACGTGTTTTTTCATAGCGTATTAAAATAGCCAGATAAATCAGCGTGTCGCTGCCACTTATCGACTAGCAATAAAAAATTTTATAGCATGCGATTTTAATGGTTCTATACCAGAACTAAGGTACTCTATGCACGTCAAGAAAGGTTTTATCAGCAAACCACGCCCCATACCCCATTCTTCTCTTATATCCCAGTTTAAAACTGCCTCTGTCGGCATGTCTGCGCCATTTACCTTATCACTGGTATTATTGGGTGTCTTATCACTCAGTGCTTGTCAGCCAGTCAAAGACACTGATGATAATGCAGTCAATAAAGACAGCTTGCAATCAGAAGTGTTGACTCCTGAACGCCTCAGAACCATCGAAACACTCGCTGGCGTACCTATGCAGCAGCTTGCAAGCTTTGAGCCGCAAGAAATCAAGCAAGGCGGTGATACTGGGATTAGTATTACTAGTAGTGAGAGCTACTCTAAACCTTCATCGAACATTACCGCATCTCGCAAAGGCTCGTTCTTTATTGGTAATGCGTTTTTCCGTCAGCCGTGGGTAATTGCGCCTGCCAGTACGGATAGCCGTGATGGTCTTGGTGCGTTATTTAACGTCGCTGCCTGCCAGTCATGCCATGTCAAAGACGGTCGTGGTCATGCTCCTATGACTGCTGAGGACGATGCCGATAGTTTCCTGATTCGTTTGGCGATGCCAGCGACCACGGATGAACAGCGTCAGCAGTTAAAAGATTCACTTATTGAGAAAGTTGCTCATCCTATGTATGGTGGTCAATTGCAAGATCGCGGTATTCAAGGCGTGCCAGCAGAAGCAAGAATTGCCGTGCAGTGGACAGATAAAACGGTTACCTTTGCCGATGGACATATCGAAACCTTGCGCGCACCAACCTTTAACTTGACCAATCCAGGGTATGGTGCGTTTGATGATGAGATGATGGTATCGCCACGTGTTGCTTTACCTATGATTGGGCTTGGGCTACTCGAACAAATACCCGATGCGGATATTAAAAAACAAGCGGCTAGCAATCATAAAAACAGCAATGATATTAAGGGTAAATTTAACTGGGTCATGGATCCACAAACGGGTAAAGTTGCCTTAGGTCGCTTTGGCTGGAAAGCAGGGCAAACCAAGCTGATTACTCAAAATCAAAGCGCCTTTAATGAAGACATGGGTTTAACTTCAAATATCCGCCCACATGAATCCTGCACGCCAGCGCAAACCGCTTGTAAGAATGCGATAACGGGCGCAGATGAGCAAGGCAATGGTAAGCCTGCGGTTGAAGTCAATGATGAGGTGGCAAAATTTGTAGAATTTTATACGCGCAATTTGGCAGTACCGCACCGCCGTAATGCAGAGGATAAATTGGTATTAGCAGGTAAAAAACGCTTTTACGATATGGGCTGTCAAAGCTGTCATACGCCAAGATATCAGCTACCAAAAACCGCTGATGATCATCTTGAGCAGCATGGACAAGTGATTTATCCTTATACAGATCTGCTGTTACATGACATGGGTGATGAGCTTGCGGATCGCACTATCGCTGGCAAACTGCCGCCAAAAAATTGGCAAGTTGAGTTTTTAGCCAATTCTTATGAGTGGCGTACGCCGGCTTTATGGGGAATTGGACTTGCCCATACCGTTGATCCGCAAGCGACGTTTTTACATGATGGACGTGCCCGCACGCTGATGGAAGCGGTATTATGGCATGGCGGCGAAGCAAAAAAACAGCAGCAAAAAGTGCTGATGCTTGATAAACAAGGACGTACTGAATTGAGTGCGTTTTTACAGTCATTATAAGCATCTGACTGTGTATTTTTTAATCTTTGAATGACAGATAGATAAGGTTATCCGCCTGACGGCTATATCACTGTGATACTGATACTCGACGATAACGATTGATAATATTACTGAGAAATCTATGAAAATAAATCATGCGCTAGCAATGGCGCTCTCGGCATTAAGTGCGGGTATACTTATTAGCTGCGTCAAACCTGCTGATGACAATAAAGCGGCTGAAGTAGATAGCCAAGTTGCACAAGATAGTGCTGAGCTGAAAACTGGCGAAAATGCTGCGGTTGATGGCAATACAGATAAGAATGTTGAAAAAATAGTCGCTGTCGATATCAGTGCTGAGACTGAAAAAACCTATTTAACCCATGTAGCTAATGAGATTGTCATACCTGCTTATGCTGACGCGGCGAAACAAAGTGATTTGTTGCATGATTTGGCACAAAAACATTGTCAACAAGCGCCAGTCAGCGGTGATGAATTGCAAGCGCTACGTGACCAGTGGCTAGTATTGGCACAAGCATGGGCAAGTGCTGAAATGGTCAACTTCGGTCCTGCTACCGCCAGTATGAGTAATCTTTATATCAATTATTACCCTGACGAGCGCGGCTTGGTACATAGCGGAGTGGCGGATCTTATCGCTGCCAATCCAAAACTGACCGCCGAACAACTTGCTAACGAAAGTGCCGTTGTCCAAGGTGTGCCCGGTTTAGAAGAGGTGCTTTATGCCAATGACAGCTTGGACGCTGGTCAGTGTGCGTATGTTATAAGCGCGAGTAGTGCGCTGAGCACACGCTTAAAAGCTATTGAGAAAAACTGGCAACAAAATGCGACTAAGCTATTAGCAATTGATAAAACTGCTGAAAGCGACCAAGGATTGAACCAATGGATTAATTCCCTACTGTCGTTGGTTGAGACGATGAAATCTAACGCTGTTGATCAGCCATTAGGCTTGAGCGGTAAAGCCAAAGGTCATCTACCTGCTGCGACCGCAGAGCAAAGCCGCGCGATTATCAATGCAAAATTAGCGACTTTAAATAAAGCCATGACCGATCCGGTACTGACTGCTATCTTGGGCAGCAATAGTGAAAATAACGTGGCTGACAATCTATCGACTGCGCTCGCTGATACCACTACGTTATTGGCACAAATGCCAGAAGATTTAGCCACTGCTGATAAAGCCACGCAGCAAGAGCTGTATGATCATCTTACTAGCGTTACGCGCTTAATTAAGCGTCAATTGATTCCGGCACTTGGTCTCCGTGTCGGCTTTAACAGTAACGACGGTGATTAAATAATGGCTATTATCAAAGCGAGTCAAAAGGTCTCAGTGAATAAAAATCATAGGCAGTGGTATGCGCTAAAAGCAAAACCGTTTAGCCATGAGCTGCTGACAACCTCATTATTGACAGCGCTTGGTACGGCAACATTCGTCGGTATTCATCATCGTTATCGTAAGCAACGCCTAGCTGACGCTCGCCTGCAAGATTATGTGAGCGGTATTTATGCTCAATTGAATGCTGTGCAATCAGCTGCTACTGGTTCCAAGTCAATGCTTAGACGTTTGCGCTACGCCTGCAAGCAGGCAGCGTCAACGTGGCAACAAGCGTATCGTCTACCAATGAATGATAACCAGCCTAGTAGCCGTGATTTGTCTGCGAATGATTTTAGGTCAATGCATACCACTACTATGCTGACTCGCCCTGTATACTGGGTCAGTGGCGTGGCTTCTATGCCAAAAGACATCTCACTGCTAAGTGAGAGTGATGAAAATGATTTTGGTGTGGTTGGTATCGATCCTGATAGACAAATCGTTTGGCAAACGACCATGCCTGAACGTGTCCATGATATCGTCGTCCAACCTGCCTTTGATTCTCAAAACACCTTTGTTAATCATAACAAAAATCGTGACGTTGTGGTCATGGGTCGTCGTCCTAGTGAAAAATTCTGGGTGCTTGATACTGCGACAGGACAAGTAAAATTTGTGATCAACGCTGCAAACAACCGTCATTTTTATGGTCATGCTTGCTATAGTTCAGATGGCTCAAAGTTATACGTGACTGAAAATGATACGCTAATTCTAGACGGCAAAATCGGTGTTTATGATGTTAAAAATGGTTATCAAAAAATAGCAGAATTTGAATCGTATGGTATCGGTCCACATGAGCTTATTATGCATCCAGACGGTAAAACGTTGGTAGTTGCTAATGGCGGTATCAAGACCGAGAGAGCATCGCGTGAAGAGCTTAATCTCGATACTATGCACCCATCATTGGTGTACCTAAACTGCCATAATGGCGATTTACTTGAACAAATTATGCCTGAGCATAATCAAATGAGTGTGCGTCATCTAGCCATGCACGATGATGGCACAGTGATGATAGGCATTCAGTTCCAAGGTGAAAAGCATATCAATGTGCCATTAGTATTGACACACAAGCGCGGTGATATTGGCTTTAAACCCCTTATGATGCCAAATAACCAATGGCAACGCTTCCACCAATATATCGCTAGCATCGCGGTTGATAGTAAACGCAATTTACTATGTGTAACCACGCCAATGGGTGGCTGTGCGGCAATATTTGATTTAACGACTCGAGCTCTAATCAACTCTATCAGTTTGCCAGATTGTGCAGGTGCTTCCGTTTATAGCCGTAATATATGCAGTGGTAACGATGTTGTTAAGGCTAATATAGAGCAACAATCTGGCTTTATCGTTAGTGATGGGCAAGGTCAATTAACCAGATTAACGGTCAATGATTTAACAATATTAGACTCAGAACTAAAATCAGACGCTATCGCCAAAAATGACAATATCGGCATAGATAGTAGACGCCATACAATGTCTTTTGATAACCATTTGCAAGCACTATGATATGAATGTGACACCTGAGTACCATAGTCCTTTGTTGCAAAACACTATTCAATGTTTGTCAGAGGCAAGCATTGAATTACAAATAAGCAAAAAGCGGGTTAAAAATATTAATTTTCGCTTAAAGCCACATAAGCTAATGGTGTCTGTGCCATCGTTTATTAGCTCAGCACAAGTCGCACAGGCTATAGCAAGGCGCGTGCCATGGGCGATAGAAAACCACCCACAAGTCTTAGAACAATATAAGCGCCAACAATTTCCTTCAAAGGAATCTTCAACGGCTGACAGCACCTTGCTATTGTGGGGGATAAAGCAACCATTCACCTTAAACCACGATAAAAAAATTGCCTATTATCGGCAACATCTTTCTGAAGCAATGCCTGCATTATTTGCAAAGTGGCAACCGATTGTCGGTGCGACAGCCAATGAGATACGCCTAAAAAAAATGCATACGCGCTGGGGCAGCTGTAACACGCGTGCGCGCCGAATTTGGTTATCTGTGTATCTGCCTGCTTATCCTATTGAGTGCACAGAATACGTCATCGTCCATGAGCTGTGTCATTTACATCATGCCAATCATAGTAGCGCGTTCTGGCAAACCGTAGCGACTGCGATGCCTGACTATCAGCATTGGCACGATATGCTGGCAGGTAAAGGTGGTCAGCTCGATTAGAAATAATACTTAGGTGGTTTCAGTAATGTCGATAAGCCTGATATGATAAGACATAACGGTACGAATCGTGTCGTTTAAATAATAGATTTATCTACAGGGATGTCATATGGAAAACGTCAATCAAGCGCAGTTTTGGCAGCAGCGTTATGAAGAGGATAGTATCGGCTGGGATATGGGACAGGTGTCACCACCGCTCAAAGCCTATATTGACCAATTGCCTGAATCTGCTAAAAGTCAGGCTGTCTTAGTGCCGGGAGCAGGTAACGCTTACGAGGTCGGTTATCTGCATGAGCAAGGTTTTACCAATGTTACCTTGGTTGATTTTGCTCCTGCGCCGATTGCAGCGTTTGCTGAGCGTTATCCTGACTTTCCAGCTAAGCATCTAATCTGTGCCGACTTTTTTGAGTTATCGCCTGAGCAATATCAGTTTGATTGGGTGCTTGAGCAGACGTTTTTTTGTGCGATAAATCCATCACGCCGTGACGAGTATGTGCAGCAGATGGCAGCATTACTGAAACCGAATGGTAAGCTGATTGGGTTGCTATTTGACAAAGATTTTGGGCGAGATGAGCCACCGTTTGGCGGTACAACAGATGAATATCAGCAGCGTTTTGCGACTCATTTTGACATTGATATTATGGAGCCGAGTTACAATTCACACCCAGCACGGCAAGGCAGTGAGCTTTTTATCAAGATGCACGTAAAAGAGTGATTTCACGCTTGATATTGTCTCGAGCTTGCACTTCGAAGTGGTTATGATAATACGCTGTCAAATAAAGTACTGGGTGTGCGAGTAATTTCTGCAAGACCGCAATACGCCCAGTACGATAATCCTCGTTTGCTATATGGCGATACTCTTGACGCACCGCTTGTGCGTAGACCTGATATTCAGACCAAGGCGTACCCAAAATACTTAAATCCATATCTAAGAAATAAGCGGCGTCACTGACAGTATCTTTATCTAGACACTCATGCAGCTCATGAGATGCAGTCATCATAATCAGCGTATAGATAGTGGTACATTGCTCATCACTCAGATAGCATCTTAATGCCTCTACCATATACTCTGCACTTTTTAGTTCATTATCTGAGCGCCTTGGATCATAAATGACATCGTGATAATAGAGCGCCAAAGCGATGATATGCGGCTCATGCAGCTGATGCTTAATCTGTTCGAACTGCGAAAATAATTGCTGAATATGCTGCAAGCTATGATAAGCACGCTGGGTTGCGTTATAGCGCACGGCGATATCTTGCCAAAGCGCTTTAACTTTCGCGAGCTTGATAGCATTATTAATAGCTGTTAAATGCCACTCAAAAACCTTACCAAGCTCAGTCTCTATTTGTGACAATCCGTCCATATTCAACCTTCGTTTAATGATTGTCTATCATTTAGAAATTGTTACTTACTTCTTATTGGTAGTGTCTTCAAATGCCTGCTTAAACACTTTACCAAGCAAATTGACATCATCGACACGGGCATAATTTAGACGTGTGACAAAGGCAATATGACGATGAGGGCCTTGCTCAGCTAGTGGTATCGCGACTGCATTTTGGTTCTGTAGATGCAGCTGGTCTAACGCCATTTCTGGCACTAACGTCGTACCCATATTAGCAAGTGCCATTTGAATAAGTGTGTTTAAGCTGGCATCTGAAAAGCTGGATTTCATCTGCGCACGGTCAAAATGGCAGACAGATAGCGTTTGGTCAGTCAAGCAATGCCCTTCGCCAAGTAACATGAGATTTGCCGTTGCCAGCTCATCAGCGTTGATCGTTTTGAGCTTGGCATGTACATCATTTTTTGGAAAGACGGCAAAGAAGTCTTCGCTCCAAAACTCAAAACTATGTAAACCATCTACCGCATAAGGTAGGGCAATAATAGCGGTATCAATATGTCCATAACGCACTTGCTCAAGCAAGCGTTCTGTTTGTTGCTCAACGATAGTCATACGAAATTCTGGATAGTGCTCACGCAGCGCAGGCAACACTTTTGGTAGCAGATAAGGCGCAATCGTTGGAATAATACCAACGGTCATAGGGTAGGCAAGGGGCGATTGATGGCTATGCGCACGGGTGGTCAAGTCGTTGACTTCAGAAAACACCCGCTGCGCCCGCACCAAGATATCTTCACCGATAGGGGTGATCAAGACTTGTTTATTATTTCGCTCAAAAATCTGTGTATCAAGCTGTTTTTCCAACTCAGCGATACCCAAGCTCAGCGCTGATTGCGAGATATTACAATCTTCTGCTGCACGTTTAAAATGACGGTGTTTGGCGACGGCTAAGGCGAACTCAAGTTGACGTAAAGTAATCATAAAACCTCTCTATCAATGGGTTTGTAAGGCGATTTGTTTTACTTATTTATCTTGTGTACACTATCAATGTTCACTGATGTATAGATATAAAAAGTAGAGAGAATAGTTTAACAAGTTTAATAAAACAAAACATCACATTAAAAACTTTTAACTGGATTAACCATAGAATTCGCGTATAGTTTGTCAGGTAGCCCCGATAGTGTAAGGGTTAATAGATGCAAATCTATAAATAAATTTAAATTAACGAAACTTTAATCAATCAAAAAAAGGAGCCACCCATGGCGTCTATTATCAATCAAGAAATCCCAGAATTTTCAGCAGATGCGTTCGTAAATGGTGAATTTAAAACCATTACTTCAGAAGACGTAAAAGGCAGCTGGGCAATTTTCCTATTTTACCCAGCCGATTTTACCTTTGTTTGCCCAACTGAACTTGAAGACATGGCAGGTCATTACGACGAGTTAAAAGGTTTAGGCGTAGAAGTGTACTCAGTATCAACGGATACACACTTCACCCATAAAGCATGGCATGATTCTTCAGAAGCAATCGGTAAAGTAACTTACCCAATGATCGGTGATCCTACTGGCCGTATCACTCGTGGCTTTAACGTCATGATCGAAGAAGCTGGTCTAGCTGAGCGCGGTACATTCTTAGTAGATCCAGACGGCTTAATTCAAGTTGCTGAGATCCATGCAGGCGGCATTGGCCGTAGTGCAAAAGATATGCTACGTAAAGTAAAAGCGGCACAATATGTTCGTGAAAACGACGGCGAAGTTTGCCCAGCCGCTTGGGAAGCTGGTCAAGAGACTTTAAAACCAAGTCTTGATCTGGTTGGTAAAATCTAAGCAACTATTGCTTGGATAGTGTGAAAGAAGGCAGTATCTGCTTATTCATCATACTAAATAAAGTATAAAAAACCCCATTAACTTATGCTAATGGGGTTTTTTCTTATCTAAATTTTATCACTTTTCATGAGAGCTAATAGTCTAAATAGCTGTTAGTTAGGCATGAGATCCTAATTTATTTTTATCGATTATTTTATAAATCTCATCTTTTAGATGCAGCTTGCGACGCTTCATCTGCTCGATTTCTTCTTCACGGCTAGCGTGCGTGACCACATCTTTATCAAGCTGATTGATTTGCTGGTCTAGCTGGGTATGCTCATCAAAGATAGTCGCAAAGTGACTGTCTTTTTGTTTAAGCTCAGCAATAATATCTTTGTTATCTTGCCATGTATCTGTCTTTCTCATCTTGTCATCCTTGTTATGAAGCGCAAGCTTGTATAAGCATCCGCGCATGGTCTTAAGATTGTTTTGATGAATTACTATAATTATGAGACTTAGATTTTATGGAACCGAACCGTTATTTAACTGAATAACGATGAGGCTTAATGCCAGCGAATCTACTTTTAAAAAGTATGTTTGATAAACAGATTTATCGCATACTTATAAAAGTAAATCTGCCATAACACGCATAGAATTCTTCTATCCGCTTCACTCGATTGTAGCGAAAAAAATACTTAGATACTATAGTTAGTATTGATTATCATTTAGAAGTAATTTTGAAATTAAATAAAAATATTGATTTATGATAGGTTTTATAAAACATAAGGTTTGAGTTTATCCGCTTGCTCAAAACTCTCAAACCTTTGATAATAGACGTATCAAAGGTTATATGCCGCATATAAATAGAAGTATTGGCATATGACTCTTACTCATTTAAACGCGCAGCACTGATGCTGACGTTACATATTCGATAATAACAAGGAACAATTATGATAGACCAAAGCTTATTAGATGCCGTAAAGAGCTATAGTGTAAATATGACCCGCCCAATCAGCTTTGTCTTAGGTAGTGGCGAGCATAGCAAACGTGCTGAGTTGATTGATTTTTTGAGCAAAATCGCTGGTACGACAGATAAGATTAATTTTGACGCACAAGCTAACGATGACAGTTTGCCAAGCCCAATCAGTTTTGCCGTGCGTAGTCACATCGATGGTGCTTTGACGGATACAGGTATTGTCTTTAGTGGTATTCCAGGCGGTCATGAATTTACCTCATTGATATTGGCAATTTTACAGGCTGGTGGTCATACCTTAAAACTTGACGAAGGCATTCAAAAGCTGATTAAACGCTTTAATAAGCCACTACAGTTTCAAACTTACGTGTCGCTTTCTTGCCACAGCTGCCCAGAAGTTGTGCAAGCACTAAACCAATTCGCGCTGCTAAACGATGACATCAGTAATGAGATGATCGATGGTGCACTATTCCAAGAGCAAGTAGAAGCGAATAATATCCAAGGTGTACCAGCAGTATTCTTAAACGGCAAGCCGTTTGCTAATGGTCTGATCGACACGGCTAAATTGATTGAGAAGTTACAAGAGCAATTCCCTGATTTGTTAGCAGAAGCTGAAGATGATGCTGAACAGTTAGAGCAACAAGATGTGACGATTATTGGTGCGGGTCCAGCTGGGGTTGCTGCTGCGATTTATACCGCGCGTAAAGGCTTAAAAGTCACCATGGTGGCTGACCGTATTGGGGGGCAAGTAAAAGATACGCAAGATATTGAAAACTTAATCTCAGTACCTTTAACCACAGGTGGCGAGCTCTCGATGAACTTCGAAAAGCATTTGCGTGAATATAATATTACGCTTAAAGAGCACGTCAGCGTCAAAGAGATTAGTGAGACAGCTGATGAAAACTATCGCATTCATCTAAATACCGGTGAGACCTTTGAGACGCGTAGTATTATCTTGGCGACTGGTGCTCAGTGGCGTAAGCTTGGGGTCGTTGGCGAAGAAGAAAACATCGGTAAAGGCGTGGCTTTCTGTGCGCACTGTGATGGTCCATTCTTCAAAGGTAAAGATATTGCCGTCGTCGGTGGTGGCAACTCTGGTATCGAAGCGGCATTAGACCTTGCTGGTATCGTGAAGCATGTGACCGTGCTTGAGTTTGCTGATGATTTGAAAGCGGATCAGGTATTGATTAATAAAGCCAAAGAAAAGGCGAATATCGATATCATTACCAGTGCAGCGACCCAAGAAATTAAAGCGACTGATGGTAAAGTATCGTCTATCGTCTACCAAGATCGCAATAGCAGCGAGAATAAAGATCTTGATGTTGCAGGGGTGTTTGTACAGATTGGCTTGATACCAAATACTGGGTTCGTTAAAGGCTTCGTCGATTTAAACCGCTTTGGTGAGATTGAAATTGATGAGCGCTGCCGTACAGATCGCAAAGGTATCTTTGCTTGTGGTGATGTCACGACCGTACCCTTTAAGCAGATTAATATTGCGATGGGTGAAGGTAGTAAAGCGGCATTATCAGCTTTCGAATACTTGGTTATGCAGTAAGCCAGTCTTTAATATTTTCTAAAATAAAAAGCTCCGATATCCTAATAGGTATCGGAGCTTTGTTACTTATAGACGTTAAGTAAATGCTATTCAGCCAATATCCCTTCTACAGATAGTATCTCACCTGCTTCATCTTCTTCAATGATACGAGTTTCTTTAAGTGCTGACTTTTGCCATGCTTGGACATGGGGATTGTCTAGAAGAGTCTGGCAATATTGTTCAGTAAGCGGTGTTAATATGATTCCTGAAGCCTTGGCATAGGTCTGCAGCCGTAAAACAACAGGAGCAAAAAACGCATCAGCGGCAGTAAAATCACCAAACAAATAGCTATCTGACGATCTGTTGGTCAAACATTCTACAAAGATATGCTCAATACGGGCAATATCAGCTAAGCAAGCAGCGCTCGGACGTATTTTAGCAGTCGCTCGAATGTTCATCAGCATCTCACTACGGATACCCATCAGCCCTGAGTGCATCTCAGCAATGATACTTTGACAATAAGCACTATTTATTCTGTTGCTATTATTACTCTCAGTATTAGATTTACTCAACCCTGTCCAAATATCTAAGTCTGTCAGATAATCATTGGCATGAATAGCAATCGCTAAAGTATCCCATATCGTAACTTTTTCATCACCTTGACCATAGATCAAAACCGGCACTTTTCTTGTTGGCGCATGTTCATTGAGAATGGGTGTCGCTGATGGATGAAACAGCTCAATCAGTTGCTCATCGAAGTCAATATTGAATGCTTTGAGTAGTAGCCAAGCTCGCAGTGACCATGATGAATAGTTTTTATTACCGATAATGAGTAGCGGTTTTTTCATAGTCATACTCTATAGTTTTTTAAAAAGTAGCACTTATAGGCTACTTGAATTAAACGATTTTGTTATTTAGGTATTTCATTGTGCAAATGCCCATCCGATATAGACGGGCATAGCTCATAGTCTCATTCAGGCTTACTTATTCAATCAGTTTTTATTCCTAATCAGAAAAATAATTGGCAGCGCAATCACATACATCAGTACGCCATATAAAGCAGCGGGTAGGGCAATGACTGGCAATGTACTCACGCCCATAATAATAGGGGCTAAGGTAATCGCGGTCGTACTGTTTTGAATACTGGTTTCTATAGCGATGGTTTTGGTATCAAACCAGCTTAGCTGTAACGCCTTTGCTGTCAAAATACTGATGATAAATAAGGTGACAATAATCAGCACAAGCTCAAGTCCAATAGAAGCCAATTGCTCCTGTAGTAATTGCCAGTTGGTAGCAATAGCAGCAAGGACGATTAAGACAAAAAAGACACTGGCTAATCCGTTCAGGATGCCGCTTCTACGTACCATAAAATCAGCGAATTTATAACGGGCGAGCATACCTATCGTCACTGGCAAGGTGGTCAATAAAAACATTACAACGCCGATTTTTACTGCACTGATAGAGCCTGCTTGGTCTTTCATAAAGTGATTGAAAGCCAAGGTGATTAAGATAGGCAGGGTCACCACTGATAATAGACTGACTACGCCTGTGAGGGCTACTGATAATGCTACGTTACCCTTGGCGTAGTAGGTGAGCATATTACTGGTCACACCGCCGGGACAAAAGCTAATCAGCATTATACCAAAGGCAATGGCAGGTGGTGGCGACATCAGTAAGACGACCGCTAAAGCCACGAGTGGTACAAAGACAACTTGGTTAATCAACCCTATAAAGAATGCTTTGGGGTGACTTGCGATAACTTTAAAGTCACTGGGCTTAAGCCCTGTTCCTAAGGTAAACATAATATAAGCAAGGGCTAATGGCAGCAGAGCTAATGCGGTATTACTCATGGAACATTCCTTGTAAAGTTAACGGTTATACTTGCATTATATTTATAACGCCCATTCCTTGTGGCGATATATTGCTTTACAGCATCTAAAATATAGTCTTAAATATTATAAAAGCCCATATGTTTATATGGGCTTCTTGGTTTATTGCTTTAAATTATTGATTATGATATCAGTCGTCTAGCAAATCCATACGCTTAGCCGCTTCATAGATGCCAGTTGAGCGATTGCCCGTACGGCAGAATATCAACATTGGTTGCTCAGCTTGATTAAAAAAGTCAGCAAACTCTTCAACATGGTTCTGATTCAGCTCACTACCAGCAAAAGACACTTCCTTATAAGCAAGTCCTGCTTTTTCGGCGGCAGCAGCAATCTCAGCACTGGTTGGCTGGTTCGGTTCTTCACCATCCGGACGATTGTTAATAATGGTTTTAAAACCATTTTCTGCAATCATCGGTATTTGGTCAGGGGTGATTTGTCCGGTGATACTTACTTGATGGCTCATAAGAGCTCCTTTTATTTTTTATATTAAAATTAAATGGATAGTACGAGAATACAAAGCCTAAGCGCAATGGATAGTTTTCTAAAGATAAAGTATGTAAGCTTTATTGCCTTTTTATATCAACACTTATAGCAGCCCTTGCATCAATGCGCTTTGGTACAACAGTTTGGCACGTGCGCCTGTACCACAAAACATCAATATAGGTTTTGGCATCGTACGATAAAAAGCAGCAAACTGCTCCACAGTCGCCATACTCAAGCGCTCATCATCAAAGGGTAAATGCTGATAATTCAAATTGGCTTTCGCCGTTGCACTGCTAAAGTCACAGCTATTAGGCTGCGAATCAACCTCAGCGTCAGGACGAATATTGAGCACAGAGCGGTAGCCAAGCTCTGCAATTTTGATACATTGGCTTGGGTAAATTTGCTTATAAATAGTTAAGTCATCGGTCATAAGTAATATCAATAAAGGTTATAAAAAAGTAGAGGATATAATGAGTTCAAAAAAAGCGCTACAGGCTAGTAGTTTTTTTAGTAGTCCTAATAATTTAGCATAACACAGCTTTTATCATATCTATATGTTATAGATAGCCATTCATTATTCTTAGCCTAATAAACAGTACAAATGACATTAATGAGTGTCTTTTAAACCATTAACTGCATCCATAGTGCTTAAATAAACGTGTCCTGATAAATCAGTAATCACCGGTGTGTGCTCAATGATGTCCATGACAGGGCCTTTAATAAAGCTAAAGCTCAAATGCTTATCTTGATTTAATAGCTCTTGATTTAAGCTGATAAGCATCTCTTGTCCGGTCAAATCGATATGATTAACGGCCGACATAATAAGAATAATCTCGCTTGCCTCTGGATATTGACGCGTGGCTTGTACCACGTGACGATGCACTGATTCGCTATTACCAAAAAACAAGCTCTCATCAATACGCAGCATCAATAGATTATGAAAGGTCACTACATCATGACGATTAATATTACGAAAATGACCTGTCCCTGCTAGCTGTCCAACGATAGCGACATGCGGTTTGCTTGACTGCCAAATCAAGCTAGCAAATGACACCATAAGTCCAATCACGAGCCCTGTATTTAACCCAAATATCAATACGCCGACAAACGCGGCGATAAAACTTGCTGCATCTAAGCGGTCGCGGTGCCATGCCGACTTTAGCGTCGCTATGTCAATAAGACCGATGATAGCTGCCATGATGGTTGCGCCCAAAATTGCATAAGGCAGCGGGGCAAGCAGATACCCGAATGCTATCAAGGCAGCTATCATAACTAACACTGTGACCAAGCTCGCTAAAGGCGTTTTGGCACCTGAATCGACATTGATAGCCGTACGCGAAAATCCGCCAGCGATAGGAAAGCTTTGAAAAAAGCTACCAGCAACATTAGCCAGTCCAAGCCCTGTCAGCTCGCGATTGGCATCAAATAGCTCACCGCGCAAACGTGCATAAGTACTAGCAACAGAGCTGCTCGATACAAACGCAATAAGCGCCATCAGTCCTGCAGTCGGTAATAAATTGAGCGCTTCATGAAAGTCTGGCAGATATGGCGCTGTAAAGCTTGGCAGTCCTTGCGGTACATTACCAATCGTTGCCACACCGCTTGTCGTCCAATGTAAAACGATACTGAGAGCGATTGCAGCGGTCAGCAATATAAGAGGAAACAGGCGCTCTGCCCATTTTGCATAAGAGGCGGATAACCAAGACTGCCAAACCCATTTTTTACCATAGCGATTAAGAAGCATGAGTGCAAAGGCGCTGATACCAATCACTAGCGTCAACGGATGCAGCTGATTGGCATACATCTGCATGCTCGATACATAACCGATTAAGCCATCGCCTGAAATGGGTATGCCAGTTAGATATTTAAGCTGGCTTATAAAGATAAGCACAGCGGCACCACTGATAAATCCAGCAGAGACGCCGCGGCTGATAAACTGCATAATCCAGCCCAATTTCAGCTGTCCTGCTAGCCACAAAATCGCACCCATCATGAGTGCTAGTAGGGCTGCCATCAATATATACTGCTCAGCGCCCTTATCCGCATAAGGATGCAGCGCGCTTGCAGTCATAATAGCGGTCACAGCAGCAGGTCCGACGGCTTGTACATTACTAGAGCCGAGCCACGCATATACCGCCACAGGCACGATAGCCGCGTATAAGCCATAGACTGGAGGCAAGCCTGCCAAGACCGCATAGCCCAAGCTTTGCGGAATAACGAGCACGCCAACGACTATCCCTGCAATGATATCGGTTGGCAAGGCAGACAGCTGGTATTGACGTAACCAAACAGGTATCAGTCGAGTGGCAATAGAGGGCATGGCAGTACGTCCTCACAATAAAAAATGTTCATGAACACCAGAATTTAATCAATGAGATTTAGCCAATCATCTATGCCTCAGCAGGGGCACAAAAACGCTGATACAACAGCTCTAGTACGGCTAATGCATCATCACTAGCGATACTATAGTAAATCTGCTTGCCTTCACGGCGTGTCGTTACTAGCTCATCTTTACGCAAAATACCAAGCTGCTGCGATAAGCTTGGCTGCCCAACACCGACTAAGCTTTCAAGCTCGCTGACGCAGTACTCTCCTTGAGTCAGCTGACAGAGGAGGAGCAAGCGATCAGGATGCGAGAGTGACTTAAGCAGTTGGCTGGCTTGCATCGATGCTTGCTGCATTTTTTCAGCAAGGTCTTTTGGCGCAAAGCCGTCATTGCTGTCACCATTGGTATCAAATGTGCTCAGTACTGAAGTAGAAGTGATCAGAGCGAGCTCCTTAGATAAGAGATAAAAATATAAATGAAAAAATTGTATATAACTGTATAGGGTCAATTATCAATCATATCGCCATTTATAGCAAGTTATCATTATTTACATTATATAAATTGATATATTATAAAATAATTGCTATATTGATGCTCATAGCCAATTAATAGACTTATTTTAAATACGATAGATATCGTCCTATTATACGTAACAATTCATCGAAAATTAAAACATTCCTATAAAAATGGAGAGTAGCCATGCAAGTGCATTCATTCTTACATAGCGATACAGAAACCTATACCCATGTGCTCGCCGACATTGAGCAGCAAGTGTGTGCGATTATTGATCCCGTATTGGATTTTGATGCCAAGTCAGGACGTACGAATACAACGAGCGTCGATGAAGTGGTTGAATTTGTCAAAGAGCATGGTTGGGAGCTGATCTATATTATCGAAACTCACGCCCATGCTGATCATGTATCGGCAGCTATTCATGTCAAAGAGATACTTGGCGGGCAGTTAGTGATCGGTCAGCACATCACGGAAGTACAAAAAATATTTAAGCAGATTTTTAACTTTGATAGCAGTTTTCGTACCGATGCCGGTCAGTTTGATGTTTTGACCGATGATGGCGATACTTTAGCGCTAGGCGGCATTACTATTACTGCTATGTATGTCCCCGGTCATACGCGTGCTGACATGGCTTATCTTGCCACTGACGACGAAAAAACCGTGGTGTTTGTCGGTGATACTTTATTTGCCCCTGATGTGGGTACGGCGCGCTGTGACTTCCCAGGTGGGGATGCGAAAACTCTATACCAGTCGATTACAAAACTGCTCAAACTGCCCGAAGATACGATGATGTATCTTTGCCATGACTATCCCAGTAAGGGTCGTAAACATTGTCCAACTACGACGGTCGCTGCGCAAAAATTAGGCAATATTCATGTAAAAGATGGTATCAACGAAGCAGAGTTTGTAGAGATGCGTGAGCGCCGTGATGCCAATCTTGAGATGCCAAGGCTTATTATTCCAGCAGTACAAGTCAATATCGATGCTGGTCATTTTCCAAAACCTGAGAATAATGGTACACGTTATCTAAAAGTACCTATCAATGTCCTTGGAGAATAAACATCGTGTTAGTACAGTGTTATCTAATTCATGCATTTTTATGATAATTTAACGGAGTCTTATTATGAGTGAAAAAAATGCTCATGTAGTATGCCCACATTGCCAAGCAACGAATCGTGTACCAGATTCCAAACTCAGTGCTGCACCAAACTGCGGTAAATGTGCGAAGCCTTTACTGACTGCAACGCCGCATGAGTTGAATGCCCAAACGGTGAGTAAAGTCATTCAAAAAAATGAAGTGCTGACCATCGTGGACTTCTGGGCTAGTTGGTGTCAACCTTGTCTGATGATGGCGCCGGAGTTCAAGATAGCTGCCAGCCAGTTGTCACAAATCGTGTTTGCTAAAATACAAACCGATAAATATGAGCAAGCAGCGGCGCCTTATAATATTCGCAGTTTACC
>Ga0136557_1000328_pt1 | contig 37658 bp, 29 predicted proteins | sample AntRauTorckE6832_FD_104796 | JGI IMG/M metagenome (GOLD analysis project Ga0136557, IMG submission 104796) | Saline lake microbial communities from Rauer Islands, Antarctica - Metagenome Torckler E6 #832 | ecosystem: Environmental > Aquatic > Non-marine Saline and Alkaline > Saline | place...
TGCGTTTAAAGTGAATCACTTGTCCAAGTGGATACCAGTAGCTGACCCATTGCCAGTTATCAAACTCTGGTTTTCCCTCATCAAAGCGGATGTGTTGGGTATTTGGCTCATCTAAGCGTAGCAAAAACCATTTCTGTTTTTGCCCAATACATAAAGGGTACTGCCCATGACGCACATAGCGTTTTGGCAGACGATAACGCAACCAATCTTGCGTAACCGCTAGCAAATCGACATGACGCGGATGTAGACCGACCTCTTCCCAGAGCTCGCGATACATCGCATCCATCGGCGTCTCCCCACGGTCGATACCGCCTTGAGGGAACTGCCAAGCGTTGTGACCAATACGTTTTGCCCACAGAACTTGCCCTTGTGTATTTGCCAAGATGATGCCGACATTGGCGCGAAAGCCGTCTGCATCTATCATGACGTAACCTTTTAAAATGTTTAAAAATAGCTTATTTCAACAAGGCACAGTGACAGCAATCATAATTATTATAGGGTGATTGCTATCGATACTTTGGCAAAATAAGATTCATTACCATCATTAAACCAAGAAAAGAGCAAAATGTGTAACAGTATTTTGCTATAAAATGTTTCACAGCTTTAATGATTTAAAATCAAGAGGTTATATAAAGATATTTAAGCAGACTTTTGTGTATTTTTATCTAAGTTATTTTGTTGTCAAAGTTTTTGCTTTAGTGTCTTATCGTTATAAGTGCTTACTTAATAATATAAGTAATAATACGAGTTTTTGATTCATTAATGCGGGTTTTAGCTTATGCTACACTAGTCATATTTTGCTTATCTTAATCAACGATAAAGTATTAAATCGATAAAGCTGTTCTTATATATTGAACCAATAATATCGAACAAATAAGAACCTATTATTAAATAAAACTAGGAATATTAAAAATGTCAGAATCTAAAGCAAGCGTTACATGGCAAGAGAACAAAGCCTTTATGGGTGTATCGCCATCAGGGCATAATGTACAAATCGATGCTGATAAAGAAAAAGGCGCAAGTCCAATGGAGCTGATTCTACTGGGGCTTGGAGGTTGTGCTAGCTATGATGTGGTGGCGATTTTGCAGAAATCGCGTCAAAATGTGACTGACGTACGTTGTGAGCTGACTGCTCAGCGTGCTGAAACTGTACCAGCTGTCTATACTGATATTCATATGCATTTTGTGGTGACCGGTCAAGATGTCAAAGAAAGCCAAGTAGAAAAAGCCATTAAATTATCCGCAGAAAAATACTGCTCAGCCAGTCGTATGTTGGTACAAGGCGGGGTCAATGTGACGCATGACTTTGAAGTTATCGCAGGATAAAGGCGAGTATATTGATGAATTTATTCTTAGGGTTGGTCTCTGATACCGCATCGTCAGCCATTTGGGCAATGGTGGTAGCCAGTTTGCTGCCATTAACAATGGCATTGACTGCAAAAATGCTCGGCGGCTTTAATTTGGCTGACAATGCCCATCCACGAGATTTTTTACAAGGTACGACGGGCGCTGCTGCACGTGCTAATGCCGCGCAGCAGAATAGCTATGAGACTTTACCAGTATTCTTAGCTGCAGTCTTGGCAGCGATGCTGTTTTTTGTGCCACAGCTGATTGTAAATACATTGGCTTGGCTATACGTGCTCATTCGCATTGGTTTTTGCGTCGCTTACATCACTAATCTGGCGATGTTCCGCTCTATCCTCTGGGGGCTTTCTATTGCCTGCTGTCTCATGCTCTTTTATTTAGCTATTCGAGTCAGTGTATAGTAGCAGCTAATTGAAAATACTAATGCTTATAAGATAAAAGCAGCTAACGTTACTGTGCACTCATCTGTAGTGCGCTAATGATAGCTGCTTTATTTTTCTCTCTTTTAATACTGTCCCATAATATCTTCGCCTCGCTATAGCCTTTGGTGAGCATCGCTAACCATTGTTTATAACGACCGACCAATACAATATCGCTTTTTGCTGTGCCTTGCAGAAATTTAATCTGATGCGCAATCAGGTCTTGCCATAACAATATTGTTTCATTATTTAAAGTCTGACTAAGTTCTCTATCAACCTGCGCAATCAAATCGGGACGGGTGACCGCGCCGCGACCCAACATCAAATGCTCTGTACCTGCTTGTACCATACAATTTTGTGCGTGCTCTGCATTCCATATTTCGCCATTGGCAATGACTGGAATATCGAGCGCATTAAAGCTTTGAATCTTGTCCCAATAGGCGGGTGGCTTATAGCCTTGGGTTTTGGTTCGTGCATGAATGGTTAGCCAATCAGCGCCACTGTCGTTAATCGCAGCTTTGATATCATCCATGCGACTGGTATCGGTATAACCTAAACGAATTTTGGCTGAGACTGGAATATGAGCGGGAACAGCTTGACGCACCGCGCTGATAATCTGATACATGGTTTCGGGTTCATCCAGTAATACCGAACCACCACGATGGCTATTGACAGTCTTGGCAGGACAACCAAAATTGATGTCAATCGCCGGTGCACCAAGCGCACAGGCATATGCCGCGTTGTCTGCCATGAGTTGCGCTTCACTGCCAAGCAACTGGATATGAATAGGCGTGCCACAGGTAGTCTTGGCCTCATGACGCAATTCTGGAACGTATTTATAAAATACATGCGCGGGCAAGACATGCTGAGTCACACGGATAAATTCGCTAACCGACCAATCATAAGGGCGACCCAAGTCTGATGCAATTTGCGTGAGAATTTGTCGCATTAATGGATCGGTCAAGCCTTCCATTGGAGCGAGCAGGCGGACGGGATTGGCGAATAACTGACGGATGGTATTTTGACGTATTTGAAGTTGCTGATTAGTATTCATGCTTGTTGTTCACTACTAAAAAGGTGCTATTAAAGGATTGCCATAAAGACAGGTAGGCTAGAGGTTTAGAGTGGCAAATACAGAGAGTGACTAACTGAGAAAAATTAAGTATTACCAAAAATCACTTTTTTGCCTGTCTGCAAACCAGATATCAAGTCTTTAATATTATGGATGTCCAAATTGCTCTGGGCACGTGTGCAAGCGACGTAGAGCAAACGCAACTCTTCAGGGCTTATTTTGACCGCATTGGTGGTCACATCATAATAGAAATCATCGTCCAGCTGTACCTTTCCCCATTCGAGCCCTTTGGCCTTATGGGCAGTGGAGATAACATAGTCAGCATTTTCAATACTGGTCAAACTATTGACTGCTTGGCTCAGGACATTGGTGCCATGATCATCGACCAATTTCACCAGTGTTTTTAGATCGCTGCCTTCATTGGTTTCAGAGTACTCTTGTACATCGCCCCAATTATAAAAGTATGCCAGTTCAGGCACGCCATAAGCAGACTTGCCATTTTTTAAGTTTTCGGCTGCCTGACAAAATTTAAGCATACGATCGGTATCGGCTTGTAGCGCCACGCGGTGACCGAGCTTGAGTCCAGTCAATAGTTGCGACATCGCAGCAGCATTGGTGCGACATAGAATAGCGTCTTTTTTACTGTGTACCATGCCTTTGTCGGTGGAGGATTGCTTATTCGGATTGCCTTTTAATGGCACATCTTCTTGTAAGGCTTTGAGTAAGGTATTGGCAATCTCAGCAATCGGTTCGCCAAAACGAAACGACTGGGTTAATAAAGTCTGCGGCAATGGCAGTTTTTTCATCGCATTGACCGCACCGCGCCATTCATAAATCTGCTGATGGGCGTCGCCTACATAAATCACTTGCCGTGGCTGCTGGGTCAAAATCCCCATCATCAAGGGATCGGCATCTTGCGCTTCGTCAAATAAGATAAAATCCGCAGGAATACTGGGCTTCGATAATGCCCACAATTTAAGATAAATATCATGCCCGATACCAGCTGGATGGCGCGCATCAATTGACTGTAGCCAGCGTTGCTCGACGGCAGGGTAGAGCATCTCACGCAACTGTTCGGCATCTGACTCATCGAGCCAGCTTGGAAATTCAATATGCCTTGGTGCAGGATAACTGGCATGCGTACTACAAAAGTTACTGACAGCATCACTAACGAATCGGGCTAATCTCGCAGGCGTGAGCGTAATGTATTTATTAATGCCATCCATTTGCCGACGGACTTGGACGGGCTGCAAACCCAAATCATCACCCAGACGTTTGGGTGAAAAACGCGGCAACGACAGCTTAGCAGTGATATCACGGGCGACATGCCGATAAGCAAGCGAATGAAAGGTGCGACATTCCACATGCGGTGGAAACTTTGAGCGAGCATCATTGGCAATCGTTTTGTTAAAGGCTAAGTATAAGCCGCGTCCACGCAAACGCTCACCAATCAGTTTTAAGGTCGTCGTCTTACCAGCACCCGCATAAGCCACCACTTTAAATGACTTGTGATCCATCGCCATGTTAAGCGCGCTCAGCTGCTCATCAGTGGGATCGCTCATATAAGCTGGCATAGATGCGGACATAAAAAATTACCTAAAAGAGTAAAACGGATCAAAAATGACGGGGGTAAAAAAAGCCACTGCATAGACAATGGCTGACTCATCATGTGCACTTGCAAAATATTTGCAAGTGCACATGACAATAATAAAAAAACTGATAGAAAATAAAGGTGGAAATAAGCAGGTTATAGTAACAGATTAGCGCGTTGGCTGTTTTTGGAATAAGTGTCTGACAAGTGATGTTATTCTTTATTTAACCCTGTATCGCTTGCTAAGGTAGGACTGTGTTCTTCTTTAATTAATATTTTCGCTAAAAATAATCCTAGCTCAAATAGTAGCCACATCGGAATGGCGAGCATCAACATCGACACCCCATCAGGCGGTGTCACGACCGCAGCAACGGCGAAACAGCCGACAATAATATAACGGCGTTTATCTTCTAAGCTTTGAATGGAGACGACACCAGTCAATATCAATAGCAAGGTGACGACTGGAATCTCAAAGGTTAAACCAAATACCATAAAGAGTTTGAGTGCAAAACTTAAATAACTGTCGATGTCGGTCATCGGCAAGACGTTCTGCGGCGCGAACATAATAAAGAATTTTAGAACCCCTTTAAGGACAATAAAATAAGAGAAAGCCACACCCGCATAAAATAAAAATATAGAGGACATTAAAACGGGAATGGCGATTTTTTTCTCTTTTTTATATAAACCGGGTGCGACAAACGACCAGATTTGATACAAAATGTAGGGCATTGCAAAGAAGGCAGCGACAAAAACAGTCAGGCGTATCGGTGCCATAAAGTTGGAAGTGATATCCGTCGCGATCATCGTTGAGTTGGCAGGCAACTGGGCAACCAATGGGTCGGACAAAAAATCATAGAGCTCGCGGGAAAATCCGACCAGGGCTAAGAATATTACCAGTACGGCAACACATATCTTAATCAAATGACGACGCAGCTCAATCAAATGCTCGGTAATCGGCATATCGCCAAGTGAGCTTAGGATATCGCCAGAGTCGTCAGTATTGCTGTCGACATTACCATTAATGGTAGCTGTTGAGGTATCGATATCTGAATCCGCGACTTTTTCTTGACGGCTTTTTTTACGTTTAAATAAGCCCACTAATTACTCTCCTGCTTATTAACAGAAGTCTGTTTGGGTAAAGGGCTGTCTAGATGGCTGTTTAGTAAGATATCGGCTTTATAGTTTGGTAAGTAAGGCGGTTGCGGCAAACGACGCGCTTTATCATAAGCACCAAGACGAAACCACATGTTTTCCCATGGTCTAGTTGTGATGGTTTGAATCACTGGATTGGCGTTATCATTAAAGTCAGTTTTTAGACTGTCGTTATCACCTTGTGCCGATGGCTGCTCAGAGCTTTCTGGTTTCTCAGCCTGTCTATTACTATCGTAGGCATAGTCAAAGGATTTTGGACTCACTGGTCGATTATCATCATTCTCACTACTGGCTTGGCTACTTTGCCTGGGCTTAGCGTCATCGACTAGATCACGCGATGCCTTTAAATGCTGGTTTTTCGAGGATTCAAACTCTTGCATACTGCCGCGCATTTCTGCCATTTCACGGCGCATTTCTGCTTCAGTCTGGCGAATTTTGGCCAGCTCTTTTTGCATTTGTTGGCGCGTCTCAGCTAAGTCAAGCTCCGCTTCGATTTCAGATTGCAAAGTAGAAACCGTGCGGCGAATTTTGGCATACCATTGCCCAGCGGTACGCGCCGCTTGGGGCAGCTTTTCTGGCCCCAAGACGATTAAGGCAATGACGCCAAAAAGCAATAATTCAGAAAACCCAATATCAAACATAATGTTTCGATGTCACTGTCTAGATGCTATACATTATGGGTGTCATCAACCTTAGTGGTTGTTGGGCGCTCTTCAGTGTGTGCGTTGCCATCATGGTCGAGCACCACTTGCTTTTTGGCATGTTCAGTATTTTCGTCTTTGACGGCTTCTTTAAAACCTTTGACCGCGCCGCCCAAATCTTTACCGGCATTTCTTAGTTTGGAGGTGCCAAATACGACAACCACCACCACCAATAAAATCAGCCAATGCGTAATGGAAAAACTGCCCATAATGCTATCCTTATGTCTTGGTTTTCAGTCTTTATAGGAATACGTTGAGTGTATAGAATATTGCTGTCGTACACAAAATCTATCGACAGCTTATGCGAAGTAACACGTCACACTATTATAACCTGCCGTTATGACAAAAAGGTGAAAGCAACAATAATCAAACAGGGTAATGGCTAATTTTATAAAAAGCTATCGAGCCGCCTTTTCATCAATACCTGATAGACCAAAGCGTCGACCTAGCTCATTTAATACTGCCTCTGATTCGATATCGAACCAAGCCAAACCTACTAAGGTATGGAACCAAACATCAGCGACTTCATAGATCAGCTCATGACGCGCTTCGTCATATTGGGCTTTATCCGTATTTTCATTGCAATTAGCAAAGTCTTTAGCAGCGATAATGCTCTCTGTACTTTCTTCACCGACTTTTTCTAATATTTTATTCAAACCCTTGGCGTATAAGCTTGCTACATATGAGCTATCGGCATCCGCTTGTTTGCGTTCTGCTAATACTTTATCAAGCTGCTGCAAGATGGAGCGAGTGATGGGGCTGTGGTCATTCTGATTGGTATCTGAATCGACTATATTTTCCGCCGCCGCTTCATTAATTTCAGGCGTGGCTTGTGTTGCTGTATTTGAATGATAAATATCAGCAGGATCCTTTAATACTTTATCAACCGTTTGCCACTCAGGCGTTTGCCCTGATAAATCCAAACGCTGATAAAAACAAGACTCGCGGCCAGTATGACAAGCGATACCACCGGCTTGAGTGACGCTAAGGACAATCACATCGGCGTCGCAATCTAGACGAATATCATGTACGCGTTGGGTATGTCCAGAGGATTCGCCCTTATGCCATAACTTGCCACGCGAACGCGAAAAATACACCGCCGTCTGCGTTTGTGAAGTTAATTGTAGGGATTCGGCATTCATCCAAGCCATCATCAAAATACGCCCTGACACATAATCTTGTGCAATTGCAGGAATCAAACCATCATCATTAAATTTTATGGCAGCCAGCCAAGCAGGTGAAGTCATAATCTTGTTGCCATCTTATAGGTAGAAAATAATAAAAAGTCGCTAAGTATTCGCTAAATAATAGTTATTCAGCCTATCTGTCATTCATGTGAGCGCTTTATCAACACGCAGTCTCTACTTAAACACAGCTTAAGCTGACATTCAATATGTTAAATCAGTAAATACAGCACAATTATACTCGAGCTGAATTTTGATACAGCAAGAATTTCAAATTAACAGTGTTTTAGTTCGCCTATTTTGTTTTCAGCTAGCTATCGCTTGTGGCTGCTCAGTTTTTGCTGCTAAGCGTGTGCTTTAAGTGGCTAATAATCAAGTTTTAGAAGACGAAAATAAGCAGCAAGGTATTTGTGATTAGAAAGAACAACATACGCTAAACAGCGTTAAAACTTTCCTTGGCAAAACAGCGCACGATCTGTTAAAATGTCGCCTCCCACCTCGAGGCAAATAGAGGTTTGGTGCCTGTTTTTACAGCCACTAATCATTATTGACTATTTGACGACCAGGTTCTAAAACAGAAAAAGAGGCAAATCATCATGAAAAATAAGATGAAAACCAGAAGCGGTGCAGCTAAACGCTTCAAAAAAACAGCGAACGGCTTTAAGCGTAAGCAAGCATTCAAAAGCCATATTTTGACCAAGAAATCACCTAAGCGTATTCGCCAGTTGCGTGGTCTTAAGTTGGTGCACAAGTCTGACGAAGCAGCAGTTCGTCGTATGTGCCCATACATTTAATAGGCTATCGTCATTTATCTTTAGTTAAGCGCTGTTTAATGAATAGCGACTGAATTAAAAGTATATGACTTTGCAATTTGATAACGATGTCTATTATCTGATGACATCGTGATTCGTTTAATAATGATTAAAAATATCTTGGAGTAATTTATGGCCCGTGTAAAACGTGGTGTACAGGCGAATCGTCGTCACAAAAAAATCTTAAAGCGTGCAAAAGGCTACTACGGTGCCCGTTCACGTGTTTACCGCGTAGCGGTACAGGCAGTGACCAAAGCTGGTCAATATGCTTATCGTGACCGTCGCAACAAAAAACGTACTTTCCGTCGTCTTTGGATTGCACGTATCAATGCTGGTGCACGCTTAAACGGCTTAAGCTATAGCCGCTTTATCAATGGCATGAAAAAAGCTAACATTGCAATCGATCGTCGCGTACTTGCTGACATCGCTATGCATGATGCAGCGACTTTCACAGCGTTGGTCGAAAAAGCTAAAGCGGAACTAGCATAAATATTAACCTTCCTTTAGGTAGGCTGCTTTTTAAATCATTATTGATAAGTAGTTATCTACATGGATAGGAATAATATTGATTAATAGGTTGATATTAATAAAAGCTACCGCTGGTCGGTGGCTTTTTTTATATCACATTGTCTGACTGCCTACTTTTAGTACCAGAATCACATACGCTGTTATAGGATAGCGTTTATCATCGTCTAAATATTCAAGCCATTCATATCATTGAAATTATCGTCACATGAATGGGTAAATGGTTTGCAATATTTGGTCAAATCCCTACAATTACCTATCACTATTATTAATAGTCCGTTTAAATCAGGAAGAATGCGTCTTATGACTACCCCTGCTGCTACCACCGATTTGTCGGCGCTACCGACCTTGTCCACAGAGCTAAGCGAGCTTAATGAAGCTCAGCTAAATGAGTTGGCCAGTGCCGCTGAAGCCTTGATTCTACAAGTAACTGATGTGCGTGCGTTGCAAGATTTGCGGGTGCAATTGACCGGTAAAAAGAGTTCCTTAACTGGCTGGTCAAAGCAGATGGGTAAACTCAGCAGCGACGATAAAAAAACCTACGGCGGCTGGTTGCATCAAGTCCGTAGCCGTATTCAAGATGCGTTGACAGAGCAGCAGCAGCAGCTAGAAGTGGCTGCACTAAATGCCAAGCTTGCAAGCGAGAGCATTGATATCACCTTGCCTGCTCGCGGTGGTCAAAAAGGTCATTTGCATCCCGTGACCATGATTACCCAACGTATGCAGCAGTATTTTATACAAGCGGGTTTCAACGTTGCTACTGGTCCTGAAGTTGAGAGCGATTACTATAACTTTGAAGCGCTCAATATTCCGTCGCATCATCCAGCACGCGCGATGCACGATACCTTCTATTTTGATGCGCATTATTTACTGCGTACGCATACCAGCCCCGTGCAAATTCGCACCATGGAAAAGAATGAGCCGCCGATTCGTATTATTTGTCCCGGTCGCGTCTATCGTAATGACTCGGACCAAACCCATTCGCCGATGTTCCATCAGCTAGAAGGTTTAATGGTTACCGAGTCGAGCACTTTTGCTGAGCTAAAAGGCTTGATTAGTGAGTTCTTGGAAGCGTTTTTTGCCAAAGAGCTAACCGTACGTTTCCGCCCGTCATTTTTCCCATTTACTGAGCCGTCAGCTGAAGTCGATATCCTAGATGATAATGGTAAATGGCTTGAAGTCATGGGCTGCGGTATGGTGCATCCACAAGTGCTGACCAACTGCGGTATTGATGCCGAAAAGTATACTGGTTTTGCCTTTGGTATGGGTATTGAGCGCTTTGCGATGCTGTACTACGGTATCGATGATTTGCGCCTGTTTTTCCAAAACGACGTACGCTTCTTAAAGCAGTTTGGCTAGAGTTTCCTTTGTTAATATAATAGGTTAATACGCCAACCTTTAATTCAAAATCTTTATTATAAAATTCTGATCCGAGATACTTATGAAAATTAGCGAACAGTGGCTACGTCAATGGGTAAACCCTAACAATAGCAGTGAGCAATTGGCTGAACAACTCACGATGGCAGGGCTAGAGATTGATGATCGCTTTGCAGTCGCTCGTGCCTTTAGTGGTGTGGTCGTTGGTGAAGTTATCAGCGTTGAGCAGCATCCAGATGCCGATAAATTACGTGTCACACAGGTCAATATTGGTGCAGCTGAGCCGTTACAAATCGTTTGCGGTGCACCCAATGTGACTATTGGTATGAAAGTGCCTGTTGCTACCGTCGGTGCTGTTTTACCTTCTGATAACGGTGCGGGCTTCCAAATTAAAAATGGCAACCTACGCGGTGTCGATTCTAACGGTATGCTCTGCGGCGCTTCTGAAATTGATTTAGTCGATGACATTGATGGTTTGCTCGAATTGCCAGCAGATGCAACAATCGGTATGGATATCCGTGAATATCTAGGCTTAGACAATCAAATATTCGATATCTCTATTACGCCAAATCGCGGTGATTGTTTTAGCGTACGTGGTATTGCGCGTGAGATATCCGTCATTAACGATTTGCCGTTACAAATGCCAAATATCCCTGATAATATCAATTTCACTCAAAACGAAGTGATGCCAGCTGTAACAGTCAGTGCTGTAGAAGCTTGTCCACGCTACCTTTTACAGTCGATAAGCAATATCGATCGTAGTATCGATACGCCAAAGTGGATGCAAGATGCGCTGGTTCAGTCAGGACTACGCTCGCACAACTTTTTGGTTGATGTGACCAACTATGTCTTGATGGAATTGGGTCAGCCGCTACATGCTTTTGATGCCGATACTATCGAGGGCGATATCGTTGTGCGTTTGGCACAGCCTGAAGAAACCATTACCTTACTAAATGAGCAAACCATTACCTTAACCGGTGATGAATTGGTCATTGCTGATGATAAAGGCACACTTGCACTTGCTGGAATCATGGGCGGTCAACGCAGTAGTGTGACTGATAGCACCACCAATATCGTCTTAGAGAGCGCCTTCTTTAATCCATTGGCTATCGCTGCACGCGCACGCCGTTTTGGTCTGCATACTGATGCCTCACAACGCTTTGAGCGAGGGGTAGACTTTGAATTACCAGCGCTTGCTTTAGCGCGTGCTGTTGATTTGATTACCAGTATCACGAATTCTCAAGCGGGGCAAATAATCACAGTCGAAAGTAGCAAGCACCTACCGGCACGTGCGCCCATTACCTTGCCAATTGCTAAAGTCCGTGATGTTATCGGTATTGAGATTGAGCCAGCAGTCATGGTGCGTATCTTAACCCAATTAGGCTTTAAGGTAGAGCAGCAAGCAGATAGCCTAATTTGTACGCCGCCATCATATCGCTTTGATATGAGCATCCGCGAGGATTTGATCGAAGAGGTTGCTCGTATCTATGGCTACGACAATATCCCAAGCATCTTGCCACACCTGCAAGTCAGTATGGATTATGACGATACCGCAGACTTGACGCATGAGATGAAGCTGGCACTGGTCGATAATGGCTATATGGAAGCGATCAGCTTTAGCTTTAGTGACGCAAAAATAGAAGCCTTGCTCGATGATAAAGCCCTAGGAGAAGTGTTGGCACTGGCCAATCCTATCTCTAGTGACTTAGCCGTGATGCGCCGTACCTTGCTATCAAGCTTATTGCCTTGCGTGCAGTACAATCTCAATCGTCAGCAGCCACGCGTTCGTTTCTTTGAAACAGGGCTTAGCTTTGTTGGTCAAAGTATTAGTGAGTTGGTGCAAACGCCAAGTATTGCGTTAGTAGCAGTTGGCGATGTCTGGGACGAGCAAGCGTATCAAAACCGTGCGTTAGACTTTTATGATCTTAAGCATGATATTGAGCAATTATTACCTGCGCAAGTGGATAGTGCGCGTATCCGTTATGAGCGTAGTGAGCTAGCTTTCTTGCATCCGGGTCAAAGTGCCAAGCTCTATATCGATGATCAGTATGTCGGTTGGTTGGGGCAATTGCATCCTAATACCGCTAAACTGTTGGATCTGCCAGCTACGTGGGTTGCGCAGTTGTCATTGGCACCATTACTAACGCTTGCTCGTGAACAGCATGCCATTACTACTCCAAGTAAGTTCCCGCAAGTACGCCGCGATATTGCTATATTAGTAGACAGCGATATCAGCCTTCAAACTCTAGAGTCAACTATACGTAAGGCATCAGGTGCACTCTTGACTGATCTTTGGTTGTTTGATGTATACCAAGGCGAAAAAGTGCCAGCAGGTCAACGCTCATTAGCATTTGCCTTGATATGGCAAGATAAAACGCAAACCTTATCGGATGACGCTGTAAAAACGGCCACTGATAAAGTGGTACAAGCATTAACGGTTGAGCATTCAGCACAGCTACGTGACAGCTAACCTCTAATCGAAAAAGACAAATACTCTATAGCCTCAATATAAATGAGGCTATGGATTTTTGCTATTTATAAAAATTATTAACTGATAGAAGATTTTATTCATAGAGTAAGTTAAGTAGTTATTAATAAAGGATTTTAATGCAGACTTTATTAAAAAGACGCACAAAAACCTTTATAATAGCTAACACTAATTCTCATACCGCTAAACCATGATATTCGACATCACGACATAGCATAGGAGTCGTACTGTGAGCACCTTAACCAAATCTGACATGATTGAGCATTTGATGAATCATCTAAACCTAACGCGCCAAGAAGGTCGCTGTTTGGTAGAGAATTTTTTTGACGAACTGTCAGAGAGTTTGATTGATGGCAAAGAGGTCAAGCTTTCAGGCTTTGGCAACTTTGAGCTTAAAGACAAAAATAGTCGCCCAGGACGCAACCCTAAGACAGGGGAGCCCGTCGCCGTATCAGCGCGCCGCGTTGTGACCTTTAAAACAGGACAAAAATTCCGTCAACAGGTCGATGAGCGCCTATTTGACCAATAATAGTAGTGAGTAAGATTAAAAGTGATGGTTCGCAGTTGTCTATTAAATCGACTGTTATAGCCATCATTTTTTTATGCGACATTGTCTCAGTTATATAAAACATAAATTGCAGGCATAAAAAAAGAGAGCATAGGCTCTCTTTTTTTTAGTACAGTATTTTTATTTATAAAAATAAAAATTACTGAGCTGGTTGCTCAACTACAACTTCGTCAGCTGCGTCTACAGCTGGAGTTTCGCTAGCTACGTCAACGCTAGTAGTAGTACCGTCTACAGGTACTTCAGCATCGATTTCGTCAGTAGCAGTAGCAAGTTGTGCATCAGCGATATCAGCTTCAGCGCCAGCAACAGCAGCTTCTGCTTCAGCAGGAACAGCTTCGCCAGCAGCAGCAGCTTCGTCTAATTGCTCAGAAGCGTCAGTCACTTCTTCTTGCGCGTCAGATAAATCTTCAGCAGCGTTTTCTTTGTTGCTATCACAGGCAGTTAAGCCCATAGTTGCAGTCATGATACCAGCTAGAGCAAGTAATTTTAAGTTCATAAGGTTTTCTCCGGGATAATTAAATGAGCAGTAGCAGCAAAAAAGGTTGAACATCCGAGATGTCTCAGATATTCAACTAGTCTTAGTCACAGCTACTCAGCTTTCACGCATTCTATATGATTTCTTTCTGCATAGAAAGAGGTTGTACAATTAAGTTACAATAAAATTGTAAATAGGGTTTTATTTTACTTATTTTACATAATTATCCATACAAAAAGTCAAATTAATCGACGTATAATCAACGACATCTGCTTATTGCAGAGAAATTCCTTATGTCTGGTACTTTGTATCTGTTTGCGCTATTTATGACAGCATAATAAAGAAGATAGCGGATACATAAGTAATGCTAAATGGTAGTCGTAATAACTGGCTGTAAATATAAAAAAGCGCTAAGTGTTTTAAAGCAGTTTGTAGTCTGTGGCTAATGAAATTAGCAAAGTTTATCAAGATATGACATCAAAGGATTGAGCTAAAAACTATATAACATGAATCATGGTCGATATGAGTGGCATAAGATATCGTATTTTTTGGGAGAAATAGTATGAAATGGCAAGGCAGACGTGGCAGTACTAATGTGCGTACTAGTAGTGGTGGCGGTAAGCTAATGGGCGGCGGTATCGGCGGTATCATTATTGCTGGTATTTTATGGCTAGTGTTTGGGGTAAATCCCATGACCGCATTGCAGACAGGTCAAGAGGTCGCAGGCGGTGGTAATACATCTACTGAACCCGCTACCAGTGACGATCGAGATACACAGTTTGTCAAAGTTGTCTTGGCGGACACTGAAGAGGTTTGGCATCAAATATTCAATGAGGGTGGTAGTACATATAAAGAGCCGTCACTGATTTTGTTTAATGGACAAGTCAGTTCTGCTTGTGGCAGTGCCAGCTCAGCGACTGGTCCTTTTTATTGCCCAGGTGATCAAACGGTCTATTTAGATACGTCGTTTTTCGTAGAGATGCGTCAAAAGCTTGGTATCTCTGGTGATATCCAAAACTCAGGGGATAGTGACAATCAGAATAAAGCGGGCGATTTTGCCCAAGCCTATGTGGTCTCCCATGAAGTAGGTCACCATGTACAGACTTTGCTTGGTATTACTCAACAAGTAAATGAAGCCAGCCGTCAAGTGACTCGGGCACAAGCAAATAAATTGTCTGTACTGCAAGAGCTACAAGCTGATTGCTTTGCTGGTGTTTGGGCGCAGCGCAATCAAGAGCGCGTACAGTTTTTAGAAGCAGGTGATATCGACGAAGCTATCAATGCTGCTGGTCAGATTGGTGATGATCGCTTAGCACGTGCAGGAGGCGGGGCGGTAGTACCTGATAACTTTACTCATGGTACTAGCCAACAGCGTGTAGAGTGGTTTACGCGCGGTCTAGAGAGCGGTAATGTGCAAACTTGTGATACGTTTAGCGGTGCTTTATAGCACTGACTATTATAAAACCAGTTATATTGATTGGTATAGTTAAAATATCTCAAAAACGCTACAGTGCTGCTGGTATAAATTTTTTGCAGCCTCTGTCTGCATAGGCACAGCAAGCAAGAAAAATTAATATCAGCAGCACTTGATGTATTGATATTACTTTTCCCTGACTATAGTAATGATTAGACACAAAAAAGCCTGCAATTGATTGCAGGCTTTTTTTGTCAGCTAGTTGGCTAGGTAATATCTTTCATAAAATATATGTGCCAAAAGAGCTGCTTAAAACTGATTATCTGGTTTGATCATAGATATAACCACCAGCGCCGCCAATAGCAGCACCAGCGATTGCACCACGAGCGATATCTTTGCTATCGCCTTTACTTTTGATCAGTGCACCAGCAGCAGCGCCAGCAGTGGCAGCTTTAGCTGTATTACTTAGACCAGTGCTATATCCGTTAGTAGCACAGCCACCCATGATAAGAGCAGAGCTAGTTAGAGCCGTCATTGCGATAGTTTTAGCAAGTTTCATAATATCACCTATTAAATCGTCAAGTTTAAAATACTAAGTATACAGTATATATTTCAGTATGTTCTTAACCCTTATAGTAGCCCTTATATATAAATCTGGTCGTAGTAAAAACGCTAAGCTTTGCAAGTAAGCTGTAAATTATGTTGCCTCACTGTGTCATTGGTAGTGCCTTTGCTTAGGGTTATTGTATTTATCCTGATAGTAAGCTAACTGTTCTCGACGCGAATTATTCCTAATCATAGAGCCAATAGTAATAAAAACAAAAAGACCGCCTTATAGGCAGCCTTTATGAGTAAAACGTCAATTATTTATATAACTTTATTGTCGTAAAAGATTTAAAATCAATTTTGTGATTTACGCTTCATTTGCTCAAAAAATTCATCATTGGTTTTGGCTTCTTTTAAGCGGTCCAATAAGAACTCAGTTGCTTGTACACCATCCATCGGCTGTAGCAATTTACGCAGGATCCAAACTTTACGCAGCTTATCTTCATCAAGCAGACGTTCTTCACGGCGTGTACCCGATTTTTTGATATTAATGGCAGGGAAGACACGCTTTTCTGCCAAATCACGTTCAAGGGTAATCTCTTGGTTACCGGTACCTTTGAATTCTTCAAAGATAACGCTGTCCATTTTACTACCAGTATCAATAAGGGCACTGGCGATAATAGTCAAGCTGCCGCCTTCTTCAATATTACGAGCAGCACCAAAGAAGCGTTTTGGGCGCTCTAATGCATTGGCATCCAAACCACCGGTCAACACTTTACCTGATGAAGGAATAACAGTGTTATAAGCGCGGGCAAGACGGGTAATCGAGTCAAGCAGAATGACCACGTCTTGCTTATGCTCAACCAAGCGTTTGGCTTTTTCAATAACCATTTCAGCCACTTGTACATGGCGCTGTGGCGGCTCATCGAAAGTTGAGGCAACCACTTCACCGCGTACGGTACGTTCCATCTCGGTGACTTCTTCTGGACGCTCATCAATCAGCAGTACAATGAGGTAGCACTCAGGATTATTACGAGTGATCGATTGTGCTATCGACTGTAGCAGCATCGTTTTACCCGCTTTGGGCGGGGCCACAATAATAGAGCGCTGACCTTTACCAATCGGTGCAATCAGGTCGATAATACGACCAGTCAAATCTTCAGTCGTACCGTTACCTAGCTCAAGCTTTAGCTGCTCAGTTGGAAATAATGGCGTTAAATTTTCAAAGATGAGCTTATGACGTGAGCGATCTGGGGTATCAAAATTGATTTCACCGACTTTGAGTAGCGCAAAATAACGCTCAGAATCTTTTGGTGGACGAATCGTGCCAGCGATACTGTCACCGGTTTTTAGACTAAAGCGGCGAATCTGACTTGGGCTGACATAGATATCGTCAGGACCTGCTAAATAAGAGCCTTCAGATGAGCGCAAAAATCCAAAACCATCGGGGAGCACTTCAAGTACACCATCACCATAGATGGCCTCACCATTACGGGCATGGGTTTTTAAAATAGCAAAGATAATGTCTTGTTTACGGCTACGTGCCATATTATCAAGCCCCATCTCTTTAGCGATGGCGAGTAGCTCAGCGATTGATTTTTTCTTTAATTCAGTAAGATTCATAGATAGGTCGTTAGCAGTTGATAAGATGAGAGATGCCATTATTCACAAATCACGAAAGTGATTAAAACAATGGTATTAGGGCGATAGAGGGTATACATGCAGAGTTAAGATTTATGTAGGTTTGGTTTTATGTGTCAGTTTATACGCTTGTTGAGATAGAGACATATAAGTCATAAAAGTGAAGATAAAGAAGCCTACATAAGAGTCTGCGTCAAAAACTCAATATCAGTCATTGTGTTTAGTCATTCGGTCAGTAGCGATGTTTAATAATGACGATGGTGTTGTTGATAAACACGAGGAGAATAGCGACAAGATATTTAGGAAAACCATTAGTTTTCTCTTATCAGCAGACTATACGGGCTTGAAGACAGTATTGTCAATAATTTTTGCTAAAAAAGTGATGTAATCCAATTTTTTGCTTATAAAATCAACAAAAAAGCCATTATCTGGTACAGATAATGGCTTTAGCGTTCGTGCTATTTTCAACATGCCTACCAAGAGTGCTCAAAGCAAGCAAGTGTTAATTTACAAATGCTTATCTAGTACTTTTGCCAATTCAGCTTTTGGCTGTAAGCCCATAACAGAGTCCACTTTTTCGCCAGCTTTAAAAACAAATAGAGTTGGAATGTTACGGATACCAAAACGACTGGCTGCTTGTGGATTGTTATCAACGTCAACTTTAACGATTTTAACTTTACCTTGGTACTCGGCCGCTAAATCTTCTAAAATAGGCGCGATGGCTTTACAAGGACCACACCACGTTGCCCAGAAATCGACTAAAACTGGCACGTCAGACTGTAGAACGTCTTGGTCAAAGTTGGCATCGGTGGTATTAACAATAAGGTCTGACATAATTTTTCTCTCTTGTTTTATTATTTGTGTCACCATTTACCTATAAAACGATAAACGTCATACTAAAATGATGACAGGCTAAAAAATGCTAAGAAGGGGTGAAAATCTGCCATTATATTAACATGTTTGCCCAAAGTTGACAGACGTAGACTGGTTAAATTGTTTAACAATTACGATTAGCACAATAAATCGACACATAAGGATACAGGTTGGGTTTTATCTGTCACCTGCTGTATGTATTTCTACCTTTAGCTGCGCGTTGAGATTATCTGCATTTTGATTCTATAGCGGATGCTGATTCTTATATCCGAACGGATTAATATAAGCCCATTACTATAAGTAGCCCACATTTATGCCCTTTACTGATGAAAAAATCGCCGTCCTTAATGCTGAAGAAAAGACCCGTTCGCCTGAGTTTTTTCAAGCGTTTGCAAAACAGGTTACCGTCTATGAAGATGACGATATCTGGGTAGTCGATAAGCCAGCAGGACTATTGAGTGTCGACGGTAAGAGCTTGAAAGTAAGCTTGCTAGCTCGCCTTGAACGTGCCAATCCTGCCGTCAAACTGATTCATCGCCTCGATATGGATACCTCTGGCCTGCTTATTTTCGCCAAAAATGCAGCGGCACAAACCAATATCAGTAAGCAGTTTATTGACCGACTACCGCAAAAAAGTTATCAAGCACGAGTGTTTGGTCAATGGGACATCGTCGGTGCCAAAGGTGAGATATCAGTGCCAGTACGTTATGAGCCTGCAACCAAACCGCGTCATATCGTCGACCATGATTGGTCAAAACATGCACTGACTTTATATGAAGTATTGGCGCATGAAGAATGTGATGGTCAAATAGTAACTCGCGTCCTATTAAAACCAGTCACCGGTCGTAGTCATCAGCTGCGCGTCCATATGGTACATGTCGGACATGTGATGATTGGTGACCCGATTTATGCAGAAGGTATTGCATTGGATATTGCGCCAAGACTAAATCTACATGCGCAGCAACTGCGCCTAAAACATCCAACGCTTGGAGCGTGGATGGACTGGGAAAGTCCAACGCCTTTTTAGTATTTTTAAAATAAACTAAAATCTAGTATTTTTGCAAATTACTAGATAAAGTTACTAGGTAAAGTTGCTATGGAAAATTAGTAAGGCATCCTGCGCTCTGATAGGTCAGCCAACTTGCAAAAACAAGGATTGTATTATGCTTAATATGACTACTGCCAAGCAGGCGCTTAAAAAGCGCTTTAAAGCTAAACCTTATTCATCAGATGTTCCTGCAGATTATGAGGTACTGATTATTGGTGCGGGTATCGCAGGCATCAGCATGGCTTGCCATTTGCAGCAGCAGAGCTCGCAAAAAAGTCATCAAAGTCTTTTTGATAGTAAAAGTGTTAAGCAGAAAAAACGCCTCAAACTTAATAGCCAACGATTTTTAATCGTAGAAAAACGTGAGGATTTGGGCGGTACATGGGATTTGTTTACCTATCCTGGTATTCGTTCTGACTCGGATGCGCTGACTTTTGGCTATAGTTTCCGTCCGTGGTTGGATCATAAGATGCTTGCAAAAGGTGCAGACATTAAAAGCTATATTGCTGATACAGCACGCGAGTTTAAAGTGGTAGAGCATATTCGCTATCAGCATGAAGTACAGCAGTTATCATGGTCAAGCGACAGTCAGCAATGGACGGCGATGATTAAAAATCATGCTACCAGTGAAGTATTGAGCTTAACGGCAAACTTTGTCGTTGGAGCGACCGGTTATTATGACTATGAAACTGGTTATAGACCACATTTTAAAAATGAAGAAAACTTCAAAGGTGAAATAGTCCACCCGCAGCATTGGCAAAATACACAATACGACGATAAAAAGGTCGTCGTCATTGGTAGTGGCGCGACGGCGATGACACTGATACCGGCATTGGTCGATGAAAGTAGTATACAATGTGCCCGTCATGTCACCATGCTGCAACGCTCACCGACGTATGTTGCAAGCGTACCGGGCGATGATCATGCGCTTGACTTGCTATCAGGTAAATTCTCACCTTTATCAAAATCACAGGCGTACACCTTGTTGCGTACGCGCAATGTGATGTTTCAACAAGGTGTTTATCGGGTGGCAATTTATGCGCCAAAGGTGATGAAAGCGCTATTAAACCATAAAGTCAGAAAAGAGCTTAAAGGTAGTGGCGTGGATGTGGCCCATTTTAAGCCGGCTTATAATCCTTGGGAAGAGCGTTTGTGTGCGGTACCTGATAGCGATTTGTTTCAAGCTTTGCATAGCAAGCGCGCTGAAGTAGTAACCGATAGCATCAGCCAGTTTACCTCAACTGGTATTGCATTAGCATCAGGCAAGCATTTGGACGCAGATATCATAGTTACTGCGACGGGTCTAAAATTACAGATGTTAGGCGGTGCAGCTTTATATGTCGATGGGGAGCCGATCGATGTAGGCGCACGGATGACCTACAAAGCAGTGATGCTTGAGGGTGTACCAAATATGGCAATCATGTTTGGCTATACTAACGCGTCTTGGACATTGAAGATTGATTTGGCCTGTCAGTATGTGCTGCGTTTACTGAGTTATATGAATAAAGAAGGATACAAAACAGTATGTGCGCAGGCTGAGACGGAGCACGAAAAAGTGAAAATGCAGGCAGATACGGTACTTGGGGCACTATCGGCAGGGTATGTCAGCCGTGCCAAGGATGAGCTGCCAAAACAAGGTGATCGCTATCCTTGGCGAGTGAACAATAACTATGTCACCGATCGCATCATGCTCAAATACTGTAAAATCAAAGATGAGTGGCTACAGTTTAGTCGTTAGAATTGACTAATTATTAATATTACTGAGCTTGATTGATAAAATCACTGACTTGTTTACTAAGCATTTGCCATAAGGTTTCTTGCGCGCTTTTGCTGCCCCACGCATTGTGCGGACTAAATATCACGCGTGGATGCTCACCAAGAGCCAGTAAAGGATCATTGGCAGCTATGGGTTCTTGCTCAAAAACGTCGCTGCCATACCCTAAAATCTGCTCATTGTTAATGGCATCAGCAAGCGCTTGGCTATCAACAATACCACCACGAGCGACGTTGACAAGTAGAGGTTTTTTAGTCATTTTGGCCAAGGTGTCTGCATTGATAAGGTGCTGAGTTTTCTCATTTAACGGGCAATGTAAGCTAATCACATCAGCACAAGCGAGCACTTCATCAAAGGCGGTATAATCATTATTACGCGGCATACGCCCTTGGTGCTCCGCCCACAATACCGTCATGCCAAAAGCATGCGCAATATCAGTGACACGTTTGCCAATGGTACCAATGCCAATAATACCCAGCGTTTTATTTTCCAAATCTATAAGCGGGATATCAAGTAGGCAAAAATTACCATTATCTGCCCACGTGCCATCGGTGACTTTATTATGATAATGCAGACCAGCACGCATGCCATTTAACATCAGCATAAAGGTATGCTCAGGCACGCTTTTCACCGCGTAACCGGCGACGTTATAGAGCGCGATATTATGCTCAGCACAAGCATCTTGGTCAACGTTATTCATACCCGTAGCGGTCAGTTGAATAAGTTTTAGCTTTGGCAACTTAGCAATCGCTTCGGCATTGATTTGCACTTTATTAGTAAAAATAATATCGGCGTCTTTGCAGCGCTCAATGATCAGTGCTTGAGGCGTATCATCGTAAGTAATGTAATCAGTAACGCCAGCGGGTGCTGGCAAATCGACGTTATCAGAAAAAGTGCCTTTATCTAAAAAAACCGCTTGCATGATGATTCCTTATCTCGTTGTTATCGTAAATGGGTTTTGTTTATTATCGGCTTAATGTAGCACGTTGCTGCATTTAGTCAAAAAACATGTCAAAAAGCACAAAGCAAAAAACCTCTACTTCAAGCTGAAATAGAGGTTTTATTTATTGAGACACTAGTTTCTTGCGCTTACTTATTTTTTTGCGCTTATAAAGAAAAACGCTTACGCAATTTACCGATCAGACTACGTACACGACTGCTCAAGTCAATGCGCACATCGTTTTCAGGATCGTGCTCGACTTCATAACGTTTGACCAATTCAGGGCTGGCTTTTAGTTTTGCATGGTGCTGGAATGCACGATTGACACTAATTTCAAGGAGGCTTGCGCGCATTGGCTTCGGTAGGCAGCGATAGACCTGACCTTTATTAATCAAATCAATCAGCAGTCCTGCATCTTGGAATTCGGTCTGTACCAATACGACTAAATGCGGCGCATCTTGCTTTAGGGTAAAGATAATCGGCGCAATATTCTCGCCGCTGACATTGATGTCAGTAATACAAACACCGATATCTTCGTTCGCCAAATAATCGTAAGCTTCCTCTAAACCTTGGGCGTGCAGCACTTTATAGTTATTAGAAAACTGCTTACGTATTTGCTCAATCAACTCATTGGTCTCATCAATGACCAATAAAGTCTGCTTATTGCCTGAACTATCGAATTGCTCGGCGTCTTCGTCTGGGTTATAAGTCAAAGCGATTTCAGTGGCGCGTCCGACGACAGCGAGCAGTTCTTCAGATTTACACGGCTTAGTTAAATAACGGTAAATTTCACCATCATTAATAGAGCCAATAATCGCGTTTAAATCAGCATAGCCGGTTAATAATATACGCATGGTAGAAGGTGATACGTCTTTTACTTCGCGCAAGATATCAACGCCAACCCGCTCAGGCATACGTTGGTCACTGACCGCGACGTGTACATGGTTGTTTTTGATATAGTCGATGTATTCAGTCGGGTCAGTGGTGATAAAAACGTCATGCGTTTTACGAAATAACAGTTTCATAGAACGTAAAATACGTTGTTCATCGTCAATGAACGCCAATTTCGGTTTCGCTTCAACCCCTAACTCAGCGGTACTGATTTTATTACTGGTGTCATTTTCTAATTCATTCATGATGGTATCCTTATGATGAATAACAGTGATATAGCTTTATATAATCATTAAAATAGCAATTAAAATAACAGCAGAACCTAGCGATTATGCCGCTAGGCTTTTTTCTGTCAGATCATTATTAATGGGTAGCGTTAAGGTAAAGGTGGTGCCAACGCCTACAGTCGATACGGCGTTAATGTCGCCATTATGCTGCTCCATAATCTGCTGACTGATTGCCATACCAAGACCAGTACCTTCGCCTGCGCCTTTAGTAGTAAAGAACGGCTCAAATATCTGACTGAGCACTTCTGAGCTCATGCCTTTACCGTTATCGATAACATCAACATAGACATTACTGTCATCGGCGCGGGTACGCACTTCAATTTTGCCATCAGATTTTTCACCCATGGCTTGTGCGGCGTTATTAAGCAAGTTCACCAAGACTTGGTTAATCTGTGACGGTGAGCATTTAATTTCAGGTGTCGGCGCAAAATCAGTGACAATCTCTTGATGTCTGATAGAGTTACCCGCGATTTTCAGCGAGGCTTCGATACATTCGCGCACATCAATGGTCTTCACTTTTGACTCATCAAGACGGGCAAAGTTACGTAGGTTTAATACCATCTCGGTGATTTGCTCGACGCCAAATAGCGAGTCTTTAATCAGCTCTTTTAGCTCAGCGGACAAATCATCTTCTTGAATTTCATCAGAAGCACGGACAATATCTGCTAATAATTTATCAATCTTGCCGTCAGATGCGGCGTCAGACTTGATAGCTTTTAACCCTTGTACCAGTTCAATCAGCTCTTCATATTGCTCAGTCAACTGACCGATAATCTCGAGGTTATTCTGTACATAAGATAATGGCGTATTTACTTCATGGGCAACACCAGCAACCATTTGCCCCAACGTTGCCATTTTTTCTGAACGAATCAATTGTAGCTGTGAGTTTTTCAGCTCTTTTAGCGTATCTTGCAGCTCAGCGGTACGTTCTTCGACTTTAATCTCTAGCTGCTGGTTAATATTGGCAAGCTTACCTTCATTAGATTGGATACGATCTAGTAAGTCATTAATAGAGCCGTTCACCAGTCCAATCTCGTTGCGACCTTCAGCGAATTTAACCTCGCTCAGCTTATTATATTGCTTGTCGTTAATCAGCTTTTCCGCTTGCGAGATTTTGTCCGTAGTTTCTTTTAGCGGTTTAAAGGCTAAGAAAGTCAGCATAAAGTAAATCACACCCGCTGTGATTAATAGCGCCAAGGCAATCCAGTTAATCAAGTTTTCACTGAGATTATCGGCGATAGCGTTAATTTCAGCGTCAGGTTGGACAACGATAAGTTTCCAATAGGTCTCAGGAATCTCAAACACGTACGCTTGACTGCCGTTGTAAAAGTTGTCTTTAGTCAGCTCAAAGCTCTGTAATAAGCGACTATCCATGGCGTTTTGCTTGTTTTCGCTATTATTTAGATAAGCGGCATAGTTGACCAAATAATAACCTTTGGAATCACCTGTTTCTGCTTTATCAATCGTATTCAATACTTGCTGTACTTGCGGCGATACGCTAGCTGCAACGCGCTCGATAGTCTCGTTACGCTGAGCTTCCAAGAAGTTTAATACCGGATTCCAAGCAGGGTCAGAGTTGATAACTTGTTTGATATCAAGCGGCGTACCGGTTTTTTCATCAATATAGCTTAAACGTTCAGGGTTAGATGAAGCGATAACCTTGTCACTATTATCTAGCAATAGAATATAACCTGAACCCGAGCTTTCGCTTAACTTCACGATGTTTTCTTGTAGCTGGTTTAGGGTAAAGTTAACGGTACTGGCACCCCAGAACTGATTGTCACGCTCGATTGCAACACCGCAGCTCATTGCCAGCTCGCCTTTGGTTTGGCTCGCGCGGACATGGTTCCAAATACAGCTTTCAGGTTTGAGTAGTTTTAAGACGCTAAACCAATCTTCTTGATAATAAGGATTGGTAGGGTTTGGGTCGCTGAGTACCGCTTGATAATCGCCATTTTGACGTACCATCAAAAACGGATGGGTTGCAGCATTGACACCAAGAGCGCCTTTTTCTGGCCAAATGCCGCCACTACCCAATAAGTTATAGTCGCGTTTATCGAATGCATTGGCGGTACTGACTTGCAAAATATTCTCTTGCGGTGGCAGCGTTTGCGCGCTTTGCTGTAACAGCAAGGCACTACGCATGACACGATTGATGTCGGCTGAGATACTATTAACCGCGGTATTACCACGTTCAGCGACCAGCTTTGCTGACTCAAGACGGATTTTATCATGGCCTTCTTTATCAACCACATAAACAACGACCGCAAGTACGACCGCAAAAGCAATGAACAAAATAGTGGTAACTTGGGTACTGACTTGATTAAAAAAGCCAACTTTTTTAGAGGCACTCATGACGGGATTTGTCCTTGGGAGTAGGGAGCACAAAAAGAATTGCCAATGGGATGGATTGGCTACAACGAAATATATGGTTAAGTTTCATCAAAATAGCTTGTTAACACTGGTCATAAACGTCAACTGAAAATAGTGTTAACATAACTTAAAATTATGATAATAAACTCAACTTATAACTTAATGGACTATCACAGGCAATAGCATACTTATAACCGCTGATAAAGCATGGATAACGGTTATGAGGTCTATGCTATTTTTTATATAAGTAGTAGTTAGCTAAAAGTCTAATGACTTAGTTAAATTGAATAGATTTGGTATTAAGAGAGATGTTCTATTGCATTTTTTAACAATACAGTAACAATTTTACGATAACAATATTTTTTGTTTACTTGCGAGTCGTTATCTTATTGGTTTATAAGCCCAACTTATGCTTAGCCTTGACTTTATCTTGCAGAAATCTGCTCTTGAAAAGTGAACTTAACGCACTCATCTAAGCGCTAACGTTATATAATGATCTGTTTTATCGACGGATTTGGCTTACAAGCTGATGTGCCTGATATATCTCGTGACAATATACTGAATGACCGTATATTGAATAAACGTATATCCAATAATTATCAGTTCGTCCATGTGACTGAGCCAGCAAGCATGGCTTGCATCGTAAACTACCTATTTTCTTATCATCTGAGTACAAAAAGACATCGCCCTATGACTATCTCTATCGCTTCATTGCACAGCACCGAATTCGCCGTTGGTCAACGCTATTTATCTGATACGGAGTCCGAGCTGGGCTTAGGTGTGGTCATCGATGTAGACGACCGATGTGTGCACATTTTATTTCCGCAAAGTGAAGAGACGCGCGTTTATGCAAAAAACTCTGCGCCGTTATCTCGTGTGGTGTTTAAAGTCGGCGATAGTATCTCTGATCAGGCAGGTAAGAGCTATACAGTAAATGCTGTTGAAGAAGTAATGGGCGTGCTCAAGTACAGTGTAAATGAGCACGAGAAAGCCATCATGGAAACTCGTCTGGCTGCTAATATTACTTTGGCGAAACCACTTGAGCGTTTGCTAGCAGGTCGTATTGAGCGCAGTGATTGGTACGATTTGCGTCAAGATATTTTGCGTATGCAATCAGCGCTTGCAGGTCACCCGCTCAAAGGCTTGATGGGTGCGCGCGTCGATATCATTGAGCATCAGCTCTATATTGCTCATGAAGTTGGCAAACGTATCGCACCGCGTGTGTTGCTGGCTGATGAAGTTGGTTTGGGTAAAACCATTGAGGCAGGTTTGATTATTCATCAGCAGCTGCTAACGGGTAAAGCTGAACGTGTATTGATTCTTGTACCAGACAGTCTGCAATACCAGTGGATGATTGAGCTGCGCCGCCGCTTTAATCTCAACTTTGCCTTGTTTGATTTGGTGCGTACCGCAGCGATTAAAGAGCATGACCCTGAGCAAAATGTCTTTATGACTGAGCAATGTGTCATCGCTGGTATGGACTTACTCCTTGACCATCCTGACTTGTATGATCAGGCGATGGAAGCAGGGTTTGATTTACTGGTTGTCGATGAAGCGCACCATCTGCATTGGGATGAAGCTCAAGGCGGCAATGATAAGTACGATCTCATTGCAGATTTTGCTGAAGAGACGGCAGGAGTCATGCTATTGACGGCGACACCTGAGCAGCTTGGGGCGCAAAGTCACTTTGCCCGTTTGCGTCTATTAGACCCAGATCGCTTTGATGATTTGGATGAGTTTATCGATGGTCAAGATGCCTTTGCAGAAACGGCAGCCGTCGCCAGCCTATTAATAGAAGATAAACCTTTAAGTGATGGTCAAATTGCCGCACTGAGCAGTTTACTGACGATTAGTATCGATGAATTAGCAACGATTAACGAAGACGAAAAACTCCGTACTTACGCCCTAAATGAATTGCTAGATCGCCATGGTACGGGACGTATTTTATTCCGTAATACCCGTGAGAGTGTAAAAGGTTTTTATGGTCGTAGTAGCCAGCCTTATCCACTGCCATTACCTGAAGCATGGGTCGACAGCTATCAAACCAATGGTAAATTGCGTGAACAGCTATGGGGCGAAGAAAATCAACCTGATGGTGGCTGGTTGGAAGATGACCCACGTGTGCCTTGGCTGATTGATATCTTAAAGGGTGAGCTTAAGCACAAAAAAGTACTGTTAATTGCCCGTAGTGGTGCGACCGTTGAGAGCTTGGAAGCAGTATTGCGTCTGCATGCAGGTATCAAAACCGCTATCTTTACCGAGCAGATGACCTTGCTTGAGCGTGACCAAGCCGCGGCATTCTTTGCTGATAGTGAAGGCGCGCAGATATTATTATGCTCAGAGATTGGGTCGGAAGGTCGTAATTTTCAGTTTGCAAGCCAGCTGATATTATGGGATTTGCCTGCCAATCCAGATACTTTGGAGCAGCGTATCGGTCGCCTAGATCGTATCGGGCAGACGCAGCAAATTATGCTACATGTACCTTATGTGCAAGGTACCGCGCAAGAGCGTCTGTATCAGTGGTATAACAATGCGCTAAATATGTTTAATCAGATCTCACCAACAGCGCAGAGCGTACAAGAGCAGTATATCCAAGAGCTAAAACCGATGCTTGAGGGTGCCGATAACGACGTCAATCGTGCAATATTGGCAGATATTATCGCAGAAGCAGCACAGACACGACAGGGACTTGAAACACAATTGCAAGCTGGTCGTGATCGTTTATTAGAATACAACTCATGCCGTCCGCGCGTTGCTGGACGTATCGCTGATGCCATGCGCGATTTTGATGGGCACAATCTATTACCGCAGTTTATCGAGCGCTTTTTTGCCTCAGCCAATATCGAGCACAATATCCAACGCGATGGCTCGTGGGTGATTTCACCGATTGACAGCACTGAGATCAGTGATTATATCGATGGTCTGCCACTCGGTGATGAAGACGGTATGACGTTGACTTTTGAGCGTGAGCAAGCGCTACAACGTGAAGATATCGCCTTTATTACGCATGAACATCCATTGATGCAGGCGATTTATGAGCTAGCAAGTACCAGCACCTTTGGTAATACCACGGTTGCAATGCTAAAAAGCGCTGCAGTACCACAGGGCATGGTGATGTTAGAAGTGAATTTTCGCGTTGAAGCCATTGCGCCAAAACTGCTTAACTTGCCTGCAACCTTGAGCACGCAAAATATCCGCGTCTTTATCAGTGAGCAGGGCAGCGATTTGTCAGCGCGTATCAGTGCCGATATGATCATGCCGCACATTGAGCGTTTGGATAAAAACCGCGCCCGCCAAGTGATTAAGGTACGCGGCGATGTCATCGAGCAGCGTTACTATGAAGCGGAAGATATTGCCCGTCAGCAGTTGGCTGAGATTGGTGAACAAGCAAGTGCCCGCTTTAGTCAGCAGTGGTCGCGTGAGATCAAACGTCTTAAGCATCTACAAACCATCAATCCAAACGTGCGTCCAGCAGAGATTGAGCGTTTAGAGCAGCTAAAATTGCAAGGCGAGCAAGCATTGGCGGGCTTGTCATTGGTGCCAGATTCTATCCGTGTATTGGTGGCAGTAAAACCATAAATTTAATACAATAGTAGAAACGAGGTGTATTTAAGCATCTCGTTTTTATTTATGACTTTTTATCATGAGTTTTCGATAATCCATTTGTTGCTCATCTAAAGATTTATCTTGTATATTACTGCTATTGATTTCATATTATTTAAATTAAAACGCCATATCGGCTCAAGCCATATCGTCTTGATATTCTTTGACGCTTATATCTAGATGCTTGGCGTTATTGATAAAAATAAGGAAAGTAATCGTCATGTCTGATTATTCACAACTAATAGATGAGCTATTGGCTACCGTCGCGCTCATCGAAGTCAGCCCTGATGTATTTGAAGGTAAAAGCCATGACTATGTCGGTGCCCGTATCTTTGGTGGGCAAGTTCTCGCACAAGCGATCATGGCAGCAGCGCATACGCTTGATGAAGACAAGCCTTGTCACTCATTGCATGGGTATTTTTTGCGCGGCGGTGATATTAACCAGCCGGTGATTTATCAAGTGCGCCGCTTACGTGATGGGCGTAGTTTGTCCGCGCGCGAAGTAACGGCGATTCAGTATAAGCAAGTACGTGGTAAGCCGCCGGTTGAGCAAGTGATATTTTCAATGATTGCCTCTTTTTCACCGATGGAAGAGGGCTTAGAGTATCAAGAAGATATGCCTGTCTATCCACCGCCTGAAGACTTACTTGCGGAGCAGGATCTAAAAGAAGACTATGTTGGTAAAGTTCCAGAGGCATTAAAATCTCGTTTTATGCGCCGTCGTCATATCGAGATTAAACCAGTGAAACCGCGTGACCCGATCCATCCGGAACCAATGAAACCTAAGCAAGCGAACTGGCTGCGTATCCGCGAGCTTGGCAATCAACCCGTTGCGATTCAGCAAGCATTATTGGCATTTTCCTCTGATTTTTATTTGGTTGGCACGGGGCTGATGTCACATGGTATTAGCTTTATGACCAGCGGCTTGCAAGCTGCTAGTATCGATCATTCAATGCATTTTCATCGTCACTTTGACTTGAACGATTGGCTTTTATACGACATGTGGAGTGATACGACATCCAATGCGATGGGGCTCAATCATGGTCAGTTTTGGCAAGATGGTAAGCTGGTCGCGACCGTACAGCAAGAAGGCTTGATGCGTTTGCGTGTACCGAAATCTTAAGTTTTTGATAAAGAAAAAAGCGACTCAGGATTCTTCTGAGTCGCTTTTTTTGTGGCTCATGAATTGCTCTTTTATGGAGTTAGCTTAAATAAATGGATCATTTATTATTCTAGAATCTTAACCATCGCTCTTGGTAACCCTAGCGTTGCCTGTGCATCATCAGCGTTTAACCAGTTAATATTAATTTCAGCTGCTTGTAATGCCTTGGTTATTTCAGTCGCCTGTTTATCGTTTAAAATTACTGATTGCGGGGTTAAATACCAATGAAAATGGGTCAATGAATGTTTAATCGGTGCGTCATCAAGCAGTGTGTTGCTAACTGATTTTGCGCTCAATTGATTCTTATCTAACCACTCATTAATAATTTGCTCAGCAGTAGTAAATTCTGACTCGTATATTTTTTCATTACTAGCTATTTCTAAAAGCTGATTATCATTCGCTGCAATTGGTTTCTTATTTTTATTCTTGTCAGCATCCTTCACAGCAGCTTTTCCACTAATTTTTTCTATAAATGCTAGCGGCAAACTCCACAGTCCGCCCCAAATGCCATTATCAGGGCGCTGTAGCCAAAGTATCTCGCCATTTTCGTTTTCAATAAGCAGTGCATTACTAAATTTACTCGGTTTAGGCTGTTTCTTCGCCTTGACTGGATAGTCCGTTTCACGACCTTGCGCATGGGCTAAGCAATCATCTTGTAGTGGACATAGTAGACAAGCAGGCTTACTACGCGTGCATAAAGTTGCACCCATATCCATCATCGCTTGCGCAAACAATCCTGATTGTTCTCTAGGCGTTAGACGCTCTGCCAATGCCCACAGCTCTTTAGTCGTCGCGGACTTAGTGATGTCACCATCAATTGCTGCCCAGCGTGTCAGTACCCGTTTGACATTACCGTCACAAATGACGCCATAACGATGCAAGCCCATAGACATAATCGCCCCAGCGGTCGAAGGACCAACACCTGATATCGCTTCCCAACCTGCCAAGGTTTGCGGAAAGTCGCCAGATTCGTCAATCACAGCGACCAATTGCTTCGCACCTTTATGCAAATTACGTGCACGCGCATAGTAGCCAAGTCCCGCCCAATGCTCCGCGATGGTGTCCCATTCTGCTGCTGCTAAATCTTGCACGGTCGGAAAGGAGTCCATAAAACGGGCAAAGTAGGGCAGCACAGTGGTCACTTGTGTCTGCTGTAGCATGACCTCGGATAGCCAAACGATATAAGGATTGGGCGTATCGGTTTGATGCTGCTGCCAAGGCAAGTCATGGCGACCATTTTCGGCGAACCAAGCGAGGAGGCGCGGGGCAAATGAGTCTAAAGAAGTTAATGAGTGAGAAAATTGAGTATGCAAGAGTATTCCTTGTAAATTTAACAGGGATATATAAAATTTGGGATTAAGGTTATTTATGGGGTGTAATACGATTGATACAAGACAACAGTAGGTGAGCTTAGTTGTGAGGATCATTGAATAAAATGGCAATTAACTGTATTGTTTGCCAAGTGAGATTGTGAGGATTTTCAGATAAGTTAAAGGTGAATTATAAAGATAAAACAGGTGCGCTAGGCGCACCCTACGAGCTATGTTAATTAGTGTTTACTTCCGATTCTTCCGTGTTTTCAATCGACGCAAGCGTTTCTCTTCTTCTTTAGCGACTCTTTTTTCTTCTGACGCGATGCGTTGCTCAGCGACGATAACTTCTTCAGCCTCAGTCATAGCAGGCGTTTCCAAAGTGATACGCCCAATCTTACCGCTACGCAGCTCATTTACTAGGATTTCAGACATCCGGTAGGTATCGACTTTATTGCCCGCGCGCACGCAGCCACGATTACGCCCCGCTATTTCAAAGAACTCCCAATCGGTCTTAGGCAGTTCTTCAATTTTATAGCGGGTTTTTAGCAGCTCAGGATAGGCGGTTAATAAATACTCAGCGGTATAACCGGCAACATCCGCAAAATCAAACGCCGTATCACGAATGCCGCCTGTTGCAGCCAAGCGATAGCCAGAGTTTTCGTTTTCGACTTTTGGCCACAGCATGCCGGGCGTGTCATAAAGCATAATATCGTCATCAAGTTTAATCAATTGCTGCGACTTGGTGACTGCTGGCTCGTCACCTGTTCTAGCCACGGCGCGTCCAGCCAAAGTATTAATCAAAGTCGATTTACCGACGTTTGGAATACCCATAATCATGGCTTTGATTTGGCGACCGGTACCAACTTTATTGGGGACGAGTTGTTTACAGATAGCAATGATACGTTTGACATCATTGGCTTTATCGGTATCACAAGCAATGGCTTTAACACCATTTTGCTGCTCAAGATAGTTCATCCATGCTTGGGTCAGCTCAGGATCAGCAAGATCAGCTTTATTTAAGATTTTGATGACTGGTTTTTCACCGCGTAATGCAGCGACCATTGGGTTTTCGCTGCTATAAGGAATACGTGCATCAATCACTTCGATAACCACATCCATCTGCGGCATAATTTCTTTGATTTCATTGCGGGCTTTGTTCATGTGTCCAGGGAACCACTGAATACTTACTCTCTTATCCATCTGCTTTCATAACCTTTTATAAAAAATGCTCAAAGTAAGACGATCGTCATTTACTTTTCATGGTGTTCAGTTTACTACATAAGCCACGTACGGATGCTAAAAAGTAATAATGCTAATAGTGCTCACGCTATAATTTCAATTTACTCTAATAAGAAACTATGATTCGACCTGTTCTGCTGTTCCATCACGCGCCGGCGGCAACGGTGCCAAATAACCAATCAATAAAATCAGGCTACCCGCACCAATGAAAGAAATGACTCGCCAAATTGCCTCAGTCTGTGACAAATCAACTAAGACCAATTTTAAGACCACAATACCCAATAAGCCAATGCCCATAAACCATAGCGCGCGCTGCCAATAGCGACTGGCAATAATGGTGGCGACCAATGCCAGTAGCGTCCATAAAATCGTCAGTCCTGTCTGTACTTGCTCGCTACGCCATGCGCCGCCAGTATGATCGTATGAGTCAGCTATCCATAGCGGCGTATGAATAAAGGCGTGCAGCGTTCTAACCAGCATACTAGAGAGTATCCAAAAGCTAATCAGCGCTAGTACGATCAACAACGTGTCACTCTTACGAATGGCGCTAAATAAATTTTGCGAGTGCGCGCCACGTTGACGCAATAAATAAACGCCCAATCCGTAAAGCAGCACTAGCCACAACGTCACATCATACAAGTTAAGTAGTGGAAAATAGGGCAGTCCCCAAATCACGCCATCATAGGTGAAATTGGTAAAAATGACCCAGCATAGTGTTAATGGCACGAATATTTTGGCGCAACCTAACAGTGCACGTTGCCAGTCAAACCAATACATAGAGAGCGGTGAAGATGAATTTTTCATCTGATTATTATTTTGCTGACGGTACGTCAACCAGAGCCCAGCTAGCATAAGTGCAACCGGCACAAGGATGGCAATCACGCCTTTTGACTCGGGTAAGCCATAATGTACTGCTTCTGCCAAAATTATAATGCCAGTACCAAGCCAGCTTGCGCTATCGTAACCTTTTAATTCTGCACCGTTATTGTCGTCGTTATTAACATTGTTATGCCACGTCTTTAGCCATAATTGACCAAGCACCAGCCAGCCGATGAACAACGTTGTAAATATCGACCAATAAAAGGCTGTCCATTGATAGTCAAATTCATATTGTTGTGGCAGTTGTAAGATCAGCATCGCATAAAATAACAGCAGTAAACCATGGCTAAATTGTCTGATTTCTCGCCATGAACGATATTGATTGATAAAATGATAAATAATCATGCTAACGACACTTGCTAGGGCAATGAGCGTCGATGTTGCCAATTGCCAGTTGGCAAGCCATTGGTCAAAATCGAGGACTAACACATACAGCAGCCAACCCACCGCAGTGAGCGTTAACAAGCGTATTAACGCTGGACGTTGCCAAATGATTTTAAACGCGATACTTTGGTTGTTGATACTTTCAAACCATTGCTGAGTTGCTGTCTCGCTAATGCCTAACGCTTTGCCGTATTCGGACAGCGTATTATTGGCATTAAGCTGATTTTCAGAATCGTGGACAGATGGCATTGAGCCTTGCGCCGCTGTCATAGGCGATGAAATAGGTAATGAAATAGGTAATGAAATAGGCGAATTGCTGGCACGTAAGATAAAGACGCTGGCAATTGCACTGATGGCAGAAATGGTTAATGCGAGTGTTGGATAGTAATCAAGGGTAATGACAAAGGTATTTGATAACATACCAATGCTAATTAGCTGCAATACTAAACCCAGTAATACTGACCATGCACGAAGAGAACGCCTGCCAAACCATACCAATGCTAATCCTTGAACCGACCAGCCGAAGGCAATCCATTCTGCATTTAATGCCAGCGGAATCACTAATGCTAAAAAGCCAAAGCCTAATGCCAGCATCCCTTCCGTAATCAATGCATAACGCTGACTGCGCTGAATAAACGTCCAGCCAAGCCCCAAATAAATTACGGCTAAAACTGCGCTAGTGAGGGTTAAAGCGTGATTGATATCGTACAGTAACGCTGAAAATAAACCAAACGCCATTAGTGGTACAGAGAACAGCAGCCCAATATCAATAGGAAACACATAGCTGGCGTGCTGCCTCTTAATATCAGCAGTCTGATCGGTATCAGTAGCCATAACGGTAGCGGCATCACTATCGTCATAAGAAATAGTATCATTGTAAGCAATGATTTGCTGTGCATAGCGAATGACGACGAATAAATACAGCAGTACATGTAGCGCGACGAGTAATACCAATGCCCAACGTTGATTTTCTATAACTATCGCTAAATTTTCAGTCAATCCCCAATAGTATGCCAGCCCAAATGTCACACTCGCGCCAAATAAATTGAGCACCTTCCACGGGCGATAATGAGCAATAATGGCAATGGTGATATTTAATAACAAGTAATAGCTAAAGAGTATCGTTAAGCTGCCAGTATCTTGACTGGTCAAAATCGGTGCAAAGAATCCACCGGATAATGCTAATAATGCCAAAGGAAAAGCGTTTTGGCGTACCGCTAAAGCGACTGTGACTGCTGATAATATGCCAAGCGCTATAAAGCTTGGCAGACTACCAATCACCTGATAGACGCTATAGGCAAAAAATGTGGTCAGATAAGCAATGGCTAAGCCAGTACCTTGCAAGCTAATACCATACGCAAAGCGTTTTGCCGCTAGCTTCAAGCCTAATCCTGCCAGCCCTAATCCTATGATAATAATGACTGTTAGCTTGACGCCAATAGGTACTTGGATTAAGTCACTTAGTAAGCGCAGCAGTAGAACTACGCCGATCAGTAAAACCAATACTCCAACACGCACCACTAAATTGCCACCCAAAAACCAGTTTTGAATCGAATGAAGAAGTGAGGTAACAATAGGAAATGAGCGCTCGTCAGGTTCTATCGGCGCATTAGCAGATTTATCGGTCAAAGGCTGACTATTGGAAACTGATGATTGTTTTGCAGATGTTGATACAAAGTTATTTGATAGAGGATTAGAGGATAAAGCACTAAGTGGTAACGGGGGCGGCATTGATTTTTCTGTTGATGACAATGCATTATAACTAGGTAATTCGATGTCAAATATACTTTTTACAGCAGCATCTTCTATAGCAGTGGTAGTATTCTTTTGCTGCTCAAGCTCGCTCTTTAGCTGCGCCATGTCTTGACGCAGTTGTGCCAATTGCTGATGTAGCCTAATATAAAGAGCAATCATAATTACTATTAAAGTAATTACAACCAGCCAACCTAAAGAACCCATCAAAAAATATAGCATCATTCCCACTCAATCTGTCTGTCCATTGAGTGATAATGACGCTATTTGATTGTAAGCACAAGAGTGACGCGCCCAACACGCCACAAATGAGCTTATTCAACGAAATTGAAAGGGCTTAAATAAGCTTGTTGAATGTCAAAGTAGTATAAAAAGCTATTATGCCAAATTGTCTTTCATAAACTCCAGCATATTGTCCCAGCTCTGTTTGGCCGCCGTCTCGTTGTAACCAAGATCAACATCATTTTTAGCAGCGCGCTCATCCGCATTTGGATTGGTAAAGCCATGCTTAGCACCATCATAAACATCAATAGTGTAATCAACGTTCGCCGCATCTAGCTCTGACTTAAGACCTTCTATCGCATCCATAGATACCATAGAGTCATCACGACCATGAGCAACCAATACTTTAGCAGTGAACTGCTCATCGGCAGGCTGCTTCGGTGATGGGTTGCCGTGGAAGGTAGCGACTGCTTTTAAGGGCATACCTTCGCGCGCCATATCAAGGACGATTTTGCCACCAAAGCAATAGCCAATCGCACCTAACTTATCGCTATCAACGGCTAGCTGATCACTAAAGTCATTGAGAATCAACCGGCAGCGTGCCATTAGCATATCTTGATCGGCTAATACTTGCTCCATCCACATATTTGCTTGTGCAGCATCAGAAGTCAGTTTACCTTCACCATATACGTCCATAGCGACCGCGGCGTATCCTGCTTTTGCTAAGCGTTCAGTAACGTTCTTTGGATGCTCGACTACGCCCCACCACTCTGGTGCGACTAAAATACCAGCAACAGGATTATCATCTGTCGCATTTTCTGGCAATGCGACATAGCTAATCAATTGAATACCATTTTCTGTCGTACTGATTAATTCAAACGTCTTAATTGACATAGTGTTGTCCTTTTTTAGGTAATGAAATTTACGTTATAAGTATCAGATATCTGTATTTTTTGAGTGATCTATTTGCTGACCTTTACTACCATAACGCCCAACTTAGTCAAAAACAGCTATAATACTGTAACGCTCTTTGTCAAAATGATACGGCAGTTTTATGACCCTAAACTTGTTAAATAACGATAAATCCCACTTAAGAGCTGCTACGGACACGCCTTTATTATTTGAAGGTGGCTCGACTGAAGCACTGCGCCCGCAGTTTTGGTCACGCTATACGCTAGCAGAATTAAACCCTAGCGAATGGGAAGCCTTGTGTGATGGTTGCGGCAGTTGCTGCTTGATTAAATATATTGATGAGGACGAGCAGGGTAATGTTGATGAAGATTTGGTGGAATATACTGATGTAACCTGCCAGCTAATGGACTGTGCGACTGGCTATTGCACGCATTATGCGACACGCCAAGAGCATGTGCCAGATTGCATTCAGCTGACGATTGAAAATCTGCCAAATATGATGTGGCTACCGTCGCACTGTGCCTATAAACGCTTATATAAAGGGCAAAGCTTGCCAAATTGGCATTTATTATTGACTCAAGATGCAGTGGCAACTCAGCAACAAATGCGCGCTGCCAATGTCGGCGTAGCAGGGCGCTGCGTGACTGAGATCGGTATGGATGATGAAGAGATGGAA
>Ga0136557_1000332_pt1 | contig 37470 bp, 33 predicted proteins | sample AntRauTorckE6832_FD_104796 | JGI IMG/M metagenome (GOLD analysis project Ga0136557, IMG submission 104796) | Saline lake microbial communities from Rauer Islands, Antarctica - Metagenome Torckler E6 #832 | ecosystem: Environmental > Aquatic > Non-marine Saline and Alkaline > Saline | place...
ACGGTGACGGCAGGAGGCGGGCTCTCCGTGGTGCATTTGCCGTAAAAAACCCTGAAAATATAGAGAATATGACAGTCTGCCTGGTTGATGATATTTATACCACTGGTACCACGGTCAGTGAGTGCGCCAAGGTGCTGTATAAGGGAGGAGCGTCCTCTGTTGTGGTACTTACGTTTGCCAGGGTTCGTGAGGGAAGGTGATGAAAAAAATCTTTTTGCAAAGAAAAAAAGATATTTTGATGAAAGTCTCTAGTTATGAGGAGATAAGCCTGGTTGTTTCGTAATATTGAGAAAAATGTAGAAAACATTAGTAATATAGATTTACATTGAGTTTATGTTTTTTCTTTAATTGTGGATAACGTAAGAGTATCACCTTTAAGTCATTGTAATATTATTGTTTGGTTAGATAATTGTTAGGTTACCAGGATAGTAAGGGATAGCAACAATCTGAGCGGCGGAAGTACGGTTTTCTGCATATTTGGCAGAGGGCGTCTGCAAAATAACTTTGCGTGGAAAAATCTCGGAATTTGGTCTTTGACGAAATCTTCAAAATGGAGTTTATCGTCATGCATACATCGACTTGGTGTGGCTGGTGATGGCAGTACGCGTGACTTGCCTCACAGGAGTAATTTTTCAAGGTGGCTGGGAGATTGTCCGAGAATAGGCATTTTCGTTCAGATCGAGGCGAACTCGAAAAAATTACCGGAGGTATAGAGGTAATATGTCGAGGATAATTTTTTCGAGTTTAACAAAGATATGGGCCGGTAAGTGAAGACTCCGAGAAGGGCATTCTCGGACGGCCTCCTAATACCGCAATAGCTGTACAGTGGAGTGGTTCTCGGAGAGGGGATCTCCCATAGAGTCGAAGGTCGATAATCTTCTTATATTATAAAGTATACCTAAACTGGGGGATTCTCAATTTGGGGCTGGGGATGGATTATCCATTGTGGTAATTCCGGACTCGGCAATGTGGCGGAGCAGTGTTTGAAAATACGCGGATTTGCGTATGGAAAATACGCTCTATTCCTATTTAGTGTTGAGGAATGCATATGGTCTGGCAAAAGACAAAAGAAAAGTTACAAAGCGAGTTGAGTGAGAGTGTCTTTAATCTCTGGATTGAACCTCTTCAATGTCTTTCTGAGCAAAAGAATACAATCAGCCTTGCCTGCCCCGATCGCTTTTTCAGTGCCTATATTTCTCGAAACTACCTCGATACGATTCAAAAAACCTTGAAGGAAGTCGATCCTCAACAACGAGAGGTTGTCCTGGCGCTGGGAAAACAGGAGAAACAGGAGGAGAGCAGAGGCAAGACGACGCAGTTGCGTCTGCCTAATATGGAGATCAAAAAATCCTCCGTACGGGCACTGCATCCCCGTTATACCTTTGACAGATTTATGATCGGCGAGAGCAATATTCTTGCTCAGTCAGCCTGCCGGTCGATATCGATGGCCGATGACTCCGTTGGCCCCTGTCTCTATATCAATTCTACCACAGGCCTGGGGAAGAGTCATTTGACCCATGCCGTGGCGCATCATATCCTTGTCGATTCTCCCGCGACCAGGCTGCACTATCTCACCGCCCAGCAGTTTTCCTCGGAGATGGTCAAGAGTATCCGGGCCAATACCATGGATGCTTTTAAACAGAAATACCATGACCACTGTGATATTCTTCTGGTGGAAGATGTCCATTCTCTTACCGGCAAGAAAAAAACCCAGGAAGAGCTCAATGAATTGCTTGATTCTCTTATAAAGTGTGGAAAACGTGTTGTTTTTACGGCGAACAAGTCGCCGCGTGAACTGGCGGGGATCGATGAAGAATTCCGTTCAAGGATGACCTCCGGGCTGGTGACGGCTATCCAGCCACCCGATTTGTCCACCAGGACGAGGATCGTCAAAAACAAGGCGATGCTGCACAGTATTTCTCTCGAAGATGAGCACGCGGATTATCTTGCCCATCATATAAAAGGAGATGTTCGCCAGATCGAATCCGCCATTGTCAGTATACGTGCCAAGGCACAGCTTAATGAAGGGACGCTTGATATGCAGACCATTGAGCAGGTTGTCGCGTCCATCGTCGGTAATCCTCAGATGCTCTCGGCGGCAATGATCCGGGAGTTTATCTGTAAACAGTACAAGCTGAGTTGTTCCGAGCTGCAGTCGCGTTCGCGCAAACGAGTGCTCACTTTTCCCCGTCAGGTCGCCATGTATCTTTGCAGAATGCATACCGAACAGTCGCTTTCCGATATAGGCAAGGAGTTTAACCGCGATCATTCAACTGTTCTGCATTCCATTAAGGTGGTGGACGGGCTGAGCAAGCGAAATATCGGGGTAGAGGAACAGATCAGCCTTCTCAGCAAAAAGCTTGATACATTGTAGCGTTCTAGTCATAACAGCTTTCCATTTTCACAATCCCGCTCTCAAGAAATGCCGTAGTGAGTCCCCTTTGTAAGGCGGTGTTGTTCCCCGACAGCCTTATTTCTTGATCTCGATACGAGAGCTGGAACAGGCCTGGCAGGATCCGGAGCGGATGCGTGCCGCATCGGAGAGGCTGAGCACCCCGGTTATGTGGTCAGCGGAGTCGGCATAGCAGAACAGTCTGCCCACCTCGGAGAAAATCATCTGTTGTATGGCCTCCTCAAGGGCAGTGGTTGTATGACACGCGGCCACGGGAGAGTGAAAAATTGTTGCAACACTTTCTTCAAGGTTAATATCACGTTTATAGGCCAGAATGATGTCGGTTTTTGAGATAACCCCCAGCGCCTTGCCATCTAATGATTCTACAAGTACCGCCCCAAGCCCGAAGGCGGCAAGCTGTTCGATACTTTCCTGAATAGAACTATTGCTCGACACACTGATCACCGAAGAGGTCATCACCTCTTGTACCGTATAGCGTACTTTTTCCACATCCTGTCCGGGGTTTCTGCGGCGCAGGCCGAAAGGACAGTTACAGCAGTGTCGATACAATGTCCCGACAATATCGGGGTAGGCCAATGTCCCCACGGCAAGACCGGCGGTGTTGACTACATAGAGCCGGTGGATGGCATGATGCTGCATAGTGACAAGAGCCGCCTCCAGGCTGTTGTCTTCAGCGCATTGAATAACCGGCACCCCCATTATGTCGCCCAGCGGGGTTGCAGGCGACATACCGGCATAATAGGCTCCGGCGATTTCTGTTTTGGTCACCACTCCAGCCGGCATGTCATTGTTGTCATGAATGAGGAGGGAGTTGAGCTTGTGTTTAATGAGTACGGCAATTGCCATGGCAATACTGTCGGTTGCACCAAGCGAAACCACACGGCGCCGCATGGTATCTCTGACCGTCAATTTGCTGAAAATTGGGGAGCCTTTGCCCGTGGTTCCGGGGAGTGTGATATCCATGGCGGCTTTCCGTGGCTTTTAAAAAACGAGTATTACTGTGTTTCGCTCATCTCTTCCACGAGGTGAAAAAAGAGATCCGATATATAGACTATGCCCACAACCCGTCCCTGGTCAATGACCGGAAGGCGGCGGATGTGCTTCCTGTTCATGAGTTCAAGCACCGCAAAGATATGGGCATCGGCCTCAATGGTAAGGATATCCGTGGTCATGATATCCCCAACCTGGAGTTTACGGCATTTTTTGAGGGTGGTGTCAAGAAGGCCGGATATGTCGATGTCACTCATTTTTCCCCATATCTGGACATGCTTTGGTTGTATGAAAAGGAGTATGTCATACATGGAGAGGATGCCGACGAGATTTGCCTGGTCGTCAATCACCATCATGCCGAAGACCCTTCTTCCCGCATCCGTGGAAGCTTCCTTGAAACGTTGGATTGCCGCGGCAAGCGAAGTTTCCGGATGGAGTGAATGGAAACCGGTAATCATGATATCGCGGGCTGTAATCATGGCCCAACCTCCCTGGATACATCGATGTCGTACAGGCCACAGGGGCGCCTGCTGGAAAACCCTGTGGTATCCCATTGTGGTGTTGGATTGTCCCACATGAATCTTCAACTTATCAGAAATGCCATACTAAAACAAACTGTTATATGTAAAATGCCAAAAGATAAAAAAAGGCTTTTTCGATGTTGTGTGGTCAGTGAAAAACAAACTGAAACCTAATATATCTGAACTTTTTTAGTGAATTACGTTGTGATATAGTTTTAAATAAGAAAAGGAATCTCACTGTCGATCAAATGTTAGGGGGCCGAAAGAAAATGCTGCAGTGTGTAAAAAGCACCCTGAGAGGAGGATGGGGAATTGGCTCCATGTGGTGAGGTGCCGTAGTAGTCCTCTTCCATAATTCCTCTGAACAGACTTTTCCTTTTTTATTTTTTGCAGGCTTCCGGCAGTAAGGCAATGTATAGCCATTCGCTTTTCGGGAGAGTTATGCCACAGCTTGCACTCCGTTTAATTCTATGTGTTGTTATGTTGACCGTGCTGGCGCAGGTCAGTGCGGTTGCACAGGGTCGTCTACTGATTCATGCCGGAGGCGATCATGATTTTCCCCCCTATGAATTTCTTCAAGACGGTAAACCGACCGGATTTAATATTGATTTAATGTATGCGCTGGCCGAGGCGATGAATTTCGATGTCGAGATCCATCTTGGCCCGTGGAAGCAGGTAATGGGGGATCTGCGTGAAAAAAGGCTGGATGTACTGACGGGGATGGCGTACTCGGAAGAGCGAAGCGATGATTTTGACTTCAGCATCCCCCATACGATGATATTACCGGCACTCTTTGTTCGCCAGGATTCCAATATACAGACGCTGACGGATGTTGCCGACAAAGAAATAATCGTCCAACAGAGTGATATAATGCATGAGTTTCTGAAAAAGGAATCACTTACCTCCCGCATTATTCCAGTCACAGATCATTCGGAAGCACTTCGTCTGTTTGCCTCGGGGAAACACGACGGTGTTCTATTCGCTTCGGAGATTCATAAATATCATATCGCCAATGAATTTGGCTATGATAATTTGCGGGCTGTGAAGGCGAATCTGATGCCTCAACGGTATTGTATGGCTGTGGCGGATGGCAACCGGGATCTTATCAGTTTGCTCGATCGGGGGCTGATTCTTTTGAAATCGAACGGTACCTACGTTGAACTCTACAACAAGTGGTTCGGCTCCTACGAAAAGCATCAGTGGTGGCAGACTATCCGCTACTATATATACGGATTGGTGGTGGTCTCGGCAGGATTGGGGCTTATTGTTCTTTGGTCCTGGACGCTTCGCTCCAGGGTAAAGACACAGACGGCTGCTCTTTTGGCTAATGACGCAGAATTGAAAAAGGCGCAAAGCGAGCTGGAAAAGCGCGTTCGTGAGCGGACGGAAGACTTGGCGACGACCAATGAAATGTTGAGCCGGGAGGTCGTTGAGCGCCGCAAAGTTGAAAAGGCATTACAAAAGAGTGAAGCGGAATATCGTGCTATCGTCGATGGTTTTGACGGTCAGATCTATATATGCTCTGCTGACCATCGAATTGAGTTTATGAATGCTCAGCTCATTAAGCGCACCGGCAGGGATGCCACCGGTCAACTTTGCTACCGGGCTTTGCATAATCGTGAAGAGGTTTGCCCCTGGTGTGTAAATGAACGTGTTCTCGCCGGAGAATCCGTTCGCTGGGAAGTTCAGAGTCCAAAGGACAACCGCTGGTACTATATCGTCAATACCCCTATTTCCAGAGATAAAGAGATTGTAGCAAAACAGGCGGTGATTATGGATGTCACTGATCGTGTTGAGGCCGAGGAGGAAATGAAAAACCTGGAGGAAAAGAATCGCAAGCTGAAAAAAGCCGAGAGCCTTGGCCGTATGGCAGCGGCAATCGCCCATCATTTCAACAATAAGCTTCATGTTGTCATTGGCTGTCTGGAGGTCATACAATTGAGCTGCTCAGCTGTTCAAAACCCCGGGGAAAGGAGTCTTGTTTCGGCCAGACAGGCAGCGGAGCAGGCGGCGGAGGTGAGCAGATTAATGCTTACCTATCTTGGGCAAATACCTGGAAGACGTGAGTCGCTGGATCTTTCCGAGGTCGGCAAATTGTATCTTTCACGGACTCGGGATTTTTTGCCGCGGAATATCACTTTGAAGACACATTTCGCCGAACCCGGTCCGGCTATAAAGGCTAATGCCGGCCAGCTGCAGGTCTTGTTGAGTCATCTGGTTACCAATGCGATGGAGGTGATCGGTTCGGAGCCTGGAATCATCACGGTGAATGTCGGAACGGTTTCGCAAGGCGATATAGCGACAGCGAATGTCTTTCCCCTTCATTGGCGACCAACGGAGGAGCAGTACGGTTGTCTGGAAATAGGCGATGATGGCAGTGGCATGGCCACCGAGAATATCGAGGTGGCCTTTGATCCTTTTTATTCCACCAAATTCACCGGTCGCGGTATGGGATTGTCGGTTGTTCAGGGAATTGCCCAGGCCCATGGGGGGGCGATTGCGGTGGAGAGTACTCCGGGGAAGGGGAGTGTTTTTCGCTTCTTTTGCCCGGTTGTTGAGGAGAGAATAGCCGTTAAGGCGCCCGAGGTGGCCGCCGAGGCAGAAAAGCTGTGGAGCGGGACGGTTCTTTTGGTGGATGATGATAGGATTGTCCTCGAGATTACTAAAGCCATGTTGACGAAACTAGGGTTTTCCGTGCTCTCGGCAATCGACGGGAAGGAAGCCATTGAGCTCTTCCACCAGCGGAGTAGCGAGATCTGCCTTATTTTGAGCGATTTTGCCATGCCCAACATGAACGGCATGCAATTATTACAGGCCGTTCGACGTATTGATGGTGAAATCCCGATAGTTCTCGCCAGTGGATATAGTGAAGAAGAGGTAGTTAATGGTCAATTCAGAGGCGACTATGCAGTGTTTCTCGAGAAACCATTCGGTATCGTCGATCTTCGAAAAGCCGTACAGATATCATTGCCGGACGATGGTTGAAGGTGAGCGGACATTTTACCTTACTCCTTAACTTCTGACATAAAAAACACGAGAAGGACCGTATTTGAAATCGTTAAGCTGGATATATATCCAAGGTACTTACTTGCCGTTTACCGGCGTTAGTTCTTGATTACCACCGAAACTCAGCTGATCGACCCAGGAGTCTGCCGGTCAGACCACGGTTATAGTGTCCATTTGTTGCTCGATTTCTTTGAGTTCGTCCTGCCGGTTTTCTTGTTGGAGTTGTTGACGGAGTCTCTCCAACTCCTTGCGAAGCTGGGGCAGCACTTCCTCACGCAGGTGATCACGGACATCCTGTTGCGCCTTGTTGAACTGGTCAACAAACGATTGAAGATTCTTTTCCAGCTGTTTGATTTCTTCGCTGTCAGGTGCTTTGTGAAGCTCATTTGTAAACGACTGCAATTTGCGGGAGAGCTGGGCGAGTGTTTGCTGCATTTCGCTGTCAAGTTTCGTGGAGGTGGCTTGAAGTGATTGTTTGACTTCTTCAAGCGCACGGCGAAGCTCATCTTCCGTCTCCTCGGCCTTGTGCTGTATATCGCCGATGATGCTGTCGAGGTATCGATTGGTGGTTGCCCCTTGAACGATTGTTCCCTCCCGTAAAACTACACCTCCGGCCTGCTTCTGCGTTACAACTACAGCCTTTTCCTGCTGGTTGTCTGGGGAGTTTTCGATATAAAAAACCGACTCCCGTGTTGCCGCGTTGCTAAAGTCGGCAAATATCTTCACCGCAACAAGATAGTCTCCTTCCTCGGTGTAGGAGATGTCGCGGACCGCACCTATTCGATTATTTTCAAAAAAGACAGGGGCATTCTGCTCAAGTCCAGAGATTTCAGAAAAGCGTATCTTGAATTTCAGGGAATTCTCGAAACATCCTGAAAGCACCAGAGTCAAGAGGCCGACAACAAACAAAGATAGGGTGAAATTGTATTTCATGGCAACACGTTATCGTAGTTCAGTGAAAAATATCAAGTAGTCTGAAAAAATCAGGTTTGGCGGTGTCATTGAAGCACACCGACTGTTAGAAATAAACACCTTTGACCTCTGCAGTGGTACGGCGCGCCCCTGCTTCTGCTGCAATCGCCCGGCCGGCACGAACGCCGTGTTTGATCATGTCATTGATGCCGATACCTTCCCAGCCAAAGCCGCAGATATGGAGCCCCGGAAAATTGCTGCTTAGCGTATCACGCCATGAAAGCAGTGCCGGGTAGTCTCGTTCAAGTTGAGGAATACTGCCCCACGGACGTAAAACCTTAGTGTAGGCCGGTTCTCCCTTGAGTTTGAGGACGTCTCTGACATCTCTGTGAGCCTTGTCAATGAGCTCGTTGTCGCTGAGGTGAAGGCGTTCCGGATGGCGCCGTCCTCCCACCAGCGTTTCAAAAAGGATATGACCGGAAGGGGCTCTGTCGGGAAACATGTTGGAAGAAAACAGTGTACCCAGGGAAAATCGTCCTTCCTGCTCGGGAGTCAGGTAGCCAAATCCGGGGGGCAGCGTGGAACCGTTGTCAAATCCAAAGGCCACGGTAAGGATATCGGCTTCGGGAATTTTTGGCAGCGGTGGCGGGCTAAGGTCGTGCAGCAGGCTGAGGGCGATATTGGTCGGGACGGCCAGGACGAGATTGTCAGCCTGGAAAATGCCACGGTTGGTGGAGACCTGCCAGGTGTCATTGTCTCGTTGGATTTTCAGGGCATCACAATTGAGGAAAAGATCCGTATCGGGACGCAGATACTCTGTCAATTTTTGCGGCAGTCGTGCCATTCCTTCGGGGAAACTGGTCATTGCCGGCATGGTGAAACCGCGATTATTGCTGGAACGTTTTTTGCGACCCGCTCTCGCCTTGGCGACAAGGCCGCGAATTACCGAGCCATACTGACGCTCCAAAGCCCGGACTCCGGGCATAACAGAGTCAATGGTGAGTCGGTTGAGGTCTCCTGCATAGGTTCCGGTATAGACCGCGTCAACAAAGGGCAGCAGGGCTGGGCCAAAGCGGTGATGGACCCATTTTGCCACTGTGGGTTCTCCGTCAAGCGGTTTTTTCCAGAGATCGGCCAGTACTCGTAATTTGGCGCTCCACGGGATAAGCGGGGCGATGGCGATTTTCAGTGGTGTCTGGGGGATCATCCGGAGTCGACCGTCGATGAGGACATAGCGGACAAAGTTGATCAGCGGCGACTTGATGCATTCTTCTTCAAGGCCGCACTCCCTGAGAATATCACGGCTTTCCGCACAATTGTCGAGAAAACCATGTGGTCCTATCTCTGCTGTGTAGCCGTTTTCCCGATGGGAGCCGATAACACCGCCGGTGCGTTCGTTTTTTTCCAGGACAGCGAAGTTATGTCCATAACAGGATGTTCGAAGAGTATGGGCAACGGCGAGGCCGGAAAGGCCTGCGCCGATAATGATTGTATCGCGATGGTATGTCATTGCAGTGTATAGGTGATTTTCTGATGTGTTATGGCAATACGTATCCAGCCGCCTTCGGCGAGCATCCCGGGATTGACCACCGGTGTGGGGCCTATATGATCCTCCCCTTTGGATTCATGGATATGGCTGACCACGCATAAGTCAGGGGCGTTGCTTTCTATAAACTTCCGTATGGCTCTGGAGCCCACATGTTTGCCGCTTTTGAGACGATCAACCTTTGTACCGTGTGGTGGGGCATGGCTGACGAAGATTGTCGGAGGTGGTGATCCGGTAATGGGCAGGGCCAGTTCGATGAGCTCTTTTGCCTGTTCATGTGCCTCATGGATCGCCTGGTGGAGCCGATTTTCGCTGAGTTCCCATGGCGTGCCAAAAGGCGTGGGGTTGGATCCACCCACTCCATAGACACAGACCCGACGTTTGACCATATGGGCCTGAGCATGCAGATTAATGTCAAGATCATTAAGATAATCATTTACTTCACTATTGTCCATATTGCCGGCGAGGCAGAGCAGATTTTTATTGTAGCCGAGGATGTCGTCCAGCACAGTTTTGGCATCGCTTCTGTCGCCGAAGTTGGTGATATCACCGCTGACAATAATGAGATCCGCGCTGCTGATGTCCTCTATTTTCGAAAGCGTTGAAGTGGCCATGTGAATATCGCCGAAGGCTATAATTTTCATGGTATTTGCTCTCCAAGGGCATAGGGGTGAAGTACATGTTTGCGATGGACTTGACATGAAGTGATATGTGCTTAACATTTTCGCCGACTTAGAGAAAAAAATCAATGGAAAGAGCACTATGTTTTTTATGAGGAATGTTAAAGAACAATAAAAATGCTGATTACCGACGAAACTCAGCTCGAAGCACTCCTGGGTCGATCAGCTGAGTTTCGTTGGTAAGCAGGATAAAAATAGAACTATTCCTTTTCTTTGCAAGAATTATTGAGGTGAACAGATGACCACGACAACACATGAATTTCAGGCGGAAACCAAAAAACTTCTCGATATTGTTATCAACTCGCTCTACACCGAGCGTGATGTCTTTATTCGCGAACTCATCTCCAACAGTGCGGATGCCCTGGAGAAATTTCGACACAAGAGTCTGACCCAGGACGACTTCTTTGATGCCCACGTTCCTCTTGAGATAAGCATTGATCTTGATGAGGAAAAGCATACCCTTACCGTCACCGATACCGGTATCGGCATGACCCGCGAGGAACTTGAGTCAAACCTCGGCACCATCGCTCATTCCGGCTCAGGGGATTATCTCGCCGAACTGGCGGAAGCCATGAAAAAGGATGTCAACCTGATCGGCCAGTTCGGCGTCGGCTTCTATGCCGCCTTCATGGCAGGGTCCAAGGTGCGGGTGCAGAGTCGATCGTGGGACGGCAGTCAGGGCCATGAGTGGCAGTCCGACGGCTCCGGTTCTTTTACCATCGAGGAGGTCGAGGGGTTGCACCGGGGAACCCGCATAATTGTTGAGCTCAAGGAAGAGGCCCAAGAGTATGCCCAGAAGTGGAAGGTTGAATCAATCATTAAACAATATTCAGCATTTGTTACTTTTCCCATCAAGCTTGAGGGGGAGACGGTCAACACCGTACAGGCTCTCTGGGCCCGTAATAAATCAGAGATCACCGAGGAAGAATACACCGAGTTTTATAAATTTATTGCCAACGCCTTTGACGAGCCGACCTTTCGCCTGCATTTTTCCGCCGATGCCCCGCTGGCCATCAACGCCTTGATTTTCGTGCCCAAGGAGAATTTTGAGATCATGGGCTTTGGCCGCGTTGACCCTGGTGTTAATCTCTACTGTCAGCGCATACTCATCGACCAGCAGTCGGAGAATATCCTGCCGGAATGGCTACGGTTTCTCAAGGGAGTTGTGGACAGTGAGGATCTGCCGCTCAATATTTCCCGGCAGGCCCTGCAGGACAACGCCCTTGTCGCCAAGCTGCGCAAGGTCATCACCAAGCGTTTTCTCAAGTATATGGAGGAACAGGCCAAAAAGGATCCGGAGAAATACCTTGAGTTCTGGAAAACATTCGGCATCTATCTCAAGGAGGGTGTTACCAGCGACTATGAGTTCCAGAAGGAGCTGGCCAAGCTGGTGCGTTTTGAGTCCTCCAAATCGGAAGACGGCAAGCCCATCGCCCTGTCCGATTACGTTGCCCGCATGAATCCGGACCAGGAAGAGATCTATTATATCAATGGTGCGTCACGACAGGCCATTGAGGCAGGCCCCTATGTGGAGATGTTTGCCAAAAAGGATATAGAGATTCTCTATACCATGGAGCCCATCGATGACTTTGTCCTCAACCATTTAGGCGAGTTCGAAGAGAAGAAGCTTGTCTCCGCCGATCGCGCCGACATCTCCCTGCCGGAGGGAAACGAGGCGGTTGACGATGAGGAGAAAAAAAATAAGGACACTGGAAGCCCCTCTCTGCAAAAAGATGAAGAGGAAGCGCTGGTGCAATGGCTTAAGGAGACACTGGGTGACAAGGTGGCCGATGTTATAATCTCCAAAAGGCTGGTGGATTCACCGGCAATGATTGTCAATCCCGATGGCTATATGACCTCCTCAATGGAGCGGGTTATCGCCATGAGTCGGCAGGAGAAGGGAATGCTTGCTGAAAACAGCAAGAAGAATATGGAGATTAATCCAGCCAACCCGCTTATCAAGCGTCTTGCCGCTATCATGAAAGATGACGGCGATTTTGCTGCTGAAGTGGCCGAGCAGATCTATGACAATGCCATGATCCAGGCGGGATTGCTTGTGAATCATCTTGATATGGTGAAGCGCAACTACCGAATATTGAATCGCGCCACGCAGGGCTGATGCGGGGCGTTGTAAATAGAGGTTGCAACTCATCAGACGGAAGAGAAAATCCTGCAGAACTCTTCCGTCTTTTGTGTTTTAGATATTGAAAAATAGCGACCTTCGGTTTATAGAGCTGTAGTACTACATCCATAGTATCTGCAGTAAACCTTTAGATGTAAGCAAACCAGTCAAACTGTGAGGATTTGTATATGCCCTTTTTTCTGCGAATATCGACAATCCTTCCGCTTGTCCTGCTGCTCTTGCTGCCGGGCTGCTACACCAAATCGAGAAGATACCTGGCCTCGGATGTCAGCCTCATAGAGGTGGGCCGCTCAAACCGCAATGATGTACTTACCTATCTTGGTGAGCCGGATCGTCAGCGCCGTCTCTCCGACACCCGTGAAGAGTGGCTTTATATTGAAGAACAGCCATCGGACTTGCAGCGTGCGCCTCTGGTGGGCGGTTATTTCGACGGGAGTGGTCATGACAAGGTGTTTATCGTTTTGGAAAATGACATCGTGCAGTCATGCCTTTTCAGGGAATTTGGGGAAGGTGAGTTTGACTGGGCCAATGACTATGACTGGCAAGAGAGTGAAGAGTGAGTGACAGTTACGCCACAAGCCGCGCCCGGATGATTGAAGAACAGCTCAAGCCGCGCGGGATAACAGACCCATTGACCCTTGCGGCCATGAACGAGGTGCCGCGGCATCTCTTTGTCGAGGATGCCATGCGGGCCAGGGCCTATGGTGACTACCCCCTGCCCATTGCCGCCGGTCAGACAATTTCCCAGCCTTTTGTTGTTGCCCGGATGACCCAGCTTCTGCAGTTGCGCGGCCATGAAAAGGTTTTGGAGATAGGCACCGGTTCCGGTTATCAGGCGGCTATCCTTTCGCGCATGTGTGAGCGGGTCTATACCATTGAGCGGATTAACCGTCTCCTTGCTCAGGCACGGAAGGTCTTTGATCAGCTTCGCTATTATAATATTGTTGCTAAATTTGATGATGGGACCGCCGGTTGGCCCGAAAACGGTCCCTATGATGCCATCATCGCCACCGCCGGCGGGCCGGAAATCCCCACGCCGCTTATCGACCAGTTGGCTGATTCGGGACGGATGGTTATCCCCGTGGGCGGTCAGGATGTGCAGCAACTTCAACTTCTCACTAAAAACGAGGGCACCATTTCCGTCGAACATCTGGACAGGGTACGGTTCGTTGATCTTATAGGCAAGTATGGCTGGTCCGATTGATCGTACCCGCAGCGGAATTCTGCGCCGTATCTACGACACATGCATGGAGTGGTTGGAGAGCCCCTATGGCATATATGTCCTCTTTATTATTGCCTTTGCGGAATCATCTTTTTTCCCGTTGCCCCCCGATGTTTTTCTCATTGCTCTTTGCATAGGTATCCCCAGGAAGTCATTCAAATATGCAGCGGTATGCGCCATAGGTTCGACCCTGGGTGGTGCTTTCGGGTACGGTCTGGGGATGTGGGCCATGGAAGGGATCGGCCAGCCGATTGTCGAATGGTATGGTCTGGCGGACAAGTATGAGCAGGTGCGCCATTTATATAACGAATATGATGCCCTGGCGATTTTTGCCGCCGGCTTCACCCCGCTTCCCTATAAACTCTTTACCATTACGGCCGGCGCCTTTGAGATCAAATTTCTCACCTTTATGCTGGTCTCTCTGGTTTCCCGCTCGGCACGATTCTTCCTGGTGGCCGGCTGTATTTATTTCTTCGGAGCTCCGGTGAAGAGGTATATCGATCGCTACTTCAATATCCTCTCTATTGTTTTTGTAATCCTGCTGGTCGGTGGGCTGGTTGCAGTGAAGTATCTTTTGTAATCCTGATGAACCACGAAGAGGATTGATTTTCAAGATGACCTCTAATTTTTAAAACTATGCACCGGGGCTGGAATCCTGCCGCCCCAACCGACGAAACGGCTCGATTTGCCGACGTTGCGGACCTCCATGATGGGGCTTGCCCCAAAGAGCCCGCCAAAGTTCACATGTTCCCCGGCCTCCTTGCCTGGAACGGGTATGAGCCTGGCCGCGGTGGTTTTGTTGTTGATCATGCCAATTGCCATTTCATCGGCAATGATGGCCGAGAGGGTGTCGGCATCGACGGAGCCGGGAATGGCGACCATATCGAGACCAACGGAGCAGACGCAGGTCATTGCCTCCAGTTTTTCCAGACAGAGCTCCTTTTTTCCCACCGCGTCGGCCAGGATGGAGTCCTCCATCACGGGAATAAAGGCACCGCTGAGGCCTCCCACAGTTTTACTGGCAAAGATTCCGCCCTTTTTTACTGCATCGTTGAGCATGGCGACGATGGCTGTGGAGCCTGGCGCGCCAATGGCATCCACACCGAGGATATGCAGTATTTCGCCAACGCTGTCGCCGATGGTGGGGGTCGGCGCCAGGGAGAGATCCACGACGCCAAACTCTATGCCCAGTTCTCTGGAAACCTGGCGCCCCACCAACTCACCGCAGCGGGTTACCCTGAAGGTGGTCTGCTTGATCTCGTCGGCTATGTCATCGAGGAGGAGATTTTCCCGGCCTTTGTTGCTAATCAGTCTCTCCAGTGAACGGGCGATGACACCGGGACCGCTGACACCGACATTGAGGACGGCGTCGGCTTCACATGTGCCGTGGATGGCACCCGCCATGAAGGGATTGTCGCCGGGCTGGTTGCAGAAAACCACAAACTTGGCGGCCCCGAAGCCGCCGGATTCAGCTGTGTTTTCCGCCAGATCCTTGACCGTCTGGCCCACCATGGCCAGGGCATCCATGTTAATTCCCTTGCGGCTGCTGGCAATATTGATGGAAGCACAGACCTTGTTGGTGACAGCCAAAGCTTCGGCGATAGAGAGGATATATTCGCGGTCCGATTCAGACAGTCCTTTTTCCACCTGGGCGGAAAAACCACCGAGAATGTCAACGCCGGCAATGTCTGCCGATCTCTCCAGGCATTTGGCCAGTTCTATGAACTCATGACGGGTGTATCCTGCCCCGACCAGGGCGATGGGGGTCACGGCAATGCGTTTGTTGACCACCGGGATGCCCAGTTTTCTGCCGATGCGATCGCAGGTCGGCACGAAATTTTCCGCAAGTCTTTTGATTTTTGCTTCGATATTGTCACAGGTTGTGCGTATGTCGCCTGCCCGGCAGTCAAGCAGGTTTATTCCCATGGTCACAGTACGAACATCGAGGTTTTCCTTTTGTATCATTTCAACGGTAGCAAGGATTTGATCGGATCGTAACATGTGTATATCTCCTGATATAGTTTTGAAATAATGGTACATTCAATGCGACAGTTCTTGCGCCGATACCGGTATATCTTTTGGTAAAATCGGATGAGCTTTTAGGTGGTTGTCCGAGGAGGGCATTCTCGGGCGGCCTCCTAGATCAATGTAACCTCATTGGTCACCCTGAAAATATCATAGTGCTGCATCATTACGTGCATACCCGCTGTGTCGGCGTAGTCATCGAGCTCTTCCCGGAGCTTTTTGATGTCGACTATTTTGCTGAGGTCAAGCTGGAGGACCATGGTGTATTGGTTGTCGGAAAGCGTTGTAGAGAGATCAAGGATATTGATATCGTGCTCATAGCAGAACGAGCTGATGCCATAGACCAGACCACTCCTGTTTTTTCCCTGGACGGTAACGATATAGGTTTTTTCCGGGAGCCCACTTCCAGCGTCGCTACGGAGGGGAGACTTGATTTCCCTGATGATGGCTTCAAACGAGTCTTCTGATTCGATCGTGCTAAGTTGTTGTCGGATATTTTCTACGTTTATATCGTCAGTAAAAGTAGCTATCAACGTCATGGTAAGATAGCCGCAGAGCAGAGACTGGTTGATGTCGGCCAGATCGCCATTGAGTTCATAGATGGCGCCGGTGACATCAGCGATTATTCCCGGTCTGTCTTCCAGCATTACGGTTATGACCATCTGCCGTTGCATATGTGCTCTCTCCTTAATAACAGTGTATAGTTGCCGGGTGTGCAGGGAGGTGTGTTCAGTCCATACAGCCGTGACCTTCGTCCATGAAAAACGGCCATTATACCCATCTGCGGCTGAAATTGTAAACAAGAATAGTGTGGAGGTGGATGATATCCCCTCAAGGCGTGTCACTGGTGGTGCTGAGGGTGTCAGGCGTGGAAGAAATCAGCGATGAAAGGGAAAGGGAAAGGGAAAGCCTTTGCGTTTTGAGAGTGGTGTTTCCTTGCGGTTGTCCAGCATGTTTTTGACCTGTTTGAGCTCTACATTTGCCTTGCGGAGTTCTTCCTTGATGCCGTCCTGCTCTTGAGGCGGGGCCTGTTGCAACTGATCTTCAAGTGCATGTACCCGGGCCTGGCATTTATAGACTTCCTGGGCGATGGCTCTGATTGACATGGGTTGTGATCTCCTGGGTTGTTTCTTAGTGGGCAGTCCGCTTACTCTTTGTTCTGGGCCAGTTCCACCATTTCGCGTACCTGTGGGCTGTTGTCATCGGCCATGGTCGTGATGAGTTCTGTGGCCTCCCGGGTGCCAATGATGTCGAGAATGCCTATAGCCTCCCCCCGGATCAGCGCAGAGTCGTCGTTGAGCAAAGAGGCAAGGGATGGCAGGGCGCGGGCTATGTCGGGTACGCCCAAGGCCTGGAGTTCTTCAAAGACAATGGTGAGTCCCAGCCGGACATTGAAACGCTCATCTTTAAGAATCTCTCCGGTCCAAGCATAGTACCGCGAATCTCTTCGAAACATGGCGACAATGTTTTCCATATGCCCCATTTCGAGAAAATCGGCAATAACCTTTTTCAACTCAGCATCACTTACCGTATCCACGCTCATTGTATTCTAGCACATCGTTGCCTTCGTGATAGTATCCTCGAAGGAAAGGTGAAATAACAGGGCTGATTCCCTCAATCTGTGATAATATTTAACAGTTTTTATAGGCCATCTTGAAAAATGGCCCTTCTCGGAGTCTCGCGTCGCTCACTTACCGTCCAATCTCTTCGTTGCGCGAGAAAATTTCATCCTCGAAATAAGAACTATATGTCTCCGGTAAAATTTCCTCACGCACCTCGACCTTGGAGAAAAAATCTCATTTTTCAAGGTAGCCTATAGTGTTTTTGCAAACTGTGCTACCATATCCATCGTTTTTCTTAGATCAATGGTGACGATTCTGCCCTTTTCCACAACTATTTTGCCGTCGACGATCACCGTATCGACATCAGCACCACCCACACCATAGACGAGCAGGTTCTCATTGTAAAAGGGGGTGAGGTGTGGTGAGCAGAGATCGATGAGAGCAAGATCGGCTCGGCTGCCGATTCGCAGAGAGTTGGAGGAAGACATTCCAATGATCGTGTTGACCGTGTCGGTAGCCATGGCAAAAACCTGAGCGGCAGGAAAGATTGTGGGGTCGAGATGGTGCGCTTTATAGGATTTGGCCAGGAGGTCCATCTCACGGAACATGTTCAGGCTGTTATTGCTTGCCGGTCCGTCGGTTCCAAGGCCCAGAGGTATGCCCAGCGCAGCCATGTCGGCTGCCCGGCTCCTTCCAGATGCCAGTTTGTAGTTTGACTGGGGGCAGAGTATTACCTGGGCCTTCGACTCACTGAGAATGTCGAGGTCGTGATCATCTAGCCAGATGGCGTGGATCAGGACGCAGTTGTCGTCGAGGATGCCCAATGTGTGGAGATGGCGCAACGGTGTGTCGGCGACCGGGCTGATTATTTGGCGATGTTCATCAAAACCTTCGGCCAGGTGGATAAAAAAACGGACATTGTTGTCATCGGCCAGTTTTTTGGCATTCTGCAGCGTTGTGGGTGAGCAGGTGTAGGGGGAGTGGGCGAAAATGGCGGGAGTGATGAGCGGTGATCTGTGTTTCCAGCGGTGGAGGTACTCGCCGACGACGTCGAGTTGGCGGTTTGGCTCGGAGATGCCTGGTGCTGCGATGTCTAAAACGGCATGACCGACGACGGCTCTGATCCCACTTTCGGCAAAGGCCTGAGCTGTTTGATCTGAATAAAAATAGGCATCTGCAACACAGGTTGTACCGGAAAGAAGCATTTCCGCAGCTGCAAGCCTGGAACACCAGTATACGCTCTCTTCGTTAATGTGGGCGGCTTCAGCAGGGAAGATATGGTTGCGCAGCCAGGTGGTAAGATCGAGGTCGTCGGCCATGCCGCGAAACAGGGTCATGGGACTGTGGCAATGCCCATTGATCAGTCCCGGGATTACAAGTTTGTTTGTACCGTCTATTACGTGATCGGCTGTTATCTCATGGGGCTGTGCCATGGGTCCGATTGCGGTTATGAAGCCATCTTCTATGCGGACAAAGTGGTCCTTTTTGAAAAAAAAGGGATCTCTGATGATATTACATTGCGTTATGAGTAAGCTCTTTGGCATAGTGAATCTTTTGTCGATATAAACAACATTTTTGAAAGAGAAGGCGTTTTCAGGGATTATGGGGTATAGTACACTCTTTTTATAGTTTGTGCCCATCCATAAACGGCCCTCTCGGAGTCTTCGCTTACCGGGAGTCTTCGCTTACAATGTGTCTGGGCGTACTAACATGTTTTGATCTTGAAGAAAATGGTTGTGATCCGGTTGGGCATGCATTGGAACGGCAAAAGACCATTACTGAAGGGATAGTGGATTGGAAAGTGTGGAATGAAGAAAAGTAGATTTATTGAAGAGCTGAAGGAAGGGGATCACGTCGATGATCTCTTTCTTGTGAAGTCTTCCAAGCTGGCGGAAACACGGGCGGGGAAGCCGTGTCTGTTCCTTGATCTGGCGGATAAGAGCGGAGAAATCAGTGGACCGGTATGGGATAACGCCGAAAAGGTGGCCGCGATCAGCCGCGTCGGTGATTTCCTTCATCTCAGGGCGCAGGTGCAGAGCTATCGTGATAAACTGCAGCTGCGCATTGAGCACATCGAGGCGGTGGACAAAGAGCAGGTTTCACTCGCCGATTTTGTCCCTTCGTCTGTGTATGATCTCGATGAGATGGCGCAAAAGCTGCAAAAGATTGTGACATCGGTGGAAAATCCATGGATCCGCAAGCTGCTCAATCGCTTTTTCCAGAAGGGTGAAATGTGGGAGAGTTTCCAGACCGCTCCGGCGGCTAAGGGTATACATCACGCCTACGTCGGCGGCCTTTTGGAACACTGTCTCTCAATGGCCGGTGTTGCTGATATGTTGTCGAAACATTATCCGGGAGTAAATCGCTCGCTGCTGTTGGCAGGAGTCTTCCTGCATGATATAGGAAAGTTACAGGAGTTGCAGGAAAACACCGGTCTGGTGGAGTATACCACGATGGGACGACTCAAGGGGCACCTGGTGATGGGGAGCGAACTGGTGGCTGAACAGGCCAACAGGATAAAGGATTTTCCAGACGAGTTGTTACTCCAGGTTCAGCATTTGATCCTGAGCCATCACGGCCGCCAGGAGTTCGGCTCACCCACTGTTCCCATGACTCCCGAGGCCTTTTTACTCAGTTTTATCGATGATCTTGATTCCAAGATGAACCTCCTGGAGCAGCTGCGCCGTAAGCAGCCGGCAGAGGGACACCAGTGGACTGACTATCAGCGCAGCCTGGAGCGGTTTTTATACCTGGGCCCCTTGGAACAGGAGTCGGTGGAAGATCAGCAACCAGATGTGGTTTCGCGGCAGCGGCAGAAAACACTTTTTTAGGATGTCTTGAAAAGTGAGAGAGTATGATTTTGTCCATCACATTGAGACGGCCTGAAGAGTATGCAAATATCCTTATCCAATAGTCCGTTTGTGGAGCTTGCCGGCCAGCGCAGGGCAAAGTCGCTGCTGGAAAAATCGCTTTCTTCCGGTCGTATAGCCCACGCCTATCTTTTCAGGGGCCCGGAAGGAGTGGGCAAAACGCTTTTTGCCGCCGCCATGGCTAAGGCATTACATTGTCGAATATCGGGCCCCGCCGGGGCATGCGGGGAATGTGCCTCCTGCCGCAAATATGACTCGGGTAATCATCCCGATTATAAAGTAGAAAAACCCGAAAAAGGGGTGATCAAGATAGAGCGGGTGCGGCAGCTCAATAAATCGTTGTCGTATCCGCCCTATGAGTCGCAGTGGCGCGTCGTGGTGATGGAGGATATCCATACAATGCGGCCTGAAGCAGCCAACTGCTTGCTCAAGACCCTGGAGGAACCGCCGGAGGGGAATATTCTTATTCTGACGGCGGAAACCTCGAAGAACGTCCTGCCGACGATTCGTTCCCGTTGCCAGATTATCCCGTTCTTTCCTCTTGGCCTGGAGGATGCGGCAGTCATCCTGCGACTGCAGCATAACTTTGATGCCGAGCAGGCTGCGCTTTTAGCGCGTTTGGCTGAAGGGAGCCCGGGCAGAGCCTTGTTGCTCCATGAGACCGATATGATCGCAACATGGAAAGGTGTGACCGAGGTCTTGAGCAATGAGGAATTACGCGGCGAGCGCCACTGTGTCACCGTTATGCAATTAGCCGCAAAGATGGCCGATTTGAAGGAAAATCTCCTGCCGCTGTTTGGGCTTTTGCGCCTGTGGCTTCGTGATCAGCTCGATGAGATCGAAGATGGTCCGCACGAGCGGCAACCTGTAGATCCTATGGCAAGAACACAACAACGGGTCTTTGAGAGCATGGAGGCGGTCGATCAGGCAGAGCGGCAGCTTGCCCGTAACTGTAATCGTTTACTGGTGTGCGAAATGTTGCTCTTTCGATTACAATAGAAGTGTATTGCAGAGTATCTCGCAATATCGTTGAACCGGTATGGCGCCAGCCGGGCAATAGACTGTTACCGGTTGGCTGGTATTACGAAGCACTGGAACTTCTACGCAGCTACTGCGCAACTGCTGCTTGTATATAATACAAGCGCTTGAAATGAGTTGACTCTATGACAGATATGGAAGAACAGGCAAAAATCTCTTCTGGAGAATGCCCGGAGGAAGATGTTTTTTATAGAATACGCTTTCGCTCCAAGGGGCAGGAATTTACGGCGTCATCGCCGATGGCCGATTTTCTGGCCGGTGAGCCGGTGATGGCCAAAACCGATCATGGTCTGGAGCCGGCAACCATCATAAAAAAAGCACCGTCCTGTGGTGGCTGTGGGGCAAAGCGTGGCGCAAGCTATACCGTGACCCGACGGTTGACGGAAGAGGAACGTGAGCGCTACGAAAATTTGCCGGTGGCCGAGCAAAAGGGGTTCACCGTTTGTACAGAGCTGATAGCAAAGCATTCCCTTGAGATGAGTCTTGTCAGGGTGGAAAAGTTTTTTAACGGCAGTAAAATAATTTTTTATTTCACCGCAGACAATCGAGTGGATTTTCGTGAGCTGGTCAAGGATCTGGTACAGGAATTTCGTACACGTGTGGAGATGCGCCAGGTCGGCGTCCGCCATGAGACGAAAATGCTGGGCGGGCTTGGGACATGTGGCAGGGAGCTGTGTTGCTCGTCCTATATGAAAAAATTTGATTCCGTCTCCATTAAGATGGCTAAAGAGCAGGATCTTCCGCTTAATCCAGCCAAGATTTCGGGGGTCTGCAACCGGTTGCTGTGTTGCCTGACCTACGAGTTTCCAACCTATCATGAACAGCGCCGCAAAATGCCCAAAATCGGCAGCTGGATAACACTTAATGGTGTCGAGTATAAGGTTAAACAGCAGCGCCCTCTGCAGCAGCAGCTCATCGTGGTTGCGGCAAATAATGAGGAACTCGTGCTTGATGAAAAAAAGTGGCAATCCCTGCAAAAGGGCAAAAATAAAAAGCCGAAAAGTGACAAACACTGATGCGGCATCTTCAACTTCAACAACGATACTAATGACTGCTTATATTACAACACCGATATATTATGTGAACGCCCAGCCGCACCTTGGCCATGCCTATACCACTATCGTTGCAGACACCTATAGCCGTTTTCGCCGGCTCTGCGGTGACCGCGTTCGTTTCCAGACGGGCACGGATGAGCATGGCGATAAAATTGTAGATGCGGCGTACAAGCAGGGAAAGCAACCGCAGGAGTATGCTGACGATATCAGTGATATGTTTCGCAGCACCTGGGAGCTTCTCAAAATTACACCTGATTATTTCATTCGAACCACGGATCAAAATCATATCGCCACGGTACAGCGGATACTGCAGCAGGTGTATGATAACGGTGATATATACTTTGCCGAATATTCCGGTCATTACTGCAAAGGCTGCGAGCGTTTCCTCACGGGAAAAGAGCTGGTGGACGGCAAATGTCCGGATCACCAGGTGGCGCCTGAAGAGATAACGGAACAAAACTATTTTTTTCGCATGTCGCGATACAGGCAGCGTCTTATAGACCACATCCACGAACATCCCGATTTTATTACACCGGAAAGATACCGAAATGAGGTTCTCTCTTTTCTCAGCGAACCGCTCGAGGACTTGTGTATCTCGAGGCCGACCACAGGCTCACCTGGGGGATACCGCTGCCCTTTGATGATAATTTCGTCACCTATGTCTGGTTTGATGCGCTTATTAATTATCTTACCGGGATAGGCTACCCGGATGGTGAAGAGTTTCAACAATACTGGGATGTGGCGGAGCACTTGATTGCCAAGGATATCCTCAAGCCGCACGCCATTTACTGGCCGACCATGCTCATGGCAATGGGGGTTGCGCCTTTTGCCAAGCTCCATGTCCACGGATACTGGAATGTCGATGACTCCAAAATGTCCAAGAGTATCGGCAATGTTGTCAGACCCGCTGAACTTATCGAAGAGTATGGCAGGGACGCCTTGCGCTATTTTATTTTGCGGGAGATGTCCTTCGGGCTTGACGCTTCGTTTAACCATGATGCCATAGTTGCCAGGAAAAATTCTGATCTGGCCAATGATCTAGGTAATCTTTTTTCCCGCTCGATTACCATGCTGCACAAGTATTGTGATGGAGTGGTTCCTGCTCCGACGGACAGGGTGGAGGAAGCCGATATTCAGCTGCGCAAAACGGCGCAGCTGATGTTTGAGGACTATCGCGAACACATGGGCCGGTTTGCTTTTCACCGGGGCTTGCAGGCGGTTTGGGAGCTTGTCAGCCAGGCCAACAAATATATTGTTATCACTGAACCATGGGCGCTTGTCAAAGACGAGGCACAGGGTGACAGGCTGGCTACGGTTCTTTATAATCTTGTCGAATCGCTGCGTATGATCACCCTTGCTGTTTCTCCGGTGATGCCGGAAACGGCGGCGAGCATGGCGGCGACCCTTGGGCTGGCTGACCGGGCTGAGCTGGTGTTGAGCCTGGAGACAGGAGTAGCCTGGGGGGGATATCCGGCCGGCTTGAGCGTTGGCGAGGCGAAACCCCTTTTCCCACGGGTTGATGTGAAAAAGAACAGCAAAAAAGAAGCATCGCCGGTGAAGCAAAAGAACACGCAGGCCTCCGTTGCCGAAGAGGGCGTCATAACCTTCGAGCAGTTCAAGAAGGTGGAGCTCAAAGTCGCCGAGATTACCACGGCTGAACGGGTGAAAAAATCAGACAGATTACTTTTGCTGACGGTGGAGGCCCCTGAAAAACGTACAATCGTTGCCGGCATTGCCGAGTATTATGATCCGCGGGATCTGCCCGGCATGCAGGTTCTTCTTGTTGCCAACATGAAACCGACGAAGATCATGGGAATTCGCTCGGAAGGCATGCTGCTGGCGGCAAGGACCGGGGATAAAGAAAATGAACGATTAGTTTTAACAACAGTGAGCGCACCGGTAGAAAACGGAAGCGCTGTAGCATAGAAAGGGAGAGTGATATGTTTGTGGCACAAAATTTTTTACTAGCCGTGGCCCAGTTGATTGATTTCGCCCTCAAGGCGTATATGTGGATAATTATAGGAAGGGCTGTTATTTCCTGGGTCAATGCCGACCCCTATAATCCCATTGTCCGTTTTCTCTATGAGGCCACCGAGCCACTATTGGGGCGTATACGTCGAGCGCTGCCTATAAGCATGGGAGGTATCGATTTTTCTCCTTTGATTCTTATCATGGCTATTATGTTTTTACAGAGTTTTCTTGTTCCCACACTGAAACAGATAGCGATGTAGTCACATATCCTCCGCTATATGGGATGGTGCAATTTTTCTTATCAAAATGCTGATGACCACCAAAGCTCAGCTCGAAGCACGAGGGGCAAGGACATCACATGTTGTTTTTCATGGGTATCTGCAGCCTGGACGGCTGCAGCTAAGCCTCCAGGGACGGGTTTACGGCGTCCCATGGAAAACAACATGTGATGTCCTGGGTCGATTAGTTGAACTTTGTTGGTAATCACAATCAAAATTGAATGGAGCATTGTCATGGCTATAACCCCGCAAGCTATTAAGGACCAGGAATTTCTCGTTAAATTCAGAGGGTATGACCCTGTTGAAGTCAAGGCGTACCTTGAGCTGATTGCCGAGGAATTTTTCGAACTGCTCGAGCAGGTGCGCCATCAGATTGATGAGCTCGATGTTATTGTGGAAGAACGGGATATGCTGCAGGCGGAAAAGATAAAGCTGCAGGATGAGCTTAATGAATCCCGCGGCAGCTCAGAGGAAATCAAGACGGAATCCGCCCAGAGAGATGATGAGGTCGCATCTCTGCAGGCCGAGATTGAAAAACTCAAGAAAGAAGTTCAATCCTTTGAAAGGCAGTGCAGCGGTCGTGACCAGGAGCTTGCCGAGGCACAGACCGTGATGAAGAAGCAGGAAGAGGCTCTCCGCAGGGAAAAGGAACGCAACGATAAGCTCAACAACCGCATCGATGATTTGGAAAAACAGAATCAAGAGTTGCGCAGTGAAGAACTCAGCTTTAAATCAACTCTGGTGGCAGCCCAACAGTTCACCACTGAGCTGAAGCAAAAAAGTGAGCGGGAAGCCCGTCGAATTGTGCAAAATGCCGGAGAGGAGGCCGAGCAGCTGCGCCAGGATACCTTTGCCGAGCTCGCCAAATATCCGGCGGAGATCGAACGCCTCAAAAAGAGAAAGAGTAAGGTCCGTGACGAATTGGAAGCGGTACTTACTTTGTCGCTTGAAAATCTTGATATTTTCAAGGATGAGGATGAGGGCGAAAGCTACGGCGAACTTTTTGAAAAAATCGAACTTGACGGCAGTACAATGAGGGCGAAAAATCATGACTCCGAGAAGGTAAAAGAGGAGGAAAATGGGGATGAGCTTAATGATATAAATATCAATTTCGACTTGACCGAGGCAACTGGGGGGCGTGAGAAGAACGCCTTCTTCCTTAAAGATGCGTCTACAGATACGTCTATAGACGAGTCTGCGGATGATGGTTCCACGGATAAACAGCATAACTGAGGAGTATGACCTGTTTCACCGTGATAAAGGATAAGCGGCTGGGGCTCAAGGTGCTTGTCCAGCCAAAAGCCAAAAAGACAGGGATTGTCGGGGTGCATGACGGCATGCTCAAGCTTGCTGTGGCCTCACCTCCTGTGGATGGCAAGGCCAATCGAGCGGTCAAAGCATTCTTTGCCGATGCTTTTGGTCTGAAGAAGAGAGACGTGCAAATTATCAGCGGGGAGCGCTCCAGAAAAAAGGTTGTTGAACTCGGAGATCTCAAAGCACCTGCTATCCGGAAAACGCTTGCGTCGCTTCTGCGCGAAAAAGGAGCGTAGGAAGAGGGGGGACATGGAACTGCGAAAATATGTTATAGCAAATTGGAAATCATACAAGAATTTTGCTGAGGCACGGCGCTGGCTGGATGAGTTTGCCGAACTGTATGTGCCGGTGGATGGTGTTGAGGTGATTATCGCCCCAACGTTTCTCTGTCTTGAACAGGTATTAGCCCATTTAGATTCGCTGCAGTTGAAAAATGTGGCGCTTGCAGCTCAGGACGTTTCCCCTTTTCCCAAAGGAGCGTATACCGGGGCGGTGGCGGCAGATCTCCTCAAGGACTTGGTGGATTATGTCATTGTCGGACATTCGGAGAGGCGACGATACTTCCACGAAACTATCAATGACATCGGCAATAAAGTACTGGAGTCCACCGATGCCGGTCTTACCCCGATTGTTTGTGTTGACAAACCCTATGCCATGTCTCAGTTGACCTCTCTTGGCGATATTGACAGTGATGCAGTCATCCTGGCCTATGCACCGGTGGATGCCTTAAACTTCCGAATCCCTCATCCTCCGGAGAAGGTTGCTGAGGATGTGAGCTTTATTTCCGGGGTCCATCCGCGCTGGCCCGTTATCTATGGGGGAGCTCTGGATGTTGATAATGCCGGGCGTTATAGTTCCGTGACAGGTGTTGCCGGCCTTTTTGTCGGATCCGCCAGTCTTGAAGTGAAGTCCTTTGCCGCAATTTACAAGGCGGTAACCGGGCATTAGAGATAGAGGTCCTTCGGCGGCTATTTTTTTTTCTTTGGCAGGAGAAAGGAGATGACGAAGCCTGCTGAATAGATACCGGCAAGGATCAGGCCTATCAGGCCGATGTTGCCCAGAAAGCCCTGCTCGCGTGAGATGTTGTCGGCCAGGATGAGGATGGAGGAGCCTACGATCAGTGCCGAGATGATCATGGCAAGTCCCATTACCCTGCTGGCCAGATCTATCTTGGAGGCCAGATGTTCTATACGTTCCAGCTCGAGATTGAGGGTGAAGTCGCCTCGCCGGATATTGTCAAGGAAGCGCTGCACATCCTGGGGAACACCCTCCAGTAATGCCAGATAACTTCCCAGCGATTTCATCATTCTGTCCCGCAGGGCTTTGTAGCTGTAGCGCTGAGAGATGAGTTCACGGATCTGCGGTTCGACATGGCCCAAAACATCAAAGGTGGGATCAAATTGTTCTGCAACACTTTCAATAACCGTCAATGATTTGGTAAGCAGCAGCAGGTCGCTGGGGCACTGGATGCGAAAGCGCCGCAGCATGATGAAAAAATCCTGTAACAGGGTGGAGATATCGAAGCGCTCGAGGTTGCTTTGCTGCACCTGGTTGACCAGATGCTGCAACTCAAAACGGAAATCCTTGCGGGAGGTGATGGATGGGTTGGCATCCGTCAGTTCTATGACCACTCTGATGAGCTTGTCAAGGTTGCCGCGGATGATGCCGGCCACCAGATCGATGAGTAAGTCGGTAGTTTTTTTGTCGAGCTGGCCGGTCATACCGCAGTCTATGAAACAGAGTTTGTTGCCGGGCAGAAGAAAAATGTTGCCGGGATGTGGGTCGGCGTGGAAAAGACCGAACTGCAAACACTGTTTGAAAACGGCGTCGGTGCCGCGTGTGACGATCTCACGCCGTTGCGTGGCACTTAAATCATTGGGTGAGATCTCGGAGAGCCTCCTGCCCTTGATTTCTTCAAGGGTCAAAACATTTCTGGTGCTTGCCTCCCAGTGTACCAGCGGAAAAGTAACACCGTCATCGTCTTCGAAATAGCGGCGCAGTCTGTCGGTGGCCTGGCCTTCGTAGACCAGATTCACCTCTTTGAGCAGTTCACGGGAAAACTCCTGAGCGACGAGAATGGGGCTGTAGCCGAGATCGGAGAAGTATTGTTCAACCAGCTGAGCCAAGATCTGGAGCAGGGCCATATCTTCTTCAACAATATGGCGGTTTCCTGGACGGATGACCTTTATAACCGCGTCTCGTCCATCTGCCAGTTTGGCTTTGTGCACCTGCGCCATGGAGGCGGCGGCAAGAGGAACCTCGTCGATTGAGTCAAAGAGCAGCTCGAGTCTTCCGGCGAATTCAATGGCCAGGACCTCCTGGATATCCGCGAAGGGCACAGGTGTACAGCGGTCCTGGAGTTTTTTGAACTCTTCCGCCCATTCCGGGGGGATGAGATCAGGACGCGTTGAAAGGATCTGGCCCAGTTTGATGAAGGTGGGGCCGAGAACTTCCAGGGCCATACGGATGCGTACGGATTTGGGTTGATCCTTGGCATGCTCAACGTCACCGCTATCTTTTTTCAACTCAAGAATACGGGACAGCCCTGAGTCGATCAGGGCCTGGCGAAAACCAAAGCGTGTCAAAACCGTCAGGATTTCTGCCAGTCGACGGGTTCCCAGGATGGTCCGTTTGATTGCGTTGATTTTCATGGCAGTCTATGAAGTAAAAATGGACAAAATGGCGGTATCCTCTTGCTTACTCTTGTGCAGTAAATCAAGCCAGATTTTGATTTCTTCGGCATGGCATGGCAGATTGTGCTGTTGCCATATGAGGAAATACTCATGGCGGGAATTATGCAGTGCAGCAACGATTCTCGATTTGTCCAAGTCTTGTGAATGACTGTCGAGATGGGCAACGGCATCTGCTATCTGGAGCGTTGAAGCGGCAAGGGCACAATCATCAACCTTCGTTGGTGTGTGGTGAGAGGCGATGGTGGCGACGAGTTTTTGAGGAAAAAGCCACCGGTCGAGCATCTGCCGGGCCACATCATCGTGACTGATGAAAAACAGCTCCCTTTCTTGTGCACAGTTTTCAGCACCATTGTTGTGTTCCGATGTAAGAAAGTGGGAATAAATAGCAGGGAAGGTGATCAACATGGCAAGCTTGCCGATGTCATGGAGTAGTCCCAGGATAAAGAGTTCATTTGCGGATTGATTGCTGCGATCGGCCAGTATTTTGGCGGTCAGGGCACATGTGAACGAATGCTCCCAGAGCTGTTCCATGGCCTCCTTGCCCTGGCTGGTACTGTCTTTGAATGTGTTGAAAACCGCCTTGGCGAGAACGATGTTCTGGACTTCGTCAAAGCCGAGTACCATGATGGCTTTCTCAAGGGTGCTGACTTCCCGGGGCAGACCGAAGAAAGCGGAGTTGGCTATTTTGAGGATGGCGGCACACATGGATTGATCGGGCAGGATGGCCTGCATCATATCTTTGGCGGAACTTTCCGGGTCATCTGTCACTTCCAGAACATCGGCAACGATTGCCGGTAGAGAAGGCAGTGATTCAATTTGCGAGTAAAGTGCATCAAAGTTCGTCTGTGTCATATGATCGTATTACAAAAGAGTTGTATTTTTGAGCGGACCCTTAGTGTTTTTCTGCTGTTTTCCAGCTCGTGTTGAGTAATTTTCAATATACTCTTTTCTCCTATGACATCAATGAGTTTCAAGACAAGAACAGGATCAAATCTGCAGCCGTCCAGGCTATGGATACCCATGAAAACGACATGTGAGGCCATTCCCCCTCGCACTTTAAGCTAAGCTTTGCAGGGAGTCATGAAAACCTTTGTCAGTTGGTGTATTTTGTACAGCGAATCTTAAAAAAACACCATGCATACAAACAAGTATATATTCTCAAGTTGAAAAAAAGCAAACGGAATCGGTGAACCTTGTCAGGCAGAAGATCGAAATGGGCCACAGAGAATGTGCCGGGAGCTTATCGTGCCGTGACAATACCGCAGCCTGATGGGGGAGGGATGCACTATCAGATGCTGCGAATTTGGGCTATGACGTCTTCGAGTTCAGCCTGTTAAGTCCATCAAGTCTGTTGTACCGCTACGGCAGCATGCCGGGGGGGTCTAGCGGTGGCGAAAGCGTTGGTCCCGGGATCATGGCTGTTGCTATTGCTTGGATGCCTTGGTGATAAGTTCGCGCAGTTTTTTGCGGATCTGCCTGGCCTTTGGGATAGGGGGGATCGACGGTAAAAGTTCGGACACCGGCGCTGGGGGGGTTAAGCGCAGTTTATCGTCGAGTTTTTTGGCGGCATTGTGGTTCTGGGCGAAGCCGGTTCCTTCCATACTGCCATTGTCGAGGCTACGGAGGAACTGGAAAATCGTTTCTATGTCGTTTTTTCGGTAAAAAATGTCGATTTGCTCGCATATAGTGGCATGATCGTCCTCTAACGAGTCATATGTTTTTTGATAGTTCAAAATATCATTGTAGAGTTGCTCATAGGCATCAAAAAACATGTTGTGGAGACATCCTCTACGGGTAAAACCGCGCTTCTTCTGGTTGCAGATGATGGTGTGTTTTCGCGGTTCGGTGTTGATAAAGGCATCGAAAAAAAGACCTTCGGCTAATCCGGTAAGCTGGCAGAAACGGCTGATGAGATAATTCTCTTTGAGAAGATGGTAGATGCGGATCAGATCGTGGCCGACGCTTTGCTCGAGTTCGACGGCCGCCTCTTCTATATTTTTGAGATAGGCGGCAGTGTCCTTTTCTATTGTCCTTCGGAAGCCGAAAAATCTCTTTGCTATCTCTTGCTTGACTTCAATAGAGAGGTGTTTGTCTATGTTTTCCATAACAAGATAGAACCCTAAGGGGGTGTTCCTCCGGCTGTTGGCGCCCAGTCAGGCGTTAAAAACGTTGCGGGTAAATGCTCACAGGGCACCAGGGCTTTCCGCGATCCGCCTGGCTTACCTATGGCCAATACGCTTCTAATGTAGGGGCACGGCGCGCCGTGCCCCTACATGAATCTCCGGCATTCTGCAAGCAGTTACAAATGCCGTGGGGAGTTGAATTACGTTGCCTCCCCCCCCCATAAGTAGTTACTGTTGCGGTATATAATGGTGTCCATTGTGCAGTATGCCTCGCTGCAAGGTGCTTGAAATTGTGACTGATAGGGGAAGCGTTCCTGTATTTTCGTATCTGCTTGCCGGTTAGGTATTGTGTTCTGCAACATCGTCGTTATGTTCTTGATGGCATCCGCTGTATTTCGCCAGGGAACCTTATGAACAACGTAACTATTCAGCAAAGAGCAAAAAACCAGCTGCTTCCCCTGAACTGTAACTGTTCAGCAGTGCTTTAGATGTGCTTGCGTGCAGATGGGGTGCTGCTGAATAGTTACTGAACAACTTTTATGGGATTTATGGAATCACGTCAAGATTTAACTGCCACAATTAAAGAACAAACCGATATCGTCAAGATCATCGGTGAATATGTTGAATTGAAGCGCAGCGGGGTACGCTATCTGGGACTCTGTCCCTTTCATGGCGAAAAGACACCTTCGTTTTCAGTGCATGGAGCGCAGCAGTTTTTTCATTGCTTCGGCTGTGCTGAATCCGGCGATGTCTTCTCCTTTCTTATGAAATATCATAGTTATGATTTTCCAACCGCGCTGAAATATCTGGCGGACAGGCTTAATATTGCGCTACCCGAGAAAAAGCTCTCATGGAAAGAACGAGAACAGCAGGAAAGACGCGACAGGATGTATGCGGTACTTGAAAAGGCGACAAGGATATATCAGAGGTATCTCCAGGATGAGGACGCCGGGATGATAGCCCGGCAGTATCTTGAAACGCGTGGAATCTCATCGTCAATTCAGGCGCGTTTTCAACTTGGTTATGCCCCGCCTAAAGGGCGGGTGGGGTGGAATTTCCTGGGCGGAAAATTGTCCGTCGAAGAGCAAAAGACTGCTGAAGAGGTGGGGCTTCTGGCCAGGGGGACTCGTGGAGGCAGGTATGACAGGTTCCGCGACCGTGTGTTGTTTCCCATTCATGATCGCAAGGGCAAAATTTGCGGTTTCGGTGGCCGTATTATCGGTGAGGGCCAGCCCAAATATATGAATTCTCCGGAAAGTCCGATCTTCAACAAAAGCCGTAATCTACTCGGTCTGCATCAGCAGATGCAGGAGATTCGCAAGGCAAAAAAGGCAATTATTGTTGAGGGCAACTTTGATCTCATATCATTGGTACGGCACGGTTGTCCTAACGCGGTTGCCCCATTGGGGACTGCCCTGACGGCATCGCAGATCAGATTGCTTGGCAAATATGCCGAGGAGGTGATTCTGCTCTTTGATGGGGATGCCGCCGGCACCAAAGCGGCAATGCGTGCTGCACCTCTTTTCCTTGGGGAGGGTGTGTATGCCAAAGTGGCGTTGCTTCCAGAAGGCCATGATCCTGATACATATGTGCAGCAATTGGGAGTGGAAAAGCTGAAAGCGCTTCTTGATGCTGCCGATGAACTGCCGGAATTTGTGGTCAACCAGTTGGTGGTGGAGCACGGTCTGTCCCTGGAGGGCAAGAGTAAAATTGCCGAAGAGATAAAACCACTGCTGGTGGCTGCTCCTTCCGCGCTGCAGCGCTCGGTTGTAACAGCGCATTTTGCAGCCAAGCTTGGAGTTGACCCGAACCGGCTTGAGGCATCTACCGCAACTGCAGAAATCAATGAGCCACAGCAGTCTGTAAAGCAATCGACCAGACGAGACGAGGGGGAAGTGTTACGGCCGCTTACTTCGGCGCAGAGGAGGCTGGTTGAGTTCATGATTCTTCATCTTCAATTTTTTGAAGAGCTTGAGCGGGCTGGAATAAGGACTATTCTCCAGGGAGGGATAGGAGAGATTGTCTTTCTCCAGATCCAGTATATGGTCAAGGAAAACAGTGACCTCCAGCCGGAGGATGTCCTACAGGCACTCCCCGAGGGAGCCGAGAGGAAACTGGTCAGAGACACTTTGCTTAAGGCGGCGGAGGGGAGTGAGGCGGAGCAGGTTGAGGTTGAGCTCCGTGAAATGCTTGAATGGTTGAGCGTGGAGTCAATGCGTCATCGTTCCAAAGAGGTGAATGTTGAGATTGAACGGGTGCAGCAGGCCGGCGACCATACTGCCTTAGTAAAACTTCTCCAGGAAAAACAAGATATTGAAAGGGAAGTGAGGAGGTTGCGGGAACAATGAGAGTGGGCCAAAATATGGTTTTTTCGTAAATTTTTTAGAGCGTATTGCAGAACTAAATATATTTGATATAGTGGTTAATTAGGGCATTGTCTGCTAATTAGCGTAATTGAAGGCCATCTTGGAAAATGACACTTTTGCTCAATGTCATCGTTGTGTAAGGAAATTGTATCTTCGGAACAGCAATAAAATGGATCCGGTGACATTTCCAGTAACGCCTTGATCTTGAACAAAAAAAGTTCACTTTTCAAGGGAATCTGTAGGTAGTTTTAACCAGAAGCCCGTGACTGCGGGTGCCGCTGGAAAAAGGAGAAATATGGCTCCTGACAATCAGGAAGGCAGAGATCGGATAGACAGCGACTATGAAGAAAATAACACGGTTGCTACCGAGGAATCGGTGCCTGACGATTTGACCGGTATTATCGCATCCGGTGATACAGAGCCTGCTCATCTGCCCGAAGGTGTCTCGGAAGATCGCCGTACCAATGACAGTTCCGACAGGAGACACGACAACGGGGAGGAGCGGCGTAAAGATGACAGGCGCCGGATCTCACGTAGTAGCGGGAAAGATCCCAAACATTCCGTTGATCCTATGAACATCTACCTCCGTGAGATGGGGGCGTTGACATTGCTGAATCATAAGGAAGAGCTTGAGCTTGCCAGAAAGATGGAAGATGGTAAGAAAAGGGTGCAGCGTGCTGTTTTCTCAACATCACTTGCCATCCCTGCCCTGCGCCAGGTCACCGAAGAGCTTATGGGGGAGAAGAAAAAAATCCACCAGGTTATAGCGGGGGTGCCTGATAATGATCTGCAATTGGTGGAGCGGGAAGGCGCCGCATTTTTCAAAGCTGTTGAAAAAGCCAATGTCCTTGATGATAAACGTGAGCGCTTGCGGCAACAGTTGGAACTCCTTTCGCTCAAGGATCATAAGGAGGTCGAAAGGATACGCTCCGAAATCGTTGCAGTGGGCACCGATATAGCAGCATTGTTTGAGCGGCAGGTAATATGCTCTTCCTGTGTGGATGCCGTGGCCGAAGGCCTTGAGGAACTGGCACGAAGGTTCAGGAGTGTTCTTGTTGAGGTACTGCAGGAATATAAAAAGCGTGTCAAGGATATTGAGGGCGAAATTGATCCGCATCTTTTGGAGGAAAAAGTCAACCGCCAGTTTCTTCAGGAGTCCTGCATTGACTATCATCACCTACGAATAGTGCTCCACGAGGTGGAGGAGGGGCGGTATGCCACTAAGCAGGCCAAGGAATCGCTGGTGCGTGCCAATCTTCGGCTTGTCATTTCCGTGTCCAAAAAATTTGTCAACCGTGGACTGCAATTTGCAGATCTTATCCAGGAAGGTAATATTGGGTTGATGAAGGCTGTGGAAAAATTTGATTATCATCGGGGATATAAGTTCAGTACTTATGCTACGTGGTGGATCCGACAGGCCATTACTCGCGGGATCGCCGATCAGGGTCGCACCATACGGTTGCCGGTGCATATGATTGAAACGATTAATCGGTTGCTCAGGGTTTCCAAGGACTTCATGCTGGAAGAGCACCGTGAGCCAACCCCCGAGGAGATGGCCGAGCAGCTCGGCACCGAGGTCGGCAAGGTCAAGTCCGCCTTGAAGATTGCCAAGGACGCCATTTCCCTTGATACGCCGGTGGGTGACGATGGAGAAACATTTCTCGGAGATTTTATAGAAGACAACGAGCGACTAAGCCCGGACGAGGTGACCATGGTCAACAGTCTGCGCGAGTGTCTCAAGTCCGTAATGGGCTCGCTTTCATCCCGGGAGGCCAAGGTATTGCGAATGCGCTATGGTATTGATGTTGACTGTGATCACACCCTGGAAGAAGTCGGGCAGTGTTTTGCCGTCACAAGAGAGCGTATCAGGCAAATTGAGGCACAGGCCATTCAAAAACTTAAGCATCCCTCCCGTATTGAAGAGTTACGGGTGTTTATGTTAGATCACTGACAGGCCCCTTATCTCCCACCTCCCCTATAAGCAGATACAATGAATGAGAGCACTGAATGGATGGCATTGAGCCAGATCCCCGGGGTAGGGGTGACCAGTTTCTGGTTTTTGGTGAACCATTTTGGCTCGCCTGCTGAGGTGCTGGGTCAAAGTGTTACGAGATTAGCGGCGATACCAGGAATCAACAAGAGGCAGCTACAGGGCTTTGCCCAAAAAGATGAGGTTTTTTCAAGTTGCCGCAGGCAATTGCGGCAACTTGATATGTCCGGTGCCAGGTGTCTTCTCTTTGAAGATCCGCTGTATCCCGACTCTCTTCGCCGGATAAGTGACCCGCCTCCGCTCCTCTACCTGCAGGGTGATGGTGAACTCCTTGGGCGTACGGCGATTGCAATGGTGGGGGCGCGTGCTTCGACAAGTTATGGAGGCAGAACAGCCTACGCGTTGGCGAAAAAACTTGCCGCCTCCGGAGTAGTGATTGTTTCCGGATTGGCGCTTGGGGTTGATGCACAGTCGCATTACGGCGCACTGGCAGCCTCCGGTTCGACGATAGCTGTTCTGGGCAGCGGTATAGATGTGGTCTATCCACGCCAAAATATCGAACTCTTCAAGACAATCAGAGAAGAGGGCGCTATTGTCAGTGAGTATCCCCCCGGCACTCCGCCGGAGGGATTTCGTTTTCCGGCACGTAATCGGATTATTGCAGGTCTTAGTAGCGGTGTCGTCGTGGTTGAAGCGGCGAAAAAGTCGGGCTCTTTAATAACCGCTCAACTGGCCTTGGACGAAGGGCGTGAGGTCTACAGCGTTCCCGGGCGGGTTGATTCCTTCAAGAGTGAGGGAACACACTGGCTGCTGCAGCAGGGCGCCAAGCTGGTTCAGTCCGCAGAGGATATTCTGGAAGACCTCAACCCAGGTGGGCTGATGGCGATAAGAGATCATGGAGGAGAAGGGATAGGCGGAGACATTTCAACTTCACTTGGCAGTAAGGCGATTCGTCTGCTTGGTTGTCTCGACGCCTACCCCCTGGCCAGAGAGGAACTTTTAGAAAAGTCCGGATTGGAAATTTCCGAGTTCAGTGAATTCCTTCTGCTCCTTGAACTGGAAGGCCTGATTGAGCTCTTGCCGGGGGATGAGATTCGTCGTACATCGTAGGATTTTGTTGCTGAAAAGTAATTACTTATGGGGGAGGCGACGTAATTTAACTAACCCCGACCGTAACTATTCAGGTGGGAGCACCAAATTGGCATAACCACCGAGTTGTAACTGTTCAGGAGTGCTCTATATTGGCTCATTTTGGACTTCGAAGCATACTTGTGCTATTCGAGAAGGCGTAAATGGGACAAGATGGGGTGCTCCTGAATAGTTACCCCCGACATTTGTAACTGCTTGCAGGGTGCCGGAAATTCCCGTGATCAGACTGGTGAAGCGTATTGGTCATACGTAAGCCAGGCTGATCGCGGGAAGGTCTGGTGCCCTGTGAGCTAGTTACGCTGAAAAAAAGAAGAAAAGGAAAGTAGATGGAAAATATTTTGATAGCCCCATCCATTTTGTCGGCTGATTTCGCCCGGCTTGGTGAGGAGGTCAGTGCGGTTGATCAGGCAGGGGCCGATGTTATTCATGTTGATGTAATGGATGGCCACTTTGTCCCCAATATAACCATTGGGCCGCTGGTGGTCGACGCCGTCAGGAAGGTGACCAGCAAGCCGCTGGATGTCCACCTTATGATAGAAAACGCCGATGCCTACATTGATAGTTTCGCCAAAGCCGGGGCGGACTGGATTAGCGTGCATGTAGAATCGTGTGTTCATCTCCACAGGAGTATAGCCAGAATTAAAGAACTTGGCAAAAAGGCCGGAGTGGTGCTTAATCCTGCAACTCCAGTATCCGCCATTGATGCGATTCTTGAAGATGTGGATCTGATTATGCTGATGAGCGTTAATCCGGGATTTGGAGGACAGTCTTTTATTCCCTCCACCCTTGAAAAGATTCGGCGCCTTCGAGAACTTCTGAAGAGTCGCGGACAGCGCGCTGATATCGAAATCGATGGCGGTATTGATCGTCAGACCATCGGAGACGCCGCCCAGGCGGGGGCGAATGTTTTTGTCGCGGGTTCGGCGATCTATGGTTGCAAGGAGTATTCCTCGATCATTGCGGATCTAAAACGCCTGGCCCAGCAGGCCAGGGAGGGTGCGGCGGCGTAGCTGCACCGCTTTCCGTATCGTTGTCTTATAACGCAGAAGAGAGAAAATTATGCAACAGTGGTGTGCCTATAATACAACCAGTGGCCATACAAGGTTGGTCGAGTTAGCAGCTTGTCCCTTTGATTTGACGGCGGAGGGTGCCATCGACCAGAAACGAATAGAGCGATACATTGTTCCTTCGTCCCATTTCTCTTTGCATTACTGGGCCCAGCGGGTAAACGGGGAAATCCTCGATATGCTGCAGAAGCTCGCCGACGAGTGTGATCTTGTCGGTCAGTTCAAAGCCATGAAAACAGGCAGTGTCATGAACAGTATCGCCGGGGTGGAAAGTGAGCAGCGTCAGGTTCTGCATACCGCCTGTCGCGATATCTTTTCCGGCAAACCTTGTCATGCCGGGGCAGCCGAGCAGGCCCGTGGTGAGTTGGCAAAGCTTAAGCAGTTTCTTGAAGACCTTGGCAGTGGCGTGCTTTGTAATGACAGGGGTGAGCGCTTTACCACCTTTGTACATATCGGTATTGGCGGCTCTGACTTGGGTCCGCGCAGCGTTTTTGAGGCGATCAAGGCTTTTGGCCTGGATGGCAGATACGTTCGCT